>JABAOF010003503.1_pt2 | contig 154849 bp, 158 predicted proteins | sample 7062171 | NCBI WGS metagenome assembly JABAOF01 (sample SAMN14538628, study PRJNA623070) | marine sediment metagenome | biome: marine biome [ENVO:00000428]; feature: marine pelagic biome [ENVO:01000023]; material: deep marine sediment [ENVO:00002113] | place: India: Gulf of Khambhat ... | reverse complement strand
CTGAAAGCATCTAAGCTCGAAGCCTTTCCCAAAAAGAGGCGACCACTCTCTACGTAAATGTGCTTGGCAACAGGTTCATTGTAGGGACGAGGGCCCCCATAGAAGATGGGGTTGATGGAGCCGGGGTGTACGCGTCAAGGCTTCGGCCGAGGCATTTAGCCCGCGGCTCCCAATAGCTCGAGGTGTCGGGCTATAATTGACGTGGATATGGTGTTTGGGTGTTATAGGTCTGCTGAGCGAAGCGTAACTTGCCAAATGTGTAATGCTCTCATCGACAGACAATTTTTTAAGGAGACAAAGCTATTCACTTAATTAGTGCGGAAGTGGCTTTGTTGTCCCAGAATCAGCGAGAAAACCTCATAGGACTTCTTTCCTTCGGCTTCTTCATTATGCTCTTTGCGTTGTTTTTCATAGTTGTACCTGGCTACTATGGTAAGGTCGCAGACTTTTTCGGAGATTTCGAGTTAAAAGAGGTTGCCTCCAATTTGTTTTTACCAGCCCCTGAAAGCCATCACCCTGTAGTCTATGAAACGGTGATGCGGTTTTCTATAGTGTTCGGGCTGTTTCAGTTCTTCGTTTTGGCCCTGCGATTTTACCTTAAATCAGCTGTGGGCAAAGTTGCTGAGACAATCTCAAACATCGTTCTTTGGCTGGGCGCAGCCTACATGTCTAACCTGCTGTTCTTGGAGCAATTGAAATGGTTCACCTTTCTCGGTGGACTCCTAGCAGTTCTGGGATTCTCAATAATTGCTCGAAGTGTCTCATTATTGCTATTCCAGTTTCGGAAAACCTAAGCAACACTATTACTTTTTTTCGCGATTTCAAATATTTGTTCAATTTGCTGATTCGTGAATCTCTCATGGGGAAGCTTTGGCAATCCCTCAAATGGTGGAGGCCGAGAAGTACCTGCTTGATCAATTGGGTAATACTCGTTGAAAACCCGCTTCTGCAGTTCGTTTATATACCATTCTACAATAACAACTATCCGCACATAGTCAATGGTGTTGGGAAACAGCCTGCGATCTTTTTCTGTGTTAGTTACGGAAATTCCCATCCTAAACAATTTTGCATGGCATAATTCATGACGCACAGTGAAGAGCGTAGCGTCTGGATATAATGTTATCTCAGCGAGTGTTCTCGATTTGATGAAAATTTCAGCTCTTTTTCCAATCTTGGATTCTTGATCAACATACTCCACTTTAAATATCATGTCGTTGATCCCCAGTTTTTCCTTCCCCTCTTTTATCGTTTGCAACACCTCGTTCCTTGAGAGCATCTTGCATTATTCCTTCGAGGCTTTGTGTAATAGTTTAAATAGTCACTTTCTCAGTTGAAAGTCTTTTTGTATGGAAAATTATTTATTCACATATATACGTATGGTGAAAGGGGATATTATAAATGGCAAAATGTCCAAAATGCGGAGGCGAGGCAGCGAAACCTCGAAAGACGTGGAAGATGGCAGGACGCCCTGACCGTAGTGGCAAAAGGCTTCAACTGGAAATCGGACTCTTCGACTGTCCAAAGTGTGGCAAAACTTTCCGCAAGGCGCTAAGCAAGAAAAAGATTTAAAATAGCCCTATCTACCCTCTCTTTTTTTCTTTCTTCACGCTAAGTGCTGAAGGTGCGTGCAAAAATTAACTGAAAATTCAATGGTTGGATGAGAAGTGATATCTGATCTACGTAGATGTGATTTTCGTGAATATTGACGTTGTCATCGTAGGCGGAGGTCCAACAGGTTCTTTGTCTGCTTTGCAGGCTGCAAAGCTCGGTGCAAAAGTGGCGATCTGTGAAGAACACAGCGAGGTAGGTTCTCCTTCTCACTGCACGGGGCATGTAAGCTTGACGGGAATAAGACGCCTTCCGATTGCCCTAACCAAGCGAATTGTCGAGAATGAAATCAAGTCAGCAGTGTTCTACTCTCCTTCCGGATACAAATTCTCAGTTCGTTTTCCATCTCCAGTAACATGTGTGCTAAACAGAAAGCTTCTGGATCAGCACCTTTCAAATATTGCTCTAAATGCTGGGGTTAAGCTTCTTAATCAAACTCATGTTGATTCTCTTTTGATGAAAAGGAGCGGTGTTCAGGGTGTTTTGGTTCGACGAAAGAAAACCACTGAAAGACTTTTTTCTAAAATCGTCGTTGATGCTGAAGGTGCAGCGTCTAATCTCTTAAAAAGAGCGGACTTGCCTTCGCTCGATCGATGCAAGACAGTAAGCGGTATTCAAGTGGACGTTGATGCGGTAGATAACATTGAAGACGATGTGGTTGAAGTATTTTTAGGGCGCAGATTTGCGCCAGGATTTTTTGCTTGGATTGTCCCTCGACAAGATGGCAGTGCGAAAGTTGGTTTGGCAACAACTTCAAGAAATCCGAGAGAGTGCTTTTTCGATTTCAGCCGACATAATCCGATAGCGTCTCAAAGGCTTAGGCGAAGTCATATTTCCCAGCTTGTTTATCATCCAATCCCGCTTGGTGGGCCGATTTCTAAAACATTTCATGATGGATTGCTTGTAGTAGGCGATGCAGCTTCGCAGGTCAAACCTACAACCGGCGGAGGTTTGATAATGGGATTAACTTGTGCGATGATTGCAGGGAAGGTGGCTGGGTATTCTATTCGTTGCAATGACACTTCAGCGAATTTCCTTTCAGAATATGAGTTTCAATGGAAGAGGAAGATAGGCTTCGACATGATGGTGATGAAACAGTTAAGGAAATTGCTAAACAACTTATCTGAGAAAAAGTTAGACAAACTAGTTGCCTTGTGTTCAAGGCTGAAAGTAGGAGAAGACTTGGAGAAGACAATTGATGTTGACTTCCAAGGCACTTCAATTATTCGTTTAGCTAAGAATCCAAGGGGTTTTGCGACAACATTATATCTCTTGATGGCTTCGTTTTTTTAAGACTCCCGTGGAGGTTACTAGATGGCACAACGTGAATTCCAATACAAACAGGTTATCGCTGCGAGAGTAGACTTGGAGATGGGAAAGGGCAAGTTAGCTGTGCAAGTTAGCCACGCAGCTGTCTCTGCTGCCGAAACAACAAGAAAGAAGAATCCAGAATGGTTTCATGCGTGGCTACAGGAAGGGCAATGTAAAATAGCGGTTAAAGTAAAAGACTTGTCCGAATTACTAAACCTCAAAAAAGAGGTTGCCCAGATGAGCCTTCCTCACAGTCTCATCACTGACCGGGGCTTAACCCAACTACCATCAAATACAATCACCTGCTTAGGCATCGGACCAGCGCCTTCCCCGAAGATAGACAGAATAACAGGCTTGCTGCCTCTCCTGTAGACCGTAGGAATCCATCTTGAAAGTTCCAAACCTCGAAAAGCAAATAGGCGTTGAGACATTTGTTTCTACAACGCAGGGCATAGGCGGCACGATAAAACAGGTGCCTGAAGACTTTGCAGTGGAAGAACTGCTGGTTGATGGCTCAAGAGCAGAATTGAGTCCCGAGCTTCCCTCTCAGGTTGCAGGAAAAGGACGTTACCTTGTATGTATGCTTGTTAAACGTAACTGGGATACAATACTTGCTGCTAGGAAAATTGCAAAACAGCTGGGTATTAGCGAGCGGCGTGTACAAATTGCTGGAATAAAGGATAAAAAAGCTGTGACTGCACAGTATATCAGCATAGAAAACGTGAAACTGAAGCACTTGAGGCGTATAAGAATCAACGGCATAAATCTATTTCCCATTCACTATTCGCCTAACATGATTTTCCCGCACATGTCTCTGGGCAACAATTTTCGTATTGCAATTAGATGCATCAGCCACAGCCTTCGAGCCATCCAGGAGAGGATGTCCAACACAATAAGTGAACTAAACAAACTTGGTGGCATTCCAAACTTCTTTGGACATCAACGTTTTGGCACCATCCGTCCAATTACACACTTGGTTGGAAAGGCAATAGCACAAAATAATCTCGAAAAAGCAGCTCTTTTGTATCTTGCCAAGCCAAGCCCCTTTGAACATCCTCAATCACGAGCAGCGAGGCAAAAACTTACAGAAAGCCGAGATTTTCGAGGAGCCCTTAGCGACTTTCCACGTGGACTGCTGTACGAACGGTTGATGTTACTCAATCTGGCTAATCACCCAAAGGATTATGTTGGGGCTTTTAGACGACTTCCAAAACGTTTACAGGGCCTATTTCTTCAGGCATATCAATCATACTTGTTTAATCGCTTTCTTAGCCAACGCTTGCGACGTAGGATTCCAATTAACGAACCACAAATTGGAGATTACGTTGTAGAAGTTGATAGCAATCGCCTGCCGACCAACAGTTACGCCATAGCTGATCCTGGAAACCTTGAAGCCCTGAGCAAAGCCGTGCAAAAGGGATCCAAGTATGTTGCACTTCCTCTGATAGGCTTTAAGCAAGGACACTCTGGAGGAGTGCAAGGTGAAGTAGAACACACAATACTCGAGAGTGAGAATGTTACTCAAGCAAATTTCTTAATCCCCTCTGCAAGAGAGATGAGTGCACGAGGCGAACTACGAGCAGCGATAGCGCCTATAATGAATCTTAAAGCAGGGAAACCTGCCAAAGACGATTCAAATCCACAAAAAAAACAACTGAATATTAACTTCACTTTAAACCGCGGCTGCTACGCAACAGTAGTTCTACGCGAATTCATGAAATCACGTAACGTAATAAAAGCGGGATTCTAACTGAACTACGCGGTTTTTAGCTAGCGCGCACGGGTCTGTTGTTCTTGCATATACGATACTATTGAATCTTTCAATGGTTGTGACTACAGCAATGCAGCTGAGGTCACGCAAAGTACCACTGGCTACCAATCCTAGGCTACCACCATCCTTTTTTAATATGCGTGATCACATGCAGCTCTGAAGCTTAGGGATCTTGCACTCTTTACACGCAAGCATGCACATCGAAGGTTGGACTCAATATATTCTACTGTCCACTATGCAAATTTCAGCATCAGAGACTACGCGGATCCACCAGTTCAACGCTACAAACTTATTATCGTAATATGCAATTAGGCGTGCAACACTTCCAACTGGAGCATTCCAGGGAACTTTTCCTTGCCATGATAGAGTTTTCTCCTCATCTCCTTTTAAGGCAAGCTCCTTCGCCTTTCCTGCCCAAAGCCAATCGTCCCCTTCAAGAGCCATATTGACTTCCCATATGCCATCGATTGTGCCTTTATTTCTCAGAACTATTTCAATCCTGAAAGATTCGCTTGGCTTTTTATCGACTACCTGCCCTCAGTTTCGAAGTCGAGCAAGCAAGCCTGAATTGACTGAAAGAAATAAGCTGTACTCACTGCTCCGAAAACCATTAAAGCAATAGACACTAGTGCAAAAACCTTTTTCTGCATAGATTGCTTCACCCTTCAAAAAGAATTGGTGTTGCACCTTTCTTATATCTTTGTGAACTTATCTTCTATAAAACCAGAACCAATCTGCAGCTTTCTATGGAGTAAGTCTACTGCGATCTCTAGGAAACAAAACAACTTCTCGAATGTTCCGTTTGCCTGTCAGCATCATCATGACTCTTTCTAGACCAGCTGCCCAACCTGCATGTGGTGGCAAACCGTAGTTGAAAGCTTGCAAGTGATTCTTGAAGGATTGAGGATTCAAGTTTTGTTCCTTGAGCCGCTTGATCAAGAGATCCTTTGAATGAACTCGGGTTCCTCCTGAAGCCAGCTCCATCCATTTCCACATGAAATCGAATCCTTCACTAACTTCAGGGGTGCTTTCCTTTGGTTTGATGTAGAAGGGTTTTGACTTCGTTGGCCATTCGCTAATAAAGTAAAAGTGCGGATGCAGTTTGCCCAGAATTCTGCAGGCAGGTGTGGGGATGTCTTCTCCCCAAGGAATTTCTATTCCTTCTTCGTTAAGTTCATCCAGAATTGCAGTGTAAGTAAATCGTTTAGTTGGTATTGCGGGAATGTCGAGAGTGTGGTTAAGAGTTTTTAGCTCTCTTTTGCAGGTTTGATTCACGGCTTCGCAAAAGGAAAGCGTGAGTTGTTCAAGCAGCGTCATGACATCATCTGAAGTAGCGAAGGCTTGCTCAATGTCGATGGAAATGAACTCGCTCAGATGTCTCCTCGTGTGGGATTCTTCTGCCCTAAAAAATGGGCCAATCTCAAAAACTTTCTCAAAGCACAGAGTCAATTCTTCTTTGTACAGCTGTGGGCTTTGGGCCAAGTAGGCCTCGCGGTCAAAATAGTTTATAGCGAAAAGCGCGGCTCCACCTTCTGTTGCAGTTGCGATAATTCTAGGGGTGTAGACCTCTAAGAAACCTCTCTCTGAGAGAAACTTGCGAATGGCGGCTAAAACGACATGTTGGATACTCCATAGAGCTCGGTTTTCCATCTGACAAAGGTCCAAAACGCGAGCCTTCAGTCGTGTATCAATCGTCGCTGGAGTCTTTCCAGTTACATCAAGGGGTAGTGGATGTTGCGCGACACCAAGGACTTTTATACTGGTGGGGATAACTTCGAAGCCTCTGGGGGTCATCTCAGTTTTTTTCACTATGCCTTTAACGCCTATGCAGTATTGCGTCTGAAGAGAGTCTGCTTTTTCCAGGATTTTCTTGCTTGTTTTCTTCCTTGGAATAGTTATTTGGGCTGTTCCTTTCCGGTCTTGAAGGATTATAAATTTTATTGCGCCAAGGTCTCGAATTTCTTGAACCCAACCGAATAGACAAATTTCTTTCCCATCAAACTTGGGTTCTATCTCTGTCGTGTAGTGTGTTTTTCGCCAGCCATTTAACGAGTCAAGACCCATAGGACTATTCGCCTCAGCGAGAAAATTCTACTCTTAGAACTATATTTCGAACTTTTTCCGCAATTTGCTTCATTGCGCTTACATTTATTGGTGGCGGTCTTCTTCCTCTTTTTCTTAAAATGACACGAGTTTCTGTTGTGCCATCTGGAAGCCAGATTGTGTTTATAGTCAGGAGAGGGAATGGCGCGAACAAGTCTTCAAGAAATTTCCTTTCGTCGACGCCATCCTCCAATATGCGGATGGCTTTGCCGGTTTTCTGACCTATTGCTCTAATAATCTTTCCGCCATACCCTAAAAAGTGGGCAACATTGCCTCGTCCAACAATTAGGGCGAGAACCCCGTTGGCTTCGATTGCCTTGTGAAAGTAGATATTCTGCAATGAAGGATATTTTTCTTCCAGAGATAGAAGCAAGCGGGCGACTTCAAGATATGTGTCGCTGATCAGCCCTGATTTAACCTTTTTCTGACATTTTAAGCACAGTATTCCGCTTTTTAAGCAGAAATTACAGAGTTGTGTTTTCACCTTTGGGTGTTCTCCTTTAAATCGGGGAGAGGCGCCTCGCTCCTTGGGTGCAAGTTCTAGGCTTTTTTATGGTGCAGTGGAGCAAATAAATAGATTACGGTAGATCAATGACGCTTATAGTTTCAGAGGTATCAGAATTTCACATGTTGATGGTTTCGCATAAGTTTAATAAAACTTGCCATCGTAAAGTCTAGATTTGTCTAAACCAAGGAGAAGATTATTTGCCCGAAGAATCTCTCACAGGTCGTCCCGTAAAGCTGCTTCGCATGTTATATGAAAAGAGCACTCCAATCTCAACCTACACTCTTCGAATCAAACAAAACGAGTTGGCATCACAGCTTGGAATCAGCCGTCAAGCCCTGAATGTACACTTGCGTAAATTAAGAGATCAGAGGTACATTCGTACGGGAAGAGGTTTTATAGATATTACCGAAAAGGGCTTAACCTTCTTGGGAATTTCAGCGAATCCTGCTTTTGTCTTTCTTAAGATTTCCCCTTTTCAACGAAGAGAGGCCTATGAGAGGATATTTCAGTTCCCAATTCTGCGGATTTTCCGCGTAGCGGGAGACATGGATGCCATCTTAGTCATTGAGCGTGAAAAATTAGATGAAGCCTTGAAGATGTTGGCTAATATTGATGGCGTTGTGGATACAAGGTCATATATTGCTATTCAAACATTGAAATAGTTCTCTTTCGTCAGGAAGTGGTTATCTGTGAAGCTCTTTGAGCATGAAGCGAAAACTATCTTGGCAGGATATGCCATTCCTGTCCCAAAAGGGGCGTTGGCTACTTCTCCGGGTCAAGCAAAGAAATTGGCCTCCCAACTTCGACCGCCTTTTGCTGTCAAAGCGCAAGTGCTGATTGCAGGAAGAGGCAAGGCGGGAGGCATCCAGTTCGCTCATACGTTGGACGAAGCTGAAAACGCGACCAAGAAAATTCTGAACATGGAGATTAGGGGCCTTAAGGTCCACAAAGTTTTGATAGAGGAAAAAGTCCAAGTGAGAAAGGAGCTCTACTTTGGCATCACAATCGACCGATCCCGTCGATGCTATGTAGCGTTGGCATCCGCTTCAGGAGGAGTCGATGTCGAAGAGATTGCTTATACGACACCTAGAAAAATGATAAAGACTCTAATTGATCCTACAATTGGCTTTAGAGGCTATCACGCTAGAGAGATGGCGAGCAAAATTGGTTATTCGGGCAAATTAATGCTTAAATTGGCTGCGATTTTTGAGAAACTCTTCAAGGTCGCCATGGAAAATGATGTGGAACTAGTCGAAATGAACCCAATAGTGGAAACCTCGGATGGAACATTCGTTGCGGCAGACGCTCGAATAATAATTGACGACAGCGCTCTCTACCGTCACCCTCTATATAGCCAACGACTCATTTCGGATCAGAAAACAGAATTAACACTCCAAGAAATCAAGGCTCGAAAAGCAGGCTTAGCATACGTTGAACTAGAGGGCAACATCGGAATAATGGGTAACGGTGCAGGCTTAGTGATGGCCACGTTAGATGCAGTGCAACTCTACAATGGAAGCCCTGCTAACTTCCTAGATGTGGGTGGAGGCGCCTCTGAGAGCCAAATTGACGCGGCTCTGGCTATCCTATTAGCGGACAACAAATCCTCTGCAATCCTTATTAATATTCTTGGAGGCATAACCAGATGTGACGAAGTAGCGAGGGGAATACTGGCCACGCGAAACAAAGTTGGCTTCACAAAGCCCATAGTTATACGCTTGGTGGGTACTAATGAGGATGAGGGACGTCGGATACTTGCTGAAGCTGGAATACATGTGTTGGATAGTATGGAAGAAGCAGCGAAAAAAGCCGTGGAGCTCTCTAGAGGGTGACCATAAATGGGGATAATCGTGGGAAAGGAAACTAGAGTTGTGGTGCAAGGCATAACAGGCACTCAAGGCAGCTTTCACACACGGTTAATGCTAGACTATGGTACATCAATTGTTGCTGGTGTGACTCCTGGCAAAGGCGGAATTGAAGTCCATAATGTGCCTGTCTATGACACAGTCAAAGAAGCAATCCTCAGACATGACGTAAACGCATCTATAATATTCGTTCCGCAACCTTTTGCTGCTGAAGCAGCTTTGGAATCTATTGAAGCAGGAATTAGAACTGTTGCAATAATCACTGAACATATTCCTTTGCGAGATACTATCGACGTTTTAACTCATGCAAAGCGGAAAGGAGCAACCATAATTGGTCCCAACACACCTGGAATTATCACTCCTGGAGAGTGCAAATTAGGCATAATGCCTTCTCACGTTTTTAGGCGTGGCACAGTAGGCATTGCTTCTCGGAGTGGCACCCTAACCTATGAAATAGCGGTGGAACTGACAAAATATGGTTTTGGCCAATCAACGTGTGTAGGGCTGGGAGGAGATCCTATGGTAGGTCTCAGTTTTGTTGATGTGTTGAAAGTGTTTAGCAAAGATAGCCAAACCAGAGCAGTGGTCTTGATAGGAGAAATAGGCGGCATCGCTGAAGAGCAAGCTGCAGAATATATTGCCACTAAAGAATTTTCGAAACATGTGGTGGCATTTGTTGCTGGACGAACAGCTCCTTCTGGGAAGCGCATGGGCCACGCTGGCGCAATTGTTATAGGAAGAGCTGGAACCGCAGAGAGCAAGATTGAAGCGTTTAAAGCTGCTGGAATTGGGGTTGCTGCGAAGATCAGCGATGTTAGAAAGCTTCTAGCTGGAGGAATTCAAGAAGGATAGCCTAGGTTTGCCCTAAAACTTAAGGCGAGTCTGAAAAACACAGCAAAGTATATCTGTAGCAACCGTGATTGAAACGTCAAACAACTTAGAGGCTGCTGTTGATGCCAGTTACAGATTTGCAGAAGAAGACCATCGCTCAACGCCACAGGCTTTACATGAAGATTTGCCGAGAATGTGGCGTCCGAAACGCGCCTACAGCTGTAAAATGTAGAAAATGCAGAAGTAAGAACTTACGTTGGAAGAAGCGAGAACTAGTCCGTTAATTTTCTGTCATATTGTCTTCTTCACCTTCAAAGGCGACAAAATCTTTCCACCCTCTTAAAATGCTGCCGACTCTACTCAGATTTGCTTTAACAACGTTAAATCTAAACGAGCTTTTCATTGTAAGTGCTAGCTGGTCTAAAAGAAAAATTGGGCGTCGCGTAAAGAATTTGCGGTAGTAGTGGCGAACCAGGTCCTTTATTTCTTCGTATGGTACTGTATTTGGATAGATTTTGGCAATAGCGATGCCCATCTCCCAATATCGGCTTTCCAATTCTCCAGTGAGATGGCCTTCAGCCTTTGCTTCGTTCCATATAGCCATACCCGGGAATATGCCTAAAATGTTGTATTGAGGGATGTCTAGGGGTATCTCTTGTGCAAATTTGAGAGTTTTGCATATTTCCTGTCTTGTTTCTGTTGGAGCGCCTACTATGAAAGAGCCAACGATGATGTCCATTCCTGCTTTTCTAGCGGCTTTCGCCGCTGTCTTGGATTGCTGCGGAGTTATTTGCTTGCGGTAATAGTCTAGGATTCGTTGGTTTGCGCTCTCAATACCAAAGTAGATTATTTTGCAGCCCGCTTTTACCATTGAACGCATGAGTCCGTAGGAAGCATGATTCACTCGTCCCTCACACATCCAATCAATATCTAACTTCTCCCTGATGATTTCTCTACACAGTTTGATGATTCTCTTTTGATTTATGGTGAAGCTATCATCAACAAAAAGGAACTGTCGATATCCTTCACCTGCTAAAAGCTGAAGCTCCTCAAGAGTTTTCTCAACTGAACGCGGACGCCATGTGCCATGGACTATGTTTTGGCAACCACAGAATCTACAACGATAGGGGCAGCCTCGGGAGGACAGGAGTGTAGTGAATTTCTTTGGAGCGCCAATAGCACCCACTAAGGTTGAATGATAGTCCACGTTCAGCATAGTGCGGTCAGGAATCGGCAGCGCGTCAATGTTCTCGATTAAAGGTCTGTCTGGTGTGGCATATAACTTGCTTTTCTCCCTGAATGTAATCCCCTTCACTTTTCTTAAAGGGCGTCTTTCCTCTAGCGTTTGTACTAGCTCCTTGGTCGTTTCTTCCCCCTCGCCCCGGACAGCGATGTCTACTTGGGGGTAGGTTTCAAGGATGCGATAGTCATTAAAAGTGGCATAGTAGTTCCCAAAAACCGTTATGATGTCTGAATCGTTTTGCTTGACCTTTTGGGCGATTCTCGCGGCATTTCTACCAGAGCTTGCTAGAGCGGAGAAGCCTAGTATATCTGGGTTTTGCTTTTCAACCCATTGGATGGTTTCTTTTATGGAGTAGCCTTCGGCTGCTTGATCAAGTATCGCGACTTCTATTCCTTCCTGCCTTAAGAGGGTGGCGATGTATAGTATACCCAGAGGGGGCCAAGCGCCTATGACTTTGCTTTTTTCAGTGAGGGAGAGTTCTTCGTTCGCCCCGGGACTTATGAAGGCGATTTTCATTTCGGGCAATTTCCCGTTTTTTAAGTGTTGAGGTCTGATTTATGGATTTTTCGCGCGCGTTTCAAGATTCTTCAGCCTTCTTAAAATCCTTTGCCAACCACTTTGCTGGTAGCATCACCAATGATCACAGGCTCGTGGGTTTTTTCTTTAATGGCATTCTCTCGTCCCACGATTTGTCTTGCTGCTATGACGCCTGATACTGATGCTTGAACAAGCCCTCTTGTCAGCCCCGCTCCATCGCCGATTGTGAATAAATTCTTTATTGGTGTTTCCAAACATTCATTTAAGGCTAGTCTCGAGGAATAAAACTTCACTTCGACTCCATACAAGAGAGTGTCTCTAGAGGCTACTCCAGGCGAAATTTTGTCCAAAGCCTCCAACATCTCTCGAATATCCACTAGATACCTATATGGCAAGACGAAACTCAAATCACCGGGCGTCGCACTCTTCAGTGTTGGCTCCACTGTGCTTCGCTCTATTCGTTGTTCAGTCGATCGCCGACCCGCCTCCAAATCGCCGAATCTCTGAACAATTACTCCTCCACTCAGTAAATTGGTTAAGCGAGCAATATATTTACCATATGCAATCGGTTCCCTAAACGGCTCGGTGAAAGATGTTGTCACTAAGATTGCGAAATTCGTGTTGTCAGTTTTCCGTTCCGCGTAACTCTGCCCATTCACTGTCAAGACACCATCGTAAGACTCTGTGATAACCTCTCCATAAGGTGCAACACAAAACGTGCGTACTGCGTCATCAAAAAACCGCGAATAGTAAATCAGCTTTGGCTCATACAAAATACTGGTTAGCTCTTCCATAACTGGAGCTTGGACCTCCACTCGAACGCCCACGTCTACTGGGTTATTTAACGTCTTTAACCCCAAAGCCTGAGCCTCAACTTTCAGCCACTCAGCACCACTGCGGCCTGGGGCCACAATCACGTATTTCCCAAATAGCTTGTCACCCTTGACTGTCTCCACACCCTCAGCTTTTCCATCTCTAATGATTAGCCCCTTCACCTCAGTGTTAGTTCGGACCTCTCCTTTGCCATCTAAAAATTCTCGCATCTTCATTAGGGTCTCGGCACACTTTTCAGTTCCCATGTGTCGAACCTTCTGCTGAACCAACTTCAATCCAGCAAGTGAAGCCTTATGTTCAATTTCCTCTACCCGATCTTCATCTCCTCCATAAACATTATCTGGGGCGCCAAACCTGCGATAAACCCCGTCAACATACTTGACCAACTCCCAAAGTTTCTTTTCACCGATGTATTCGCCAAGCCAGCCACCGACCTGGGTAGACAACGTCAACTTCCCGTCACTATAAGCACCAGCCCCACCCCATCCATGTAAAACGTTGCAGGGATCACAACTAAGACAGCCTAATCCACGACTGGCGGGACACTTTCTCTTATCAATATCCACGCCCTTATCCAAAATCAAGATGTTTAGTGACGTATTTTCGACAAGTTCAATGGCCGAAAAAATACCAGCAGGTCCCGCACCTACGATTAACACGTCGTATTTCAAGAGACCATCCACCAAAGACCTTACAGAGAATAGCCTAACTGTAATATATCTTTAACGTAGCGCGCGGCGGCGCATTGTATCCACTGGGGAAAGACGCGGACACCGCTTCCAGTTTCAAACTCGCATGAGTTTTGCATTCCACTAGTCTTTGATGGCTTCTAGGAGACTGATTACGTTCCAAAGTTTCACTCTGGTGTAGGGGGGCATATTTGGATCTTGAAGAATGTCATCCAAAATGGAAATCGCATTTGAAGCTTTCACTGCGTTGGTGACCCCTTCGTTTTGCAGCATTTCGATAGACTCTTTTGCAGCTCTCCTTATATTTCGCGGAGTCGTCGTGTCCTCAGAAATTAGACCAAGCATGGCCATAGCTTGCCCAATTCTTTCTTCATACTCCTGTTTCAACTTCTTTTTACTCATTACAAGAATTGCCTCCACTCGGCAAAATTGAGAGCAAGCCTCAAATTATCCTAGGCAGTAATATAAAGTCTTTGAGGTTTTAAGCTTGCCTCCTAAAAAGCCGGAAGACATTCAACACATGGTTGATATGTTGAAACAAGGTGCAACGCTTACGGAGCTTGCCTGCCCCGCATGTTCTTCTCCCCTATTCAGATTCAAAGATGATACTCTTTGGTGTGGTAGATGTGAAAAACGTGTAATTGTAGTGAAGGAAGATGAAGATGCAGAAAAGATAACAAGTCAAGCGCAGCTGAAGGCACTAGAGAACACGATACTTTCCAAAATAAAGGTCGTTGAGGAGAAGATTAGAAAAGAGGAGAAGGTTGAGGATTTGCAGAAACTCAACGCTGTTCTGACTTCTCTTTTGGAGAATCTTGAAAAGCTGAAGCAAATGAACGAATAAGGGGAGGCACAAAATTTGTTAGGGATCTACAAAAACTTCCCAAAGGTAGTACACGGTGTGGTTCGAGTTGCCCTCAAGACTTCGCCAAAGAACATTCAGCAAGCAATAGCTGCAACCTTTTTTCGAATGAATCAGAAACATTACCGGCTTGAAGAGATAGCCAACCCATCGAACCACCACTGCGAAGTAGACTTCGAGTTTGGCATTGGGGAAGAGGCTACCTTCTCATTTCTTGACGAAGGTGCACTAGGTGTGTTAAAAGCTGCGATTACGAAAAAACCCTTGGACTTCCTGGATTTTCTGGGAGTTCTTCAATATCACCTTTTTGATGAGTTGAGAAGACGCGCTGCATTGAAGTCCGATTACTATTTTTTGCGATTTGCTTTTAGTTGGAGCTCCATGGAGCTCCTTATCTCACATGAACGTGGGCCAAGGCGAGTGCATGTAGAAGACTTAATCGACTTTTTGCTGAAGCATGTAACAAGTGAACTTATTGACCATCATGATGATGCTCTTGAACTCAAAAGCGAAAGGATAACTTAACTGTGCTTCAAGAATTTCAATACTTTTCTTTCAATGGTTTCAGCGACTTCTTTTATGGAGGCATCTCCATCCACGAGGATGAGTTTTTCTTCTTTCACCAAACTTAGATACAGCTTCCGAACTTTTCTCTGAGTCTGAAGGGTTTCCATAACAGTCTTTCTTCTCTTAATACGTTTGATTGTAATCTCTGGAGAGATGTCAATATACAAGGCAAGATTAGGCTTAATAGCGTGTTTATTAATTTCTTCTATCCAAGCCGGAGAAACTTCCGATGTTCCTTGATAGGCTATAGAGGAATAAACATAGCGGTCGCAGACGACAATTTTTCCACCTTCTAGAAGCGGCTTGATTTCATGTTCAATATGGTCGAGGCGATCCGCAGCAAAAAGCACAGCCTCTACAACTGTAGGTACGCGTTCATTCTCTAAAAGTATGCGATTTCTGATGATTTTTCCATAGTCTCCTTCACTAGGTTCAGAGGTGAAAGTGGCTTCATATCCCTCCTTTATCAATGTTTTAACGAGAAGCCGGGCTTGGGTGGTCTTCCCACTACCATCAATCCCCTCAATGCAAATAAATGCGCCATGCTTAGGAGTCACTGTTCATTATCCCTTTGTTCACGCACTACCGAGAGACAATTGCAATAAGTTATCGCAAGAGCTAGTTAAAAGCGCATCTGTCCGATTCTGAAAGTCTAATTTATGGAATACTCGCGAATTCAAGATCTATAAAACCGCATGCACGCAATTCATTTAGGATCTTGCGGAACACATCTTTATATGTTAAAAACTAAGACAAGGAAATGGAGTACTAAAAACCAATGACTCAACGCTGGGGTGAAATAAAAGATCCTGTTTATGGTTATGTATACATAACAGAATCGGAGAAAGATGTTGTTGATTCATTTCCAATGCAGCGGCTCCACAGACTACGCCAACTGGCTGGTGCAGAATATGTTTACCCCAGTGCCAACCATACCCGTTTTGAACACTCTATCGGAACCTTACATTTGTCTCAGCGAATAACCGAAAACTCCAATCTCACTCAATACTTGTCAAACGATGAATCTCAGATGATCCGCTTAGCAGCCCTGCTTCACGATGTTGGCCATGGACCCTTTTCACATGTTTTCGAGCATCTGCTCGAAAAATTCCTCGATAAAACCCATGAAGAATTAACTACATGGGTGATAGAAAAATCGGAGGCAAGCGACATGCTAAGGAAAGTCGGCTTCAATCCAAATAAAGTCGCGAGACTCGCAACAGGTTCTCTGCAACAAAAAGGAAAAGCATTCATTGACCAAATAATTCAAAGCGCAATCGATGTAGACAAGCTCGACTTCATTGTAAGAGACACTTATCACACCGGCGCAAAATATGGGAATGTTGATGTTTTCCGCCTAATTCACATGATTGATGTTTTAAACGAAAATTTGGCGATTGACGCTGGCGCTCTATCTGCCCTAGAATCTTTCATTCTGGCCCGAATAGAGTCCTTCAAGAGCATTTACTTCCACCGTGTAAGTCGAGCTGCTCAGATAATGCTTGCACTGGCAATGGAAAAAGCAAAAGATGAGTTAGGATTGATCAACTTCAAGACACCTGAAGAATACCTATCTTTGAATGATTACACTGTCTGGACAATGTTGAAACTCTGCGAAAAATCCCGCAGAATCATGGACAACCTTGAAAGGAGAAGACTAATCAAATGCGCTTACGACCAAACCTTCCATGTCAAAGACAAAACAGTTTCAAGACTCTTCAGCACAGAAGAAATCCGAAATGAAATGCGGGACAGAATCGCCGAGAAAGCAGGTGTGAAATCGGAGTTTATAGTGATAGACGTACCTACGCTATCTTCCGTGCCCTACCATCACTCAGCTCTCCTAGAACCAATGGAAATCCCTGTTTTTCACAAAACAAGAGATGGACGAAGGATTCCTCAACGTCTCAGTGAAGTTTCTAGAATTTTTGAAGCATTAAAAGGATTCATAAACGTGGTTAGAGTTTATACTGAAGAAGCATACAGAACAGAAGTGTCCGAAGCAGCCATCAAAGTGCTAGGTAAGCTTCCCTACTCAGCCAGAATATCATTTTAATGGTGCGAGAAACCCTTGAAGCCACTCACTTTGAAAGGAAGGCACACCGTTAGCAGGATACGTGACTAATAATCGTCCTATCCATTCATCTGACTGAGCTATCACGCGTTTTAGAAAGTTTTTTCTTCTCTATGGACATAGATTTTCGCTTCTTCTCTTCCGAAAACTCCAGTATCGCAGATTCAATTTCACTTGGGCTTGAAAGAACAGCTATACCATTCATATGTCGTAATTTCTCAGCATTTTCCAAGTCGACGTCACGCATATAAAGAGTAAGTTTTTTCTTGTTAGGTAGCAAGGTTTCAACTTTTCCAGCTTTCTGGTCTACCGGGAAAATGAACACTGGTATTCCTGCCTTCATTGCTTGTGCAACGCAATTAGACAGCAAGGAATCCGCTATTCCATGAGCTATTTTAGCTGTGGTATTGGCAGTTGCTGGGCATATTAGCAGAAAATCATATTTTCCTAATTGCAGAGGTCCAATAAGAAAAGGTGTATTGGGCGTACTTTCTATGAAAACTCTGAAATTCTGTTTCAATGATCCTTCCAGTTTGTACCAAGTGACAACCATTTCGCCGGCTTTTGAGAGTATAATGTCAATATCCAAACCATATCTTTTCTGAAGACTCTTGGCTAGATCAATGCTTTCTGCTAAGTGATCTCCACTTCCTGTTATTCCCCAAGCAATTTTCAAGGTCACATTTTGCGTCCTCCCATTTTCATGAACATTGATAACTTCATCAATCTGCTAATTGTTCTGTAGATTGTCTGGAGTCCTTCAGAATCTTTTTTTATGCCCTCTGTTCCTAAATCTCGGGACCATAGAGTCCCCCCTAGATTAGCTCCAAACGCTCCCCCACTAGTGGGTATGATTTTGTTGGCCAAGTAGAATGAATGGATAGTTAGTAAAGCAAGTTCTTGCCCTCCAAGGCGGTCTCCTCCTACAGCCAACCCGGCGCCGACCTTATTTTTCAGAGCATTAGGATTCCTAGCAACTAAGGCTCGACACCTGTCAAAAAATGTTTTCAATTGGCCACTCACAGAGCCATTGTAGACTGGGGTGCCTATTATGAAGGCATCTGCCTTTTCCATTTTATAATAAGCCTTCAGCATATCATCTTTTTGAATGCATCCTCTTCTTTCCCTGACACAGTGGTCGCAGTGAATGCAGTAATTAAGCTTCTTGTTTTGCAGAGAAAAATAGTCAGTTTGTGCGTTGAATTTTTCTGTAGCATACTTTAATGCTTCTTTCACCGCAAAAGCTGTAGATGCTTCGCGAGGACTACCGGAAATGCCCAAGATGGTTACAGCATTCTTTCCCATGTTGCCTACCGCTCATCTTCTGTGGCTTGGTTATATTTACGTATTTAGCTCTCAATCCGTAGGTCCTTCAAGAGATAGGTTTATTCAAGAGAACCGTTTATGTGGATAATGCTCTGGAAAAAGTGGCTCCGGTAGAAGCCTTGTGCGCTGCCGAATATAGCCCGGCTAAGTATTCCGGCCTTTCGAGCCGGAGACCCGGGTTCGAATCCCGGCCGGAGCACTACCTCTTCTTTTGGAAGCTGCATCTAGAAAGCCACAATTCTTGCTAACTTAAAGATTCATGAAGGATGAGCTAATGGGTAGGGGTATTTTTGCGCTCAACTGGGAATGGCTACTGCTAAAGGCTGCGAAAGTGTAGCGCAAGGTTAGACACGTCAGAATCAGCTGCTTTATTCGTAACGTTTCAAGTATAATGGCTTGCTGGCTTCTTGCATTTTCATTTCTTGGATGCGATCTTTGAGGCTGATTCTAGCTGTTAGCTTCTCCAAATCTATGAGGCCATTTTTGGTCTCAAGTTTCTGTTCAATCTCGTCAAGCATTTGTGGGCCCCTTTTCTTTTCTCTCAACGGATTTCCTCACCGAACAAATTAGCCATTCTAATTCCCTGCGTTGAAATTGTAAAACATTTTGTGTGTCTCAAATATGACCAACCTCTTTTTGACCTCGTTTACTTATTAGCTCTCTTCAAGTTCACTGTTTGGTCTTGAAAGTAAGGAACCGACTTCGTTTGCCTCTTCAACTATTGGGAGAATATTCTTGAGTTTTCGAAGATACTTCTGCGCCTGCAACGTCTTAAAAACCGCTAATCCCCGTTCTGTAATAGCGTAGATCGCCTTCTCATTACTAGAAGGTCGTTCTTCAACAAGTTTTTGCGAGATTAAAGAATTAAGATATCGCTTCAACAAGCGACAGTCCATGTTTGCTTTATACGAGATTTTCTCGAAATGCAGGGGTCTGCGAACCAAAACTTCTAGTATATTCAAGTATTTTTCTAACTTTGAACGAGGCATGAAGGCATCTCCTTCTAAAAGTGGGTTGCAGTGAATAAATCTCTTCGGAAGCCAGACTAATGATTCAGAATAATGTTCTTAGATGGCTATGTCGGTTTCTGACAGCCATTCTTTATTTGGAGATAAGTGTCAGCGGTGACAATAATAGGCTTGTAGGAGACCTTCTTTGTTGCTATCTACTCTAATGAACCCAAAGCGCTCAAACTGCGCGATAGTGCCGTTTTGTAGCCTTTTGCAGCTCTCCTCAGCCAGACCTTGGACGACTGACGCGTCTGGCATTACAACTTGACAGCGTACGGCTCTATTTTCTGGGATCCAGTGGATTAATGGGGCTTTAACTTTTCTAGCTTCATCATATCTTTGACTATGAAATGCTGCCCTTAAGACACCGTTTTCTGTATTTTCAACCATTATATTAAAGAGATCCATCAATCGAATCACTTGACCCTCCTCCATGTTTTCAGCATCTTTTGTTGCGATCCAAAATTTTGTGATGCCCTCACTAGGTTGGACATCGAATTTTCTAGATCCTCTTTCGGGATGATCAGGGTGTGAAGGAATTTCTGCTGTGAATGTGTGGGTGATGCCTTTCACGACCATCATTAGAGGATTAGCGACAAAGAAGTAACGGTTGGCTTTAGGTTCAATGATTTTTCGATTGTGTGCGTAAAGATTTTCCCAGCTCAACGTGATATCTTGGCTTTTTGGTCCAACATCGATTATTAGCTGCCTTATTGCATCAGGTTGAATGCCTCTAAGTCTGAGCGCAAAGAAGGTTGCAAGTCTAGGGTCATCCCAGTTCTTATAGATTCCTTCACGTATTCCCTGCATAATCTTTGATTTGCTTAAATACGCGCCAGCGATTTTTAAACGTCCATAATGAATAGCTTCTGGGTAAATCCAACCAAAATAGTCGTACATGTACTCTTGTCGAACTTGGTTCGTTAGGTGTTCTTTTCCACGTATTATGTGCGTTATGCCCATTAGGTGGTCATCGATTCCGCATGCAAGGTTGTATAGTGGCCAGACGCGATATTTGTTGCCGACTCGAGGATGGCGATGTTTCTCAGTGTCGATTATACGAAGCGCAGGCCAGTCGCGAACAGCAGGATTCGGATGAGTAAGATCTGTCTTGATGCGAACAACGGCTTCTCCCTCTTGGTAGGTGCCGTCAAGCATGTTATGCCATCGCCTTAATTGCTCTTGAGGAGTGAAGCTGCGGCATGGGCAGGATTTTTTGGTCAAAATCAATTTTTTGAAAACTTCAGATTTGCAAGTGCAAGCATATGCATGGCCTTCTTTTAGCAGCCACTCTGCATGGTTGTAGTAAATGGCGAGACGATCGCTTTGAATGAAATACTTGTCAGGCTCACAGTCTAACCACTCTAAGTCGCGCTTTATCTGGTCATAAAACATTAATTGTGGTCGTTTCAACTTTGGATCGGTGTCTTCAAAGCGCACCAGGAATTTTCCATCGTAGATCTTCGCATATTCATGACACAAGATTATTGCTCTTGAAGATCCTAAGTGGATGGGGGCGTCGGGATTGGGCGAGAACCGCGTCACAACAACTTTATTTTTATCGACATTCGGCAAGGGTGAGAGTTCTTTTTGTTGGTCCTTTTTTTTGCGAATAAGAGTTTCAGGCCAACTCCTTTGCACAGTCATTTTTTGTTCTCGGAGATCCATGTTATTGACGTCTTCAACAATCTTGGCTACGATGGGCGTTATGTCTTTGATTTTTGCTTTCAATTGGGGCATTTCAGCGAGCAGCTTCCCGACAACTGGCTCTTGTCTAGCTTTTCCTTGAAAGTTGACTGCGTTTAGAAGTGCAATTTTCTTGATTCTTTCCTTAAGTTCATCTTCAAAGGACAAGGTAGTCACTCATATGTCTCTCTCGATGAGATAGGTGGCGAAGGCGCGTAGTTTTTCCTTTGCAGGTGAAGATGGCAATAGCCTGTCCACGTCGCTCCAGCTTTGTCTGAGAATCTTATGGGCATATTCTTTCGCGTATTCTATTGAATTGTATTTTTCTAAGATAGCTATTGCTTCGTCACGTAGTTTCTGTTTTTTTGTTTGCATCTTAAGAATCTGTTTCAGTCTTTTCTTGTCAGCAGGCGTTGCTTTTTGGTGAGTGTGAATTAACATCAGTGTTCGCTTACCTTCAGTAATGTCCATTCCGCGTGCGCCCTTTTTCTTTGTAAACTCCACTCCAGTCAAGTCTAAGATGTCATCTTGTATTTGGAAAGCAACGCCTATAGACTCTGCAAAACGTCCAAGCTTGTCAGTCAGCCTGTCATCAGCTCCCGATAATACTGCGGCTAGCTTTGCAGCAATTCTAGCTAGGGTTCCAGTTTTGTAGGCGCACATCTGCAAGTAGCTTTGTTCGTCAATCATATCTGCATCCGCTAGTTCGTTGTGCCACGCGATGTCCATAGCCTGTCCAAAGCTTAGATTGATCATTTCTATTACGTAAATCTCATAGACTTTGCTCAAGATGTTAGATGGGATTCTATTTCGGTTCTTAATGAGAGGGAGAAGGGGGAGGTAATACAGGGCGTTGCCAGTGTTTATTGCGATGTCTAGGCCAAACAGCTTGTAGGTGCAGGGTTTTCCTCTGCGCAGTTCCGATTGATCTTCAATATCGTCAATCATTAAGGTTCCATTATGTATGACTTCGGGTATAATGGCATATTCCATGAAGTCCTTCGGATTTTTTCCTAACGATTCACAAATTAATAGGAACAGGCTCGGTCTCCACCGTTTTCCACCTCTGTCAAGAAATTCCCAAATGGGCTTTGCAAGCGCTTCATTTAAAGCTTCAAAGTTGTTTGCGTATTGTGGCACACTAACTTCGAAGATAGTCGAATGTTTCTCAAATTTCCTTGGAATAAACTGTTCTATCATCGCATCAATAGCGGGAACTTGTTCTTCCAGAAACTCTTCGATGTGCATAATTATCGCCTTGCATAAGCTTCAGGCTTAAATCCTCGTCTTTCGAGCCACGTTGCAGTCTTTCCTAAGATCACCAAAGAGGCCTTCTTTAATTTGTCCACTGATTCTGCACCTATGAGAAACATGCTGTTTATCAACTCTTCAATGAGGAAACTCAAGGTTTTTTCCACTTCTTCGGCGCTTTCGATGGCGGGACGCAGGATTGGAGTTGAAATGCTCGTCATGTCTGCGCCCAATGCCAAGGCTTTCGCTATTTGGCTGCCTGTTCGAATCCCCCCAGAAGCTATTGGTTTGAGTTTTGTGGATTGAACGACTTCTACAATGCTCGCCACTGTAGGGACTCCCCAGTCCCAAAAACTCTCTCCTAATCGTTTGCGAAGCGTATCGTTAGAGGATTCAGCTCGGTAATACTCAACGGCTGCCCAACTGGTTCCACCAGCTCCCGACACATCCACGTATTCTACTCCTACCCGTTCAAGCTTTTGCGCAACTTCTGCGGATATGCCAGCTCCCGTTTCCTTTACAATCAAGGGTACTTGCAGCGTTTCTGCCAAGTCCCCTATTTTTTGCAGACACCCTTTATAACTTGCTTCGCCTTCGGGTTGAATGGCTTCTTGCAGTGGATTTAGGTGGATAGCCAAAGCATCGGCTCTAATCATCTCAATAGCCTCCATAACCTCTTTCACACCATACCCTTTGGCGAGTTGAGGGGCTCCAATATTGGCAACTAGAAACGCGTTTGGAGCCTTTTTCCTGACGATTTTGTAGGTTGATCTTAGCTTGGGGTCTTCCAAAGCAGCTCTTTGGCTTCCAACACCCATGCCTAAGCCAAGTTTCTCAACTGCCTTAGCGATGGAGCTGTTGATTTTTGCAGCTTCTGGCGTTCCCCCTGTCATCGCCCCAACAAAGAGTGGGGCAGAAAACTTGTGGCCAAGAAAACTTGTAGAAGGACAAATCTCATCCCGATTGATTTCGGGCAACGCTTGGTGTACAAAATAAACGTCTTCAAATCCCGTGCTAATCTTCCTAGCCTGAACATCTTTTTGCAAGGATATGTTAATGTGTTCAACTTTCCTGTTCTCTGTTTGACTCGGCAATTTGTTCACTCTTTCTCGATTATTGTGCCGACTACTTTTTTTCCTTCAAGCGCCTTGTATACGGTATCTTCTTTCGAAGCGTTGACAATAAATGTCTTAATACCCGCGCTAATAGCTGGAATCAATTCTGAAATCTTGCCCAACATTCCCCCCGTCACGTCGGTCACCTTTGCTTCTTCAATGTTGTTCAGTAGGGTTTTCAAATCTTTCAATGTGATATGAGGTAATAAATCTAATTGGGCATTCGTCGTGGGGTCAGCTGGGTATAAGCCATTTACGTCTACGCCCATGATTATCTTTTCAGCCTTGAACATTATTGCTAAAGCAGCAATTAATTGATCGCCAGAAAGCACAGTAAACCCCTTGTCGCTGTCTAAAACAGCGTCTCCAAAGAGCACTGGTACAAATCCAGTTGCAAGAAGCCGTGTTAAAGCACTGTCGTATAATGTTTGTATTCGACCTGCCTTCGTAACTACGCAGGATGAAGGCGAAACAGAGAAAGCAGGTATATTATGGGATATTAGCGTATTCACAACCAGCTTATTTAGTTCCAGCATAGCTTGATGAGTTTTCGAAAAGCCTTCAATTTGGGCAGGATCTCTGTAACCTTCAATGATTTTATATTGTTTTGCCAGTGGATGACCAAAACTGCCGCCACCATGCACAATGATTAGCTGTTCAACACTTGCGGTAGCTATCTCCCTAGCCAGTCGTTTTATGGCTTTCATGTTGGCCGTCATAGGTTCCCGCTTTTTGGTTATGACCGAGCCACCTAGCTTCAGCATGACACATGCATTCGAACAACATCGCCCTAACTGGCGGAGAGGGTGTACAGCCAATCGGGCCACTCCCCTCATCTTGTAAATGCGACAGCAACATAGCCCACAACAGCCGCATAATCCCCTGTGATGTCGCCGCTCGTTCTGTAACAAAGTATCTGGCTTTTCCTAGCGCCGAGAAGCTTTACTGCAGACACTAGAGCTGTTACAGGACCATAACCACAGGCAGTTATGCACTCACTTTCAATTGTTGAATGAAATTCTCTTTCGTCCAGTTTTTCCAAGGCACTAAGCGCTTTTTTATCTTTCTTTTGAGCAATCTCATGTGGCTCGTAATGAGTCATATCTGTGGAAGCGATGATTAACACATCTCTACCATCCAAAACCTCTGCCACAGTTTGACCGACTTCCCGACTGGATTCAAAATCTTGCATGAGAAAACTTATCGGAACAAACGTGAAGCTAGAGCTGTAGAGATATTGAAGGAAGGGCAGTTGAACTTCAATAGAATGTTCGTATGCGTGAGCTGACTCGTCTATATCAATGACGTCTGATTTCCGTACAATTCGGTCAACAGCGTCTTCATCAACAGATACATCACCTAAAGGTGTGCGCCAAGCCCCCTTCGTTGCTGCCAATCCACAACCTTGTCCAGTGTGATTCGGACCAAAAATCACAATGATGTCTGGCTTCCCGTCAGACGCCAACCGGTGATAGGAATGAGCGGCTATCGGCCCTGAATAAGCGTAGCCTGCATGGGGGCAGATTAACCCTACAATGTTCCTTGGCCCTTCCTGTAATGTTGGTTTTTCGCCCGGACCAAGTGAGTGAGTGAAGCAGTCTTCTATTTGTCTTGTTAGGGACTCGGTGGTGCCTGCGTAGAAGCTTCCAGCTTGAGTCGGCCTTCGTATTTTCACAGAGCTTTCCTCATTCTGCTAATCTTCGCGAGAAATCTTTGCTTCAAAATCGTCTATGGACAATTCCACGTCTTTATCAGGCGCTAGCTCTCCCTTTTCGCGAAGGACTTGTCTAGCCAACATCCAGTAAATAACTGCCAAGGCTCTTCTACCTTTATTGTTTGTAGGGATTACGAAGTCTACACCCGAAAAATCGTTATCGGTGCTACACAAAGCTATTACTGGAATGCCCATGACGGCTGCTTCTCTTATTGCCTGAGCGTCGGCTTTCGGATCTGATATTATCAGAACTCCCGGTTCAACGTGGTTGGGATATAAAGGATTGGATAGCAGTCCAGGGACAAACCGTCCTATAATAGGGATGGTTTTTGTCACCTCACAGAACTTACTCGCCGGATACCGTGCATAAAGTCGCGCTGCAACGACAGCGACTTTTTGGGAGTCAAATCTTGAGAGGAATTTCGCTGCGATGCGTATGCGCTCGTCTGTTTTCTTTACATCCAACACGAATAAGCCATCGGGTCTTACGCGGTATATGAATTGATCTATGTCTTTGGTTTTCATCCTAGTACCAATGTGAATACCTGCGGAAAGCAGCACATCGCGTGGTAACAATAGTTCATCGTCAGCGGTTGATGAAAACTCTTCTTCCCTTTCTTCCTTCCAACTTGCCTTTTCTTCAGACTCGGTTTTTTCGATTGCCTCCTTATCTGACAGTACTATTTCCCTCCTTCAACGGAATTTTCGCCATCCGCGCTCTGTTTCCAAGCGTGTCTTCTATTCTGACAAGTTCATCGATTTTTGCGATTCGGGCCCCTTCAACAACTCCTGTTTTAATAATTGGACAGTTGAAAGCCATTGCTAAATGAGCAATTTCAGTGCCTACAGTGTCGCCCGAACGGTGTGAAACCACTGGTGTGTATAGAGCCTCTTTGGCGATTTTTGTAGTGTTCCAAGCATCAGTTAGGGTACCAACCTGATTCGGTTTTATTATTGCTGAATTTGCAGCAGCCTTTTGGATTCCAAGTTTGAGTCGCTTCGCATTTGTAACAAAAAGATCGTCGCCGCAAATAAGACAACTGTCAATTTTTTTAGTTAACCTGGCGAAATTTTCGAAATCCTCTTCGTGGAAAGGATCTTCTACATAGATTAAACTATGTTTCTCAATGAGCTCTAGGATATACTCCACTTGTTCCTCTGGTGTTCTCTCAATGTCTTGGTGGGAATAGACATAACGACCCGTTCTTGGCTTCCAGAGCGTTGATGCAGCCACATCCAATCCAATTCTACATTCAATCCCCGACTCTTGCGAAACTTCTTCGCATGACTTTGTCATAAGTTCTATTGCGTCGTCATTGTCGATATCAGCAATCCATGCGCCCTCATCGCTTCTTCCGCTCGTGAATGCTTTCCTCGTCCCTCTAAGAATGTCACCCACCTTCTTATGGAATGTCACATTCGCCTTTGCGGCTTCCCAAAAAGATTTTGCGTGAACAGGCAAAACCAAGAATTCTTGTATGTCTGGAGCTCTCCCATGAGCATGTCGACCTCCACTTAGTACATTCCCCAATGGGAATGGAAGCTCGGAAGCAGCGTGACCTGCAAGGTATTCATATAGCAAAACTTGATAGGAGTCAGCTGCTGCCTTAGCCGTGCACAAGGAAATTGCGTATGCAGTATTCCCTCCGATATTCTCAAACTTCTCCGTTCCATCAATCTCGTGAAGCAGCAAGTCTATTTCTTCCTGCTCATTCGAGTCCATGCCAACCAGTTTGGGAGAGATCGTTTCAATGACAATTTTCACAGCTGCATCTACGTCTCCTTTTGGATAATATAGCACCTCAGCGCCCCCTTTGCTTGCCCCAGCCGGAGCCGCTGCTCTACCGAAACCTGACTCAGTCTTAATATCAACTTCTATTGTTTCTTCACCGCGACTATTGAAGATTTTGCGTGCTGCGATCTCCTTTATTTCTGTGGACAATGTTATTCCCTTATGGTGGTCCAATCTGCTGTTTTCGTCCAACCTCATAGAATTTTATGATCTCATCTATGATTTCCACGTGAGAAAGAAGCATTCTTCTGCAACAATAACGGGTCAAACCTAAATCGTCCAAAACTTTACCCGCATCGTCGCCTTCCTTCACGCGCTGAGCGAAGTCTTCCCATTTGTCACCTATTACTTTTCCACAAGTGAAACAGCGGACAGGAATAATCAATTCTTACTTCATTCTCCTTTTTTTACCTATAGCTCTTTTGCTTTCTCGCGCGAGCCCCTGGGCCTCCAAACTTTTTCGGTTCCTTTCGTCTAGGATCGCCTGCGAGCATAGTTCTGTCGTATTCGGCCAAAGCAGATTGCAGGTGTTTGCTCTTGGTCCACTTCAAAAGCCCTCTCGCCACCGCCATCCTTGCAGCCTCTGCTTGTCCCATGAAGCCTCCACCTTTAACCTTTATATTAATGTCAACCTGGCCCCGCAACTCTTTGCCAACATAAAGAAAAGGCTCCGAAATTTTCATTCGAGCAACCTCAGGTTCAAAGATTTCTAGGGGAACATTGTTGATTCTAATTCTTCCTCTGCCTGTTCTAATTGAAGCTCTAGCGGTAGCAGTTTTTCGCTTTCCACTGACAATTATTATTTTCTTCGAGCTTGGCATATCAATCGCCTTTCGGAGTCCATCCAATTTCCTTAACTAATTCGCCTACGGTGATATACGAGCATTTAAGATTCTCAGATTTTGCTTCAGAGATTGTTTCTCTAGATTTGTCTTTAAACTCTTGAGGCACTCCAACAACGACCCGTAGCCTTCTATAGGCATTTAACCCCTTCGGCTTTTTTCTAGGCAACATGCCTCGAATAGCACGTTTCACATACCGATCCGGCCGCCTAGGAAAATAGGGTCCTTTTCGGGGATGACCAATTGTTAATTTCCGTTTCGCTTCCTTGACGATGCTGAGTCTCTTCCCAGATATCACTGTCTTTTCCGCATTCAAGATTATGATGCTTTCGCCTTCGAGGAGACGTTTTGCGACTATTGTGGCCATTCGACCTAATATCAAATTACTTGCGTCGATAACTACAGCAGATTCACGTTGCAGAATCATATTTTACACCACAATTCGCACATTTGAACCTCTTGGATTCTTCTTCACCAATTCAGAGAATGTCAAACATTTTCCTTTTACACGCCTTATTTTCTCTCTTGCAGCAGGTGAAAAACTGAACGCAGCAACTGTAACCGGATGGTTGATAGTTCCAGATCCAAGCACTTTTCCTGGTACTGCTACAACCTCTCCTTTTTCAGAGTGTCGACTTATGCGGCTCAAGTTGGTTGAGACACGCATGCTCCTAGGTTTCGATAGAACATCGGCTATGGCATTCCATATCTTTACGTCGTTCTCCCTCGACATCTTCTGCAAGAAGCGAATTAGCTCAATCAATCTTGGGTTGTCAGGTTTCTTTTTTTTCATTTTCCTTCCCTGCAAACTGCTCTAGAAAATCCTTTAATTTTCCATCCAAAATGTTAAGTGCTTCACTAAGAATTCTCTCTGGCGAAAGGGCGCCTGTTGATTCTAGACTAAATATAAACGAGTTCTCATCCCAAGCCACTTCCACGGCTTTAGGCGTCTTCTTGCAGATATCCATGCAGTCCTGACATAAGGTACAGTTATCACTGTTCTTAATCTCGACCTTGTTCCCTGCCTTTATTAAAACATTCTTTGGACAAATTTCTACACAGGCACCACATAAGTCACAATGTTTAGAGTCAACCTTAACTATCGGTCTAAACTTATAAGCACACATGGAAACAGGTTGCCATCTTGCATGATCTTCGCCTTTTCCCAACCGAGCATAAGCTTCAAGTCTTACTTTCTGCTCGGGAGCCAATTTGACAATGGGAATTTTGCCACTAACAGGGATTGTTGCTGGATTTTCAGACTTAAATTCCCCTGAGTAGACTGTTATTGTATGATCTTCTGCCTCTACATCTAGAATCAAAGACGCTCGACATAGGTTGCAGCCAAACTCGCTCTTGCATATGCAGTTTTCGGGCAAATTGTATGTGTCCAAATCTGTTTTAAGCGGCATGAGCCCAATTCGATGCGCTAGAAATTCGTCTTGAATAGTTGAGGAGTTTTCGATAATCACTACGTCGTCTACAGCCATACTCGGCACTTCGGAAAGGATTATCCTCCTCAGCGCGTTCATGAAAGCCGCGTTGGTTCCTCCAATACGTAAACGTAAAGAATTTTCATCTCTTTCCAAGATTTCTATCTTCACGCCTCTTTCACTCCTCTTAGCATCGTGTTTTCGCTGTCACTAAACACACACATTATACTCTCCGCCCTCTTCGGCCCCCCTTCCTTCGTGTACCGTCGTGGGGAACAGGCGTGGTTTCTTCAATGCGACCGATACGAAATCCAGCTCTTGCCAAAGCTCTTATAGCTGCTTGGGCTCCTGGCCCGGGCGTCCTAGCGCCTGACCCACCGGGCGCTCTAACTTTTATGTGAATAGCTGTTATGCCTTTTTCTCTTGCAGTCGAAGCAGCAGAAGATGCAGCTCGCATGGCAGCATACGGAGAAGACTCTAGGCGGTCTGCTTTTACGAACATACCGCCACTAGTCCTTGAAATTGTTTCAGCCCCCGAGATATCGGTTATGTGTATTATCGTGTTATTGTACGAACTGTAGATGTGGACCACTCCCCATTTAGTAACTTTCTTGCTCATGATCGAGCGCCCTCTTCAGTAGCATTTTCTATAGTCTTTGTCTTTGGTGGTAAACTAATCAGAGTCTGCCGTAGGGGGTGATCACTGTTGGCTATAGTGCTGGAAGGACTATACTCAATGTGAGCTTCTTCTAATCTAGGCACCAGATAGCTTGGGGCTGTCACTCTCTTTTTGCCAATCGCGATGTGGCCATGCGTGATGAGTTGACGAGCTTGATAGACTGATTTCGCTAAGCCCTTATTAAAAACAAGAGATTGCAGTCTTCTTTCAAGAATATCTTCAATTGCCAAATCTAGCACATCGTCAAGACCAGCAGTCTCTGGAAGTATTCCAAGTCGGTTCAATCTGTTTAAAAGTTGAGTTTTCATTTTTTTCCCTTCTTCTTCAGACATGCCCAATGTAGAACGTGCTGAGCCTCGAAATTTTGACAACATGGTTTTGTGTCGCCATAGTTCTCGCTTGTTTCGTAGGCCATATTGGCCAAGCAGCCTTAGCTCTCCTTGCAGCACGTCTGTTCTCCATGGAAACCGAGGAGGGTCATACTTCTTCCGCTGCTTTTTCGGATCACCCACTAGATTTGCCCCCCACTACTCTCTTCTTCTTGACGCCTATGGCTTTTCCTTTCCTTCCCGTAGTTTTTGTCCGTTGACCACGAACTTTTAATCCATAAGAGTGACGATAACCCTTCCATGACTTTGTGGCTTTCATTAGATCTATGTCTGTTTTGGTTTGGAGCACAAGATCGGAGCCTGTAAAATGCAGATTTTCTCCAGTATCCAAGTCTTTCTGACGGTTAAAAAGCCATTCAGGCAGATTATACTTAGCTGGATTTTCTATAATATCTTCCAGCTTGGCCAAATCTTGTTCAGAGATAAATCCAAGTCGCATTTCTGGATTTACTCCACCCTTTCTAACTATGACATTTGCCATGTTGATTCCTATACCCTTAATTCTCGAGATGGCGTAGGCCACTTTTAGGGCGCCATCCAAGTCTGTCTCAGCAATTCGAGTAATATGGCGGAATTCCGTTGACATTTTAAATCTCCAATGTTTTGAAGCTAACTACGGAAAAGGATTCACAATTTATTTAAACTTTCCTTTAATAAACTCCAGCAGGCTTATTAGTCTATGGAGGCTACTCTGCGAACGCTGCCCACGAGTACGAGAACGGCGCACGCGTTGGTTATTTCAGCCTTTGCTGTTCGTTGTCATGCGAAAAAATGTAGGACTGATTTTTGATAGCACGAAGCTTATCAATTGACTCTAATGGCTGGTCAGCCCGGTCAAGCATACCCGGAATGTTTCGTCTTTTTAAGTTTTCTCTCAATGGTGAAGCATCCCCGCAGTGAACAACTGAGGTTTGACACCTCTGAATGATTACCGATTGATGTCCCACTGAGTGACCCGGCGTCGGCACAATTGATATTTTGCTTTCAGCAATTTATAATTTCCACCGTCTTCGAACCAGAGGCAGCTTCCGGATGCATGTATCCATAAGAGTTTTTTTCCTGTCAAGACAAGAGTGGACTTCAAGGCCACGTTGTAACTTACTTCTTGATATTTGGAGTAGCCAAATAAGCTTTTGTCCAAGTGAAGAGCCGCTGTTGAGGATGTGTATCTCCATTTTTCAGCCAACTGAAAGCCATGAATACTCGACTAGCTGTCTAAATCTGTGATCAAAGCTGGCAACTTAGTTATCGACTCAATCGTATGAGTAGCCCCTGCTTGAATTAGCTTCTTAGTTTCACTCCCTTCCGAGACAATGCACACAGCAGCCTTCACATCTAACGCTTTGGCACTCCGCATGTCCACCACACTATCGCCCACGACAATTACTTCATCATAATTCACGTTTAACGCTTTCACGGCAGCAGCTAGATGTGAGGGATCAGGTTTCACTCTTGAAACAGTTTCTCGAGTGACTACAGCCTCGAAAAACTGCGTCAAATGAAAGCTATGGAGAATGAAGTCTGTCGCTCTTTTACCGTTGATTGTAAAAATGGCAAGCCTCAAGCCTGCATCCTTTAAAATTCTTAGTGTTTCAAACACGCCTGGTAAGAGCGAGGTCTCACGGGCCGCTTTAATTTCACGCTTGAACACTATGTCTAAAGCACGTTCTTGAACAGCAGAGGCATCTTCTTCCGCTCTACCGTTGTTCCTCATTAAAACCTCAGCTTTTTCCAGCATTTCAAAGACGCTTTCATTTCTAGAAAATATTGAAGCAGGAAATTTTTGGTTTATGAGGAAAGCCCTAATCTCAGCTCTCACACTTTTGTAGTCAAGGTTGAACTCAGCAAGAGTTCCATCAAGATCAAAGGCAACCGCTCTTATAGTCATGTGCAATCATCCCATCCAATGTGGCTGGGGAGTTGTGTATGGAAGATCTGATATAGGTTTCGGTTTGAAGAATTAGGAATTCCGCGCGGATATATAGCACCTTAGCCTTCTATTACGTATCGATAAGCAACGTATTTCCCCGCAGTGGGGCTGTCTCGGATGATTCTTACAATGTCGCCTGTCTTTGCTCCTACGGCTTTCACCACAGGGTCAGAGGTTCTTATTCTGGGCAGCTGATAGGGGTCGACACGATATCTATGCAGCAACTGTTCTCGTTCTTCAGATGATAGAATCTCATGTTTAGGCACAAGCTCATGATCGAAAATGTCAAAAATTGGGAAAATCCGAGGAATCAATTCTATTCCTTTTTTCCTTGCCTTTTTTTTGGCAGCTTGAGTATATCGTCCGCTTGTTACCACTATTGTCTTTTCCAGCTTTTCTTCTTCCATAATTTTTGCAAGTTGGTTGATGTATTGAACTCCTACAGTGCCACTGGAGGGAATGCAATATATTATTGATTTGCCCTCCGGCGTTTTCACAGAGAACCCAAATGCATTCTTATATTCCTTTTTTTTCGTAGAAAGTTTCCTGTAACCCCTAAGTTTTATGAGAATTGCAGCTTTTTTTTCTTCTAAAGTTATTTCGGTTTCATCATTCAAGGGAAGACCTCAAGTCTCGGTTACTCAAAAGACTTCACGCAGACCACCCTTAAACTTTGCGCTTCAACGCCAAACATCACGTTTTACCACGTTAGATATGTTTAGACATTCTATACGAAATGTTTATCTCAGAACCTTCCACATAGCCACATGCCTAAAACCATTGGTGTAAACCGCATGCTTGGTGGTTAAAACTTGAAAGAGATACAGGCATTCTCGCCAGGACATTTAACAGGATTTTTCCAAGCATGTGACAAATCAAAGGATCCTCTATTGAGGGGATCTAAGGGAGCAGGACTCTCTATCTCCGAAGGGGTTACAACAAAGGTGAAGATAAGAAAGTCGCGGAAAAAGTCAGTCAATATTTCGATAAATGGCAAACGCGAAGAGTCGGCTTTAGTGTCCAGACACGTTGCAGAGTCTTTTCTCCGTCTCGCAGATGAGAATTTTGATGTATTGGTTGAACATTACGTTGCTGTCCCTGTGGGATGCGGATTTGGCACTAGTGGCGCTGGAGCACTGAGCCTAGCCCTTTCTCTTAACAAAGCTCTTGGTCTTGGCATGTCTCGCGTTAGAGCCTCTCAGCTAGCCCACGTTGCTGAGGTTGAATGCAAAACTGGCCTCGGCACAGTCATTGCGGAAACCCTTGGAGGACTCGAACTAAGAGAAAAACCTGGAGCGCCGGGCATAGGGCAGATCAAATCAATACCAATCAGCGGCGACTACATAGTGCCCTGTATAAGCTTCGGACCACTGCCTACGAGTGAGATTTTAAGGAAGAAGACAGCTCAGCAGCGCATAAACGAATCTAGCCCACAGCTCATTGAAGAATTAAAGAGGCATGCCACACCTGAAAATTTTATGAGGTTGTCTCGCAAGTTTGCGGAACACATGAAGCTGATTACAGAAAGATTGCGAGCCATTTTGATAGAAACCGACTATGCTGGATTTGCCTGTAGTATGGCAATGTTCGGGGAAACGCTCTTCTCTATTGTGAAAAGAGACCAAGTTAAAGAAATCCGCGAAATCTTCAGCAGGCACGCATCTTCAAAATGCAACCTGATATTCGCAAACATCGATTTTGAAGGAGCCAGGCTTCTGTGAATAAGATAGTCATTCCATCCGCGCATCCAAGGGCAAATTCTCTATTAATTCGGGAAAGACTGATTGAGCATTTTGAAAAGGGAATCGTTTCAGATGCAGGCCTGTTTGCACATGGAAGAGGAGAAGCTTTTGACTATCTGCTGGGTGAAAGAACAACAGAGAATGCCTTGGTCGCGGTCACAGCTGCTGCAGCCGCTTTGCTGACTGGCAAACACCCAGTAATTTCTGTCAACGGAAATGCAGCCGCTCTTGGCGCGGAAGGCATAGTTAGGCTGGCCAAAGTAACAGGAGCTTTAATCGAGGTCAACCTTTTCTATCGCTCTGCTCAACGGGAAAGAGCAATTGAAAGGCTTCTCAAATCAGCCGGGGCTCAAAAAGTCTATGGTGTTAATCAAGCAGCTTCTGCGAGAATTGCAGAAATCGGAGGGGAGAGGAGGCGCGTCGATCCAAGAGGCATACTTAAAGCAGACGTTGTTTTGGTTCCGCTTGAAGATGGAGACCGTGCTGAGGCTTTGGTGAAAATGGGAAAGAAAGTCATCGCAATTGATTTAAATCCGTTGTCGCGAACCGCTCAGTTTGCTACCATTACAATAGTCGACAACATTGTGAGAGCGCTGCCTGCCTTAGCCATCGCCGCTGAACAGCTCAGCAAGAAACGTCAACACAGACTTAAGAGGATTCAGTCCGACTTTGATAACAAGAAAAATTTGAGTGAAGCGATCAGACTCATCAATAATCGACTCTCAAAGCTTGCAAAAAATGGAATCTACATTTCAATTCATTGAAGGAATAAAAAAATGAGTTCACGTGCAATCATTGTTTTAGGAGCTGGAGCAATCGGCAGCACCTATGGCGCCCTACTTTCAAGTAAGAACAAAGTCACCTTGATTGGACGCACAACTCATATGAAATCGATAACTAAGAACGGTTTAACTATTTCAGGAAGCGTCAATGACACCTACTTTTTGGCAGCAGAGACTGAAATCGAAGAAATTCCTCCAAATGCGCTAATCCTCCTAACGACAAAGGCTCAAGATGCTGCAAGAACGATTGAAGGTATAAAACCGTTGCTGAGAAAAGATTCAACTATTTTAGTTTTACAGAATGGCTTGGGAATTAAAGAAGTAGTCGAAAAAATCGTAGATGATAAAGCTGAGATTATTCGAGGCCTAGTTACATCAGCTGCGGAATTGCTTGAGCCTGGGAAAGTCTCTTTTTGGCAAGGGGAAACCATATTGGAGCCAACTCAAAGCTCACAGGCAATAGCCAGAGTCTTTGTTGAGAGCGGATTGAAAACTAGAATCTCAAACGATATAAAATCTGAAATCTGGCAGAAGTTAATCCTTAATTGTGTGGTAAATCCGCTGACAGCAATCTTGCGAGCCAGAAACCATGAGATCCTAGCAGGCAACCTGAAAGGGATTAGACATGCAATCATTCAAGAATGCACCACAATAGCGCAAAGCGAAGAATTACTTTTCGAAACGGGCCTTGAGGAATGCATTGAACAGAAAATCGCAGGCTACACGAACTATTCTTCGATGTATCAAGACATAGCTAAGCAGAGGAAAACAGAAATCGACTTTATAAACGGGAAAATAGTGGAGCTTGGAAGGAGACATAGCATTCCAACACCTGTTAACGAAGCACTGGTTGCTCTAATCAAATATTTGGAGGCGCATTAGATGAAATTTGACGCGGTTGGAATGAAGAATCGCCACGAAAAAATAATCATGTTAACCGCATACGATTTTCAGATGGCGAAGATCCTCGACGAAGCTGGAATCGACCTAATCCTCGTCGGGGACAGCCTAGGAATGGTGATGCAAGGATTCATGGACACAAAGAGTGTGACGATTGAAGATATGCTGTATCACACAAAAGCTGTATCTAGAGGAGTAAAAAACACCCCTGTGATCGGAGACATGCCAATCAACAGCTATAAAACGGTTGAAGACGCATTGAACAACGCGAAACTCTTTCTAGAAGCGGGAGCAGATGGAGTGAAAATCGAGGGTAACAAACCTGAACAAATTAATGCGTTGCTGGATCACGGAATCCCAGTTATGGGGCATTTAGGCCTTCTGCCACAAACTGCAGGAAGCTATCGGGTTAAGGGAAAGAAACCAGAAGAAGCGCAAAAAATCCTCAAAGACGCATTGGACTTAGATCAGCGGGGGGTCTTCTCAATGGTGTTAGAATGTATTCCTGAGAGCCTTGCCAAGAAAATCACAGAAACAGTGAATATTCCTACGATTGGGATAGGCGCTGGGAAATACTGCAACGGCCAAGTGTTGGTAATCAATGACATGCTCGGATTCGATCTAAGCTTTGCGCCTAGGTACTTGAAGAGATACGCCAACCTTAATAAGATAATAAAAGATGCTGTCACAAGATTCAAGGAAGAAGTATCAGAAGGCACTTATCCAGACAAAGAACACACATACCACTGAGGATTTGATGCCACAAAATGGTGAAGAAAATGCTCGAGAATCCATGCCTGCTTATCTCAAAAGACTTAAAGAAACATCTACAGAAAGTTGAGACAGGAGAGGCTTAGAATTTGGTTCACCCTTCGAAAGACATAATTCAAACAAAAGGGGTGGAGTTAAAGGGAAAAAACATAGTTCTAGGCATCACAGGAAGTGTCGCCGCTAGTCAGTGTCCAGAAATCGCAAGACAATTGATGAGACACGGCGCAGAAGTCTTCGCTGTAATGACTTCAATGGCTCAAAAAATAATCCACCCCCACCTCATGGAGTGGGCAACTGGAAACGCTGTCGTGACACAGCTCACTGGAAAAATCGAACATGTAGCGCTAATTGGACCGCAGCCTAGGCGGACTGAACTAATTCTCATTGCGCCAGCAACTGCGAATACTATCAGCAAAATCGCTTCAGGAATAGACGATACGCCCGTGACGTCGGTTGCTTCTGCAGCTTTCAGCTTGAGGATACCGATCATGATCGTTCCCGCTATGCATGAGTCCATGTTCCACCACCCCATTTTGCAGGAGAATATAGACAAATTAAAGGCGTTGAGCATCGAGTTCATAGGGCCAAGAGTCGAAGAAGGAAAAGCAAAAATCGCTAACACAGACGATATATTAGAAGCCATAATCTACAAACTCTCAACATCCAAAGACTTCACCCGAAAAAAGATGTTAGTCACTGCTGGCCCAACTTTGGAGTACATCGATCCAATGAGAGTGATCACCAACAAAAGTTCGGGTTTAATGGGCGTTGAGGTGGCTAGAGAAGCTCTGAAGCGAGGAGCCGAAGTCACTCTGATAGCTGGTCCAAGAACCGTTACTCCACCCAAAAAAGCTAGACTAATCTCTGTGGAAACCACAAAAGAAATGCATGACGCTGTAATTTCCGAGCTGAAATCACAGAAATATGATGTTGTAGTTGCTGCAGCAGCCGCAGCAGATTGGAAAGCGAAGAAGCATTTCGACCACAAAGTTTCGACGCGGGACACGTCTTCACTTACCGTGAAATTCCAGCCCACGCCAAAGATAATAGACGTTATTAAAAAGGCTAGCCCCAAAAGTTTTCTCGTTCCTTTCAAGGCAGAGCACAAAGTGTCTAACCAACAATTGGTCAACAGTGCTTATCGAAGATTGAAGGAAACAAAAGCTGATTTGATAGCTGCAAATGACGTTTCACGAAGGGGCGCTGGATTTGCAATAGAAACCAACGAACTTTTTATCATTGACCGCAAGAAGAATGTTATACACGTTCCACTAACGACGAAACGCGAAGCTGCAGCAGCTCTCCTCGACGCAATTGCTGAGAGAATCAAGCTAAAACAGCCCGCTAACGCATCGTTGCATTGAAGATCCACGTCCAAGTCATGCGCTGAGTTGAAAAAGCTTGAGCAAGCCTTTCAAGTTTGTGGCTGTCGGTGGAACGTTCGATGAATTTCACAAAGGCCACAGAGTGTTACTTGAAAGAGCTCTCAAGATCGGTGAACACGTTCTGATCGGCTTGTGCACAGATGACTTTGTGCAGAAAATGTTGAAACCTCACAAAATCGCGCCTTTCGCTGTACGATTGGAGGAGCTCAAAGGATTTCTCCTGAAGCATGGTTGGCTTGACCACGCAAAAATTGTGCCGTTATATGATGCCTATGGACCTGCTTTGACCAATGAGCGCTTGGAAGCTATTGTGGTCAGTGAAGAAACCGAAGCGAGAGCTCATGAAATAAACAGAAAACGCATAGAGATGAATCTGCAACCCCTACACATAATCGCCATACGAATGGTGTTAGCACAGAACTGTAAGCCAATCTCAACCACGAGGATCCGCCGTCTAGAAATAGATCGTGAGGGCAGGCTCCTAAAAAGGAAATAGACTAGAAGGCTTACGTTCACAAAATCCTATTAGCGCGAGGTAGATTCAGATGTCAGGATTGGAAAGTCACGCTGACGCACAGTCGATCACCATAGCAATTATGGCTTTGCACACCTTCGCCATGAATTGAGTATCCAGCTTGTCAGCTGTGTCCGCTCGCGTATGATAGAAGGGATACCGAAAATTCGCTGTATCTGTCACCATCAAGCTTGGAATCCCACCTCTCCAAAAGCATGCGTGATCCGATCGCAATAAATCATGCAGCCCCAACTTCGCAATGTCATCAAAACGCAGCGGAACTTGAAGACACGCATATGGAAGATCAACAGAGCCAAGCCGACACTGGTTGCAGAAAGATCGAGCTAGTTTGTCCGAATTGGCATCACCAACAGCTGCGATGAAATTTCCGATAGTAACATCCGGGATTTTATACGTTCGAAACATCGTTTGATTCACACCTTCGGGTAGAGTCTGAGAGTGATTCTTGCTGGATGTGTACCCTAGAGTTTCCAAATTTACGGCTCCCAGAACTTTTCTATTGGCTCGGATCGCCTCCTCAACCCAGAAACCACTCCCCAGCATCGCAGTCTTTCCAGGCCACGAAGTCACAGTTACGCCGCGAAACCTTTCTTCACTTCGCTTCAGGTATTCAATCTCCGATTCGCTCATCTCGCCTTGGAGTCTAATTCTGGAATCCTCCAACGCTTCCACCAAGGTCTTTCCCGCAGCCAGTGATTTCGTTTGAAGGTCCAACGCTCTTTTCATCAATCTGTGCGTCTGAGACGAGCTGTAACGATTTTGCTTATCTATCAATCCAAGGCTTCGAGCATCCCGGCGACTCCTTAATTCCCATGCAGGGTTTCTCTCCTCCAAAGTGAAACTGACAAATCTGACGGGATGAATATTCGAGCACTCCTGTGCCAAGACTCTTGCGCTTTATAACATCGTCGCCACACCCGATCCATTATCGTTCGCCCCTGGTGAGTCCCACACAGTGTCATAGTGAGATACTATTAGAAACTCTGCGTCTCCATTATCCCCCATTATGCCTTCGACATTTCTAAATGTTGCATCGAAGTCTTCAACTTTAAACCTTTGCTCGTTGACTTGAAGTCCATATTCCCTAAATTCTGAACGGATGTAATTCGCTGCCTTGTCCAGTTTCTCAAGAGAATCAATAGGGTGTCTAGGACCTTCAATTTTCAGGACATGTTGATAGATCCTCTCACTTTCCACTTCCTCGACGATTCTTGGCGAAGTCAAGCACGATCTCCGACGAAATATTAGGCAACACACTTTTAACATGTTTCGCGCGTACAGGGCACGCTGCGAAAAAGTTATGCAGGTGGTAAGCAACTTCAAGAGAGGTTGATATGTCGAAAGACACACAAGATGCTGCTCATGGAGGTGCTGGATGGTCCCCCAGAACGGCTTCGCTTCAAGATGAGATCGGGCACATTTGGGCAGCGTGTGGAGTAGCTTCAGAATGGGCTCCCCTCAAGACGGTTCTTGTACATCGACCCGGAGTAGAAATAGAGTCAGTACAAGATGCCAACAAAGCCTTGATGCTTCAAGCACCAGATGCTGTTAAAGCCAGAAATCAACATGACCAACTAGTTGAAGCTTACCAAATTGCAGGTGTGAAAGTATTTTTCGTCGAACCAGATAATATTCCGCCACCCAACCTAATGTACGTAGCTGATCTCTTTTTTATGACATCTGAAGGAGCAATTCTGGCAAGACCTGCATCAACCGTCCGTGCTGGTGAAGAAAGATTCGCTGCTAAGAGACTTGCTGAGCTAGGTGTCCCCATCCTCCGTTGTGTACGAGGAAAGGGGGTCTTCGAAGGCGCAGACGCCCAATGGATCAATTCAAATGTGGTTCTTCTGGCAACCGGATTGCGCACCAATTCTGAAGGCGCCACTCAGGTGGCCAGTCTTCTTCGCGAACTGAACGCCGAGGTTATCCACCTAGATCTACCTCAAGGAACAATGCACCTAATGGGAACTATGAGGTTCATCAACAAAGACTTGGCAATTTGCTGGAGAACTCGAACTCCAAATGTGGCAATTCGCACCATTCGAGATAACGGATACGAAATCTTTTTCGTTCCCGATGAAACTGAAGCGCTTTATGGGATGGCTCTAAACTTCGTAACGTTGAAGCCAATGCAAATCTTAATGCCGTCAGGAAATCCAAAAACCCAATCATTTTATGAGCAGATAGGGATAAAGTGCGTTACTGTCAAAGTGGATGAACTCCACCAAGCAGCTGGCGGAATCGGGTGTCTAACTGGAATTATCAAGCGTGAATGAGGAAACGCAGCTGAGAGCATACGTAAAAACTTCGACCAAAGAAAAACTTGGACACAGGAGCACAACTTCAACGATGCTCTCATTCACATCATTCAAACTCTGAAAAGAGAGAAACATGTCTCTAAGGTTGCTACAACGCTTGGGAAGATGGAAAAGTTAATAGAGCAAGGGTTCGAATACATCACTGACATGAAAGTGGGTGAAACTACCTACAAGTTATTTAGGGAGAAGAAGATATGGCGACCAAGCCAGGCACTGTAGGAGACTTGAAAGTAGTTAAGAAAGGCAAGCTGTCAGATGGTGCTATAGGATACATTTTAGAAAATGGCCTGGAAATTGAGGATACATTTGCGGAAATGTTCGGCATGTGGGTGGGACGAGTATTAATCACCGCAGAAAACAAGAAATGGGCAGCCATTGCAGCCGGAACCACAACAGGATTTGCCTCGTCCATTATCATGTCCCCTGCAGAAGCTGGGATAGAGCGAACACTAGACCCGCGAAATACTCCAGATGGACGGCCAGGAGTACTGGTTCAAATCTACCACAGAACGCGATTAGACCTCAAGAATCAGATGGTTCTCAGGATTGGACAATGCATAATGACTTGTCCCACTTCGGCGGCTTTTGATGCGTTGCCAAAGGTGAAAAGGCGGATGAAAGTAGGACGGAGCCTTCGACTCTTCGGAGATGGATTCCAGAAAAAGGACGTTTATGCTAACAAGCAAGTATGGCGGATTCCAGTGATGGAGGGGGAATTCGTGGTGGAAGACAACTTTGGCGCTGCAAAAGCAATTGCTGGAGGAAACATCATCATCATGGCTCAAGATCTCCCCGCTGCCCTTAGCGCGTCAGAAAAAGCGGCAGATGCTATAAGAAAGCATGCACAAGGCGTGATTATGCCTTTCCCAGGCGGCATCTGCCGAGCAGGTTCTAAAGCGGGCTCGCTAAAGTATAAGCTTAAAGCCTCCACAAACCACCCATTCTGTCCAAAATTAAAAGAACTAGTAGTCAATTCCAACGTGCCGAATGGCGTCAAAAGTGTCTACGAAATTGTCATTAACGGCCTCAATTTTAACGCCGTGAAGAAAGCCATGGCTGAAGGAATAAAGGCAACTGGAAAAGTGTCCGGAGTAGTTCGTATTTCAGCCGGAAACTATGGCGGAAACCTTGGTCCTTACCACGCTTATCTTAAAGATGTGCTTGGACTGAATTAGACCGAGTCACCAACAAGCTTTCGAAAAGGAGTGGCTCCCGAAGAATCTTCTCAATCACGAGGTTTTATGAATTCCCTACCTTTTCCCTCTAATGAGCCTACGAGAACTCGGTCGTACATCTTATTGGCTACTCTGTCAATAACATGTTCGAGCTTCCCTCGAGCTTCTATTACTTCTCCTTTTGCAGCAAGACTATCATAAATCCCCTCATAAGTAACAACCTCTTCGATGCGGGTCTGCAATTCTTCTTTCATCTTAACTTCTCTAACTTTGTAGGTGGCAGGCAAGAAGATGCTATCTCGATCATCATCAACAACTGCACATATGGTGACCACTCCATCGGGAATGAACATTTTGTCCCCATATTCCTCTGCCAGCTCCCCTTCCAGTTTAACAGGATGCACCGAAAAAAAAGTACTCTCAAACGTGCCCATGTTCCACTTCCGTTTATAGATTCGCTTCGCTTCAGCTAGATTAAGAGGGTGATTTCGCATCTTACTCGCAGCCCATTCTGCAAGCTTCTCCTCATTGAAACGTTTAACATTCGACTCTGGACCCCGTCGGAATTCTGTTAAAGCCCGCTTCACCGCGAAGCTATTCGCTACTCCATACACTGTGATGTCCATGTCGGAAAAGGAAGGGGTGTGAATATCCAGAAGTACTGAGCCCGTTACACCGAATGCCGAAATAGGAACACCGCTCAATCTAGACAATAGGGACACGAAATCCACAACTTTTCCTTGCAACGAGTCGAGCTGATCCCCTTCAATAAGCCCAACTAATTTTTCTTCTGGCTTAAAGTGCGTAACAACGTTTTCTCGTGGAACAGCTGTAAGTTCAACGTCGTAGGTCGTGGAATAATACAAGTATTGTGGAGCTTCATTTCTCAAGAGGTCAAATGTTTCTAGTAGGTTAGAAATCGTATAAACTCTCATCACGCGTTTGAACCGATCTTCTCCTCTTCGCCATTCACCAGCTTGGTTAGGCGAATATTTTAGATAGCTTATCACTCGATCAGCAGGGTGATACGGACCCACCACGCAGAACATGAAGCCCTCTTCAGTGCTTAAGAAGTCTCGGTCTCTAAAATTTCGGTCATCCAAGCACCATTCACCTCGCCAACACCATGAAGTCTTCCGGTCTGCTTCCTAAAAGAAGTCTAAAGTGAGAATCTCCGCTTCTCTTTTGCACTCGTTCAACCTTTCCCTGCGCAACCACACATTCGCCTGTCTGAGCCTGTTCACAGAATCTTCCACGAAAAGACACAATCTCTACCACAACTCCCCTACTTGTCCCCTCAAACACTTGCACGTTGTCAACAAGGTAACGACACGGCGTAAATATCGCTTCCGAATCATCAGAAACTGTCGCTTTTATCTTCGCATATCCAATGGATTTGTAAACAACATCTCCATATCGTTCGTCAATCTCACTCCATTCCTTCACACATCGGACATAGAAGTCGCACCACTCATATTTCCCCTGCAAGGCTTTTCTCTGCTCCACAGCAAAAAAGTCTTCGAAAGACATTTTTGTGTCCTGCGACCGGAAATCGTATAGAGTTTTTAGCCCCTCCAACTCATATGACTTTAATTCATTGTTTCCTTCTCTCTTAGCCAATTTCAAGACGTCGTAGACTCTGGCACAAGCCTTTTCTCCGTAGACTATTAGGTCTAAATCTGATTTCTCATTGTGCAGCTGGACTAAGAGTGAACCAGAAATTCCAAACTTATTCCAGGGAAGACATGAGTTTCGCTTGAGAAATTTAGTGAGAGCTAGCATGTTTGACTCAATTGTATCCAACTCACTGCACTTGCGGAGCTCTTGGAGACGTTTGATAGGGTCGTAATGATGTTCAATGTCTTCCACTGGAACTTCACATAGGCGGTCACCCAAAACAGGATCGAAGACTAAATATTGTGGAAGCCTTTTTTCCAGAAATCTGTAGCGCTCTGAAATCGCATAAATCTTACTATATGTTATGCCTTTCAGCTTCCGATTTCCGTGCATGTCTGGAATGTATCTGGGAAAAGCGATAATTCTATTATGAGGGTGAACTAGTCCTTTAACATCGAAGACTACCTGACTAGCTTCTATTAAATCGCCTTCTCGAGCTTTCATCATCCTTGTCAGAAACTATATGAAGCAAGTTAATCCTATATGTTCTCTGGAATAAATTCAGTCAGTCCAGATGTTTTCAAACCGTAGTAGACAGGTATGGCGATTAACGACGTAATAACCAAAGCAAATATCCTTTCTATAGGATAAATGAACATTATTGACAGCCATATTTCTGAAGAGAGTAATCCTGAGAAGTACCACATCGCAATGCTACTGCCCACCATCCCATCAGCTAAGACTCCTACAAAAGAGGCTACTACAATGCCAAATACTGGTTTCGCAAGTCTTTTTGAGTTGAAGGAAGAGCCAGCAATGTGCGCAAGCGGGGAGAGCGCCACAACCGCCCCAACAATATAAAGCCAAGGATAAGCAAACACTTCACGCCCCACTGAGTGTGCATAAAATATGAGGAGTGCAGCAACTATTATCCCACATGCGATGTAGCCCTTTCTAATCTTCACACAACCCGCTCCAACAGAGCCTAAAAAGGGCGGAATTACAGTGAAGACGCCTAGAAGTGCCCCCGCAGGATTCAAGAAAACTCCTATAAAGGATCCAATTAACACCGCTGAACCACCTATCACCGGTCCAAGAAGGACGCCTATGATCGCTCCACCAATGAGACCTAAAGTTATTTGGCCCTCAACACCAACAGTGATAGTGAATGGAAGAGTTGATAAAACAGCTTGCAAGGCTGCAAAAACGCTAATTAGAGCAACATGCATTGGAGAAACTTTCATTACAACACCTTGTGTAGCCTTTTACTCGGCTGTGTAGTTCTATACACAATGTTAATAAAACTTCTCCTATTTCATTACAGAGGATTTTCATTGCACCAACCGTTTCTCAGAAAGGCGAAATATGTTTCAAGCTGCCTCCAATTAGCAATTCTTCTGGAAGCCAGCGCCAATAAACCTGGAAATGTCAATCGATCAGAGGGCTTTCAGAATACACGTTTTGAACATTTCTTAGCATCTGCCGTAGCTGTTGAACCTTATTTCGCGACCGCTGCACAGCGGGGCATTCAAATATCAGAAGGAAAGATCGAGTACGACGAGACAGGCCTTGGTGAGATAATAAGAGATGAAGTGATGAGTGTCAACGCGTGGCAACGTGGAGGTAACACCATCTTGGGCACAATCCTGCTTCTTTCACCGATTGCAGTTGCATCTGGAATTACTTTGGCAAACAGCGACCAGTTTTCTATATCAGAGCTTCGAAGAAACATCAAACCAGTTGTAGAGTTAACAACACCATCTGACGCTGTGGCAGTTTACGAAGCCATCAAGTTAGCAAGCCCAGGCGGTCTAAGTAATAAGACCCCAGCTCTTGACGTTAATGACCCAAAGTCAAAGGAGACGATTTTAGCAAAAAAGGTAACTCTATACGACATTTTCAGAATGTCAACGCCTTACGATTCTGTGTCTAAGGAGTGGACAGAGAACTATCCCCTGACTTTTGAAATTGGCTTTCCGTTTCTTACTCAGCAGCTTGAGCAAACAGGCAATCTGAACACTGCCATTGTCCATACTTTTCTCAAACTCCTATCTGTGGCTCCTGACAGCCTTATTGCTAGAAAAGCAGGTTTGAAGAAAGCGCAGAAGATTTCTGAAAAGGCAAGCCAAGTATTGAAGGCTGGTGGCTCTACCACAAACTATGGTAGAGATATGCTTTTTTCCTTTGATAGGGAACTGCGCAGATCAGCCAACCAATATAATCCTGGGACAACAGCTGACATCGTGGCTTCGGTTTTAGCAGTAAGCGTTCTAAACGGTTACCGTCCATAACCAGTTTTTGCATAAAAGTTTATTCGGCAACACTTCTTCTTAGATGCAACAATGTTGTGATTCGTCTATGAAGATCATAGCGGTCATCGGAAGCAAGAAATCAGGCAAAACAACAACAGTAGAGGCCATAGTTAAAGGCTTGACTGCGCGAGGACACCGAGTGGCCACCGCAAAGCACATTTCCGAAAAAAGGTTCTCACTCGACACTGCGGGAAAAGACACTTGGCGTCATGCGATAGCGGGAGCAAATCCAGTAGTATTGGTGGCTCAAGGAGAACTTGGAATTATAAAGAAAATTGACACCACAAAATTTGACCTTCGAGAAATAACTCAATATTGCAGAAACAATGTTGATTTCATCATTTTTGAAGGCTTTAGGAGTCTAATGAAGAACGCTCCAAAATTGCCGAAGATTCTATCTATTAAGGCATATAGTGAAGCTGTCGAAACGTTGAAGCAGTTCAAATCCATTATTGCTTTGACTGGTCCTGCAGCTTCCACAGCCACAAAGCTGGGCATACCCGTGGTCGACATTCTTGAAGAGCCGGAGAAACTAGTGGGAATTATCGAGAAAAAAAGTGGGATTTGAAGGCCTTTTCGGGATTTGAAGAGCTTTGCTGAAGGGAGATAGGAGGTTTCATCTTACTAATAAGGCGTAAGGTGCAAATTTCTTCAAATCTTTCCGCGGCCTTTAAGCCATTGCCCATTACTAAAGCGCTTTGAAAGCGTCAAACCATTTTGTGTAGGATGCAACCATATCGAACGACACACTTGGCTTTCGGTCTTCGAGGATCTGCCGGAAATCACCCATAGTTACAGGTCTAGGCTGAGCCTTCGCATCGTTTGCTCTTCCGGATTCAAAGAACTCGCCGATAACACGTAAATATGCTGACTGGCAGCAGTCTTTGATGTCACTGCCTGAAAATCCTTCTGAAAGCCGTGCTAGCTCATGTAAGCTCATGTTGGGATTCAGATTCAAATTGCTTGTGTAAAGTTTGAACATCTGTAGCCTTGAATGATGGTCAGGCAACGGAACAATAATCCTCTTCTGAAATCTTCTGATAAATGGCCAATCCAGATCCCAAGGACGATTCGTCGCGCCAATTACATAAGCATGCAGTTTCTTGCCTTTGTCTATTATCCCATCCATTTCCTTGAGAAACTGATTTCGCACGCGAACCTCGCCGCCAACCTCAGTGGAATGTCTTCCCATTAGGGAGTCTAATTCATCAATGAAAACGATTGCAGGCTTTCCATTGGTAGCGGATTTCCTGGCGGACCCAAAAAGCCTTGCGACATTTTTCTCTGCTTCTCCAAGCCACTTCGACATTATCGAAGCAGCATCTACTGAGATGAAGTTGGCGTCGATTTCAGTGGCAACAGCAGCTGCCAGCAAAGTCTTTCCACACCCAGGAGGGCCAAAAAGGAGGATTCCTCGAGGCCACCCGAGCGGAAACAGGTCCGGTCTTTGAACGGGATATACAATAGCTTCTTTGATAGCTTTTTTTCCAGGGTCCAGACCGATAACTTCTGACCACTTTACATTGGGTTTCTCCTGCATGATCAACTCGTCATAGGTGGCTTTTCCAGGTTCTTCAGGCGTTGTTGCATCTGGTGCAGTCTTCTCCAAGTCCGATTGAAGAGGCAAACCGCCTTGTAACACTTTGACTCTTTCTTGATATGCCATTGCTCGCTGGATGTAGACTTTGTTTAATCCATAGTCAGGATACAAATGCACTATCTTTAGTAAAGTTTCAATGGCTCTTTGATACATGGTGATGGCCATTCCACGTGAACCTTGTTTATCTAGCCTAACAGCTTCAGACGCATAATTCGTCGCTGCTTTTTCAAGTTCTTGAGATGCACTCATTTCCTATCACGTTTCAAGAATTATTTTGCCTTTGGCATTGAGATTTTCGAGTGTTTTCTTCACTTCGTTTGGAGGAATTTTCAGTTTCAATGCACAGTCTGTCATGTCTATTTGGCCTTTGCATTTTTTAATATACTCCAACAAATCTTCTTCAAGGGATTCGGAATGTTGAATCCTGAGGGAGATACTTTGCATTTTCAAGTCCTTTATAGAGAGGAATGCTTCAGCAGTTTCCTTCTTTTCGTTTTGGCTGGATTCGGGACAGCCAACAGCCAAAGCAACCATCTTTTTCAGTTGTTCGGGTTCTGTTTCAGACATAGCCTCCGAGACGGGCGGTTCGGGAAGTTGGTCAATCAATCTCTGCTCCAAAACGGAATTAACTTCTTTGAGGATGGCGTGTGCTCCAGGGGTTTTGAGGTTGGTGCGTAGGATTTGTGGCGTCTCAGATGAAAGCTTGGTTACAGTGAGTGTGTCCTGTATGCCCCGGTTGACTTTGCTTAGTTCATATGCAACGTCAGGCATTATGTTAGTTAAGTTGGCTGTGACATTCTTGAGAGCGCTCAACGCTGGTTTGAGGTCAATCATTAATGTACTGAGTTCTTTGATCGTTTCCAGTCTAAGAATTATCCTTTCAATCGCAATTTGTGTCTGGGAAAGCAAGTTTATTAATTTTCGGACCTCTGCGATTTCGTTGGCGCACATTGTTGCGCGAGCGTTGTTATTTTTCTCTAGTGCAAAAGTACATGCTCGAAAGAGAGTTTTGTCTCTCTCACGAAGTCTTATGTGAACTTGTTCAAGTTTGGAATGCTGGATCTTAAGTTTTCGAATAGACATCACGATGGTGTCGTTGAGGGGTGGAGGTTGTGAATTTAAAAACCGAATGTGTCTGTCCCTCCGCCCGCCTTTTCGTGTTTTATGGAGTTGGTTGATCTGCGTTTTTCACGTACACTACAACGGGGGATTCCCCTGTAGGTTCAGGGGATTCTGGGGGTTCTGGAAGTGAAGTGTCCAGGGACTCGCTGATTGGCTCATGGACCGTTTCCTCCTGTTCTTCGGCAGCTGATTCAATCGTTGCTTCTGCAGGTTCCTCTTGCGTTTCGCCAAGAAGCATGTTTGTCATTTTGTTTTTCAAAGCAGTGAAGTCGTTCTTTTCAGCATTGATTCGCTTCAGCCCTTCTTTCACCATGTCGATGGCAGTCTGGTAAGATTCCTCATTGACTTGTCCTATTTCTCGTTCAATTTCTAGGTTGATTAAAGCAGAATTAAGCTCTTTGACGAGTAGAGTGCAGTTTTCAATTTCTTTTTCAACGTCTCCAATTGTGCCTTCTGCTTCTGCTTTGAGCTGATTTAGGGCGCCTTCAAAGCTCGAGTACAAGTCGCCATACATGTCTTCGGGGATTTTCTTCTTTTCGTTCAAGTCTCTTAGTGCTTGTGTTTTTCTCCAAAGGAGTGGTATTTGATTGCAGAAATTGTTGGCTTGCATTTTGAGGGGAGAGAATAGTACAACTTCGTCGTTTTCAGTCTTTATTTGATCGCTTGAATATTGCTTAATGCGCCCATCTCCATGTTCGATGAATACTCCGTTTATTCTACCCCCCGGCGTAACTAGAAAAGACGCCATTGTGCCGATGATGTGGTCATATTCATCTTTTACTGGCTTGCCAAGATAGGTAAAAAGGTTGGATGTTGATTCAGACATAGTAATCACCTGCTTTTTCGGAGTGCTTAGGTAGGACCAGTAGAAGTCTTTTCTCCAGCTTCTGGTATGCCTGTGGGTAGTTCGGGAAATTTCTCCTTGATTTTCTGTTCTGCAACTGAAGATGCTTCTGAAAGGATCTTCTGAGCGTCCTCGTTTGCTGACTCGAAGTTTATTGATAATCCTGTGCTTTGTCCAGCGTCTATTATTATGCCGTTCAATAGTGTTCCTATTTGTCCAAGTTCTCTTTCTGCCTCGGGAAATATTGCTGACATTCCAGTTTTTACACTTCGGAGTACACCAACAGCAGGTGCAAGTGTGGTTACAATATCGCCTAGTTCGGAAACAGTTCTCAACCTCAATACGATTTGTTCAAGCGCAAGTCTTCCATGCATTATCATTCTTTCCATCTTTCTGATTTCAGCAAGCTCGTTTGCGAAAACATTTGCTCTGGCCATGTCATGTTTTGTGTAGGCGTCAACTATCCTGGCAAAAATTTTCTTGTCCCGCTCTGAGAAACGTTCACCGGCTTGATCAAGCCTTTGAACTTGGAGTTCGATGCGTCGAATTGCCAAGTCAAGTCGTGGCTTCAGGGGGCCTGGTGGTCTCAATGCCTCTTTGACCCGCGATGTAAACGGTTGTTGATTAGAGGTTTCCTCCCATCGTTTGGCAAATCTTTCTGACATAATTTAGTTTACCTCCTAAAGAAGAAAGAGGACATGCAAAAGGTTCATTTACGTTGTTATTATGTACTAAACACCTACGTATATACGTGGTAGTATAAGTTGATTTCCAAAATGTTTTGGGCTTTAAATTCCACATTAAAAGAGGAGCGCGGTTTATTTGCTGTTATAAACAGTTTCGTGTCAGTTAGCCTAAAAAGGGGCTCTCACAGTATGTAAACTCAAGTGATCAATATGGGTGATAGAATAAGGATATTTGCAATGTTCGGGTTACTTGGTTTCATCGCAGGAATTGTAGCTAATTTCACAGCAAAATATGTTATCCCATGGCTCACTACGTTGGTCTTTCCCTCTATTGGGTTAGAGTGGGTTCTTTCAGGGTTCGCTGGTGCATTTCTCACAGTGTTGCTTGTGACCGTTTGGGCATATGTGACTGCGCCTACGGAACCATAAGGCCATCGAGTTCGAAGCTTCGAAGCTAGTCTCCTGAACCATCCTGATGCCTCCCACTCTTTAGACCAAAAGAATATCAGTGGGCAGACTGCTTTCTTACTTCAGGTTTTCTCGGCTTGAGAAAAGGGGCTCAAATCTTCAAACTGTTGGCGAAACCTGTTCAAAACGTTTTGGAAGAGCTAGAGCTTCTCGAACCTACCGAGCCTCAACTCAAAGCTATTCCCCCTATTTTGAAAGGCGAAAATATTCTCTTGATTGCTCCTACTGGAAGTGGCAAAACAGAAGCAGTTTTGCTTCCTATATTCTCAAAACTTCTTAAGCAACCCAAAAAGCAAGGCATTTCGGTTCTATATATTACGCCACTTCGAGCTCTGAACCGCGACATGAGAAGACGCATGTCCTATTGGGCAATCAGACTGCACCTCTCTATTCAAGTACGCCACGGTGACACCAAACCAACGATTCGCAGAAAGCAGGCAGTCTGTCCCCCTGATATTCTTGTTACAACGCCCGAAACGCTTCAAGCGATTTTGCCTGGTTCTAGAATGCAGAAGCATCTCAAGCAAATCCGTTATGTGGTTGTTGACGAAGTGCATGAGCTTGCAACTAATAAACGTGGAGCACAGCTCTCTCTTGCGCTGGAGCGGCTCTCTGAACTCGTTGAAAAGGATTTTCAACGTATTGGTTTATCAGCTACTGTGGCGAACTCAGAAAAAGTCGCTAGGTTTATTGGCGGTGCACGTAGACCAGTTAGGATCATACAAGTCTGGTTGGCAAAAGACTTTGCATTCACCATAGATTATCCAACTCCTGATGATGCGGACTTTGATTTGGCTCGGAAATTAGGCACAGCCCCTGAAGCTGCAGCGAGAATCAGGCACATGTTGGATTTAGTAAGGAAACATGTTTCAACACTGATTTTTGTGAATAGTAGGACCAATGCTGAGTTGCTGGGACACAGATTCAACTTGCTCACGGATGAGGTTGGAGTTCATCATGGATCTTTGTCAAGAGAAGAACGGCAGCAGATTGAAGATGAGTTCAAGGAGAATGCTTTGAAGGCCATTGTCTGCACTAGTACTATGGAGTTAGGCGTTGACATCGGACATGTAGATCTTGTGGTTCAGTATCTTTCTCCAAGACAAGTGGGCAGTTTAATCCAGAGAGTTGGCAGGAGTGGCCATCGCTTGGGTCTAGTCTCAAAAGGTGTTATTGTTACTGCATTCTCGGAAGATGTTTTGGAATCCCTAGCTGCGGTGCGGAGAGCTCGCCAAAGAGCACTGGAGCCGCTCCTGATCCACGAAAATGCCTTGGATGTGGCGGGGCATCAAATAGCCGGAGTTCTAATGGACAAACAAACGACTACAGTCGACGAGATTATGAAGATTTTTCGTCGGACCTACACCTTCAGGAAACTCTCCAGAACCAAGCTTTTACAAATCATTAATTACTTAGATACTTTGAGAGAAGCAGAAATCGAAGGCGAAGTCTTGAAGAAAACTAGGTGGACGCGAGACTATTATTACAGGAATCTTTCTATGATTCCAGATGAAAGGCGCTATCCGATAGTTGACATTCTCTCTGACCGAAAAATAGGCACCTTAGGCGACGAATTCATGGCGTTGAGGGCTCGGATAGGCTTAAACTTCATATGCAAAGGCAAAGTTTGGCGAATAGTGCAAATTGAAGACCAAACAGGTATGGTCTACGTGACACCTGCGGAGGACAAATTCGCAGCTGTTCCAGGATGGGATGGTGAGATGATTCCAATCCCATTTGATTTGGCTGTAGATGTTGGTAGGCTACGAGAAGAGATTGCGCACGAATTGATCAAAAGCAGAAGTGTTGAGGAAACTGCAGAAAAACTTGCAGAGATGCATGGATTAGGAAAGGCTGCGCTTCTTGAGTCGGTTAGGGAGATCGACGTTTTTCTCAAAGAAAATTTACCTCTTCCCACACACAACTGCATACTTCTAGAAGCCTATGACAAATATGTTGTAGTTCATGCCTGCTTCGGAGAAATTGTCAACCGCACGTTAGGCAGTATTTTTGATGCGCTTCTCTCAGATCAAACACAAATTGTGGGTTGGTGGAACGATGGATATCGTATACTAATTGAGGCACCTCGAAAGGTCGAAAAAAAAACATTTGATGAAATCTTTCGACTCCTTTTTAGTTTGACTCCAACGGATGTTGACAAAGCCTTCAATAAATATGTGGAAGCGCGGTTTCCCTTCGCCTACAAAATGAAGTTTGTTGCAGAACGCTTTGGTGCTTTGCCTAGGGGAAAGACAATGAGCCCTCAACGGATGGCAGAGCTTCCCTCGCGGTTCCAGAATACGCCAGTTTACGACGAGGCTATTCGTGAGGCGATGATCGAAAAAGTAGACATGCCAAATGTGAAGAAGATAATGAAACATATCAAAGAAGGAAAAATCAAAGTAAGCGCAGTTCTTAGACTGGATAAACCTACGCCCTTAGCCTACCACATTTTAGCAAAGCATTTAGAGGCTTCCGAGTTAATGGCTCCTGAGTCAGTGGTGCTTAGCAACATCGAAAGGATGAAGAAGTCGATTTTGACAAGAAAGGCCAATTTGCTCTGTCTTTCATGTGGCCAAATTTTCGAAGAGAAACGAATTCGAGAATTACCAGAAAAGCTGGTGTGTAAAAAATGTGGTTCTGGACTACTAGCAAAACTAATGCGAAGTCAAGATCCTCGCGTCTTGCACAGCCTGTTGAAGCAGAGACAGAAGGGAAAGAAGTTAACTCCTGAGGAGTTGGAAGAGTTGGTTTATTCGCGGCGAACAGCTGATCTCATCCTAAGTTATGGTAGGAAGGCTGTAGAGGCTTTGCAGGTTAGGGGGGTAGGTCCTGAAACGGCTTTTAGAATTTTAGGCAAGATGCACCCTAATGATGATGATTTTTTTATTGATCTCTTGAGAGCAAAGATCAATTTCATTAAATCTTATCCCTATTGGAAGGATCGGAAGAACAATAAAAAGAAGGTCCTTCGAGGTGAAACAGACTGAGATCTTATGCAGATGCACTGCATAAGAAACCGTGAAATAACTTCAAAGAGATTTTGGGACCGTAAAAGATCGCGTCATGAATTGCAGAACTTGGTTCATTTAACCCAACATGCAAACAGTGTTCAAGGAAATTCAGCTTACTCCACCATTCATCCTTCATCGAGTATTAATAATGCAAGGAAAAATCACCAAGTCTAGCGCTTTAAACATGATGCTGTGATGAAATGACATGAAACCTTATTACTCACAGAGAGTAGTTTTTAAGAGAAGCTGATGGCGCGGCAGAGAGGGTGTTTTCAATAGTCAAAAAACTTCAGGAAGAAGACCGGGAATTGGCTCCAGAAATTTTAGAAGACGAGGAAACAATAGCGCCATCTAATAGAAGAGATCGCCACGACATAATTGCTGAGATTCTAATAACGGCGAAGGGAGGCAAAAAGAAAACCTATATAATGTACAAGGCAAGACTGAGCCACTCTCAACTTAAACTTTACTTGGAACTCCTGAACCGAAACGGTATGATAGCAAACAACAATGGAGTCTACAAGACCACTCCAAAAGGGTTGACCTTCGTCCAAGAATTTCAAGCAATAAATTTCTTGTTTAGACAGTGACTACAGTATTTCATTTTTACGCTAACAGATTATTAAAGGCTTAGTTATGTCGCAACAATTAGGTTCACTAAAGTTTTCTCATCAATTTCAGCTCTGGTCCGCCAATCAATGTAAAGCTGCCCTTTTTCGTCTTGATCTATGTAGCCCGCTCGTATATACCGATCCACATTATAACCCACCCTCCAGCCCGGCAGCTTAATGCGCAATAGTTCCTCTACTTCATCTCTCGACGCTTTTCCTTGTCTAGCCACGATTGTGGCTATCACTATCGCAAGGCCAGCAATGTCATCTATGCGCCACCCCATCATCTTCACCTCCTTTGGTGAAAGAGTGCCACGAAGAGTTACGTAAAAGCGCTCCTTATCCAATTGTGCTTTTGTCGGATTTTCAGCTGATACCTCCTCTGCAGAAACTGACTTCACCTGCAGATCCAGTTTCTCTAAGTACCGATTAAGCAACGCTAGAATTTTCAAATAATCTGATCCAAGTCTTTTCCTAAGCTCCCAGCCTTTCACTCCCGGCTTTCTGTGGTGTTTAAAGAATAGCATGTGGGTTGCACGCTTGAGTTGCGTTACATAAAAAGCCCGTTTCTTCAATCTTTTCCACTGTCCTTCCAGTTTTTCCAATTCTCGATTGTTATAGATATTGGAAGCGAAATTACGTGCTTAGCTTCTGGCATAGAAATGCGAACATCAAAAGGTATAATGTAAACTATCTCTTCTAACCTATCAACTTCCAACGTCGCATAACCATACGTAGCAAGAAAGCTTGTTTTATAGGCGCGTCGTACCGTTTCCTCGTAAGTGTCAGCGCCAACAAAATCCCAATATTCGATTTTTTCTTTTCCCACAGCCTTCCGCTTCAATTCATGCCAGAATTTCTCCAGCTCCTTAGAAAACTCCTTTTCAGCTATGATCTGCTGTCTCAGCAGCTCTTCAGGAGTGGCAGTTCCAGTCTCACCATGTAACCCTCCAAGCCTCTGCCATCTTTCATTCAGCGGCACCAAACTTTTCCAATATTTCATCGCTTCTTCTAAGCTACTTGGCGAAATCTGTTCAAGCTCCACCACTGGATGCCAAGATTTGAGAAAAATCGTGCAAATTTCTTCTTTGGACAGTCTACGAAGTTTGTCCACGAATAGCAAGGGATCTGTGTAGAGGGCTGAAGAGCGGTGTTTAATCCATTCGCTTTGAAGCTTAAGGGCTGAGGCTATTTGGTGTACTGCTTCTGCGTCTAAGCAGAGTTCTTCAGGGCTCTTCCATTCCGGGAAATATTCATGGATGACTTCGAGCACTTTGTCCACGTTCACTAAGAAAGGGTCTAAGCCTCTCTCTTCAAGGGAGCGACATAAGTCAATGATACGTTCAAGATTTTCTTTGCCAAGCCGTCTCCTCTGCCTGTTTGGTTGCAACTAGACAACCTCTTTCACTCTGGATGCCCCTCCAACGTTCTGGACGGTTATTATATGGACATTTGGCTTTGCGAATGTGATCTGGCTTGGAGTTATTATCAGGTATTGTGAGTTCCAGTCTTCGACTGACTCGATGAGAAGATTTGTGATAGTTTCTCGATTTCTTGGATCCAAGTGCACGTCATATTCGTCAACAGCACGGAAAGAAGACTGCACATGGCGTTGCAGAGCTAGGAGGAAGCTCATGGTAGCCATGCTCCGCTCACCTCCGCTTTGAGTGTAGGCATTCAAGGGAACTGGCTGAGCTCCCTTGAAGCCCACAAGTACCTCTAATCCTGCAACCTCTATGTCATGGCCATTCGTCAACTGAACCTCGCCTGCTGCCTGAGCATGTGTTAGAATTGTTTGGTATTGAAGGCTTACATGATCCAGAAGGTTTTGCATCACTGTTTGCCACGACTCTATACGGGCTTTGACTTGTTCCAAAGCTTTTTCCCGGTTCGCAGCAACTACCTGTGCTTTCTCTTTTAGGTCAAGATAAAGTGTGGAGTAGGATTCGTACATGCGTTCAATGTCTTCTGAAACATCTGCAAGGGCGATGATGTGGCCCTCGGTCAGCCGGACTTCATCTAAGATTTCGTTTATAGTTCTAGTTGACACTATTCGTGGACCAGTTTTTTCCGCATCTTTTAATGCTTCCATGTACTCCGCGGTTTTAACTTTCAGTTCCCGACGAGACTCTTTCAGTTCCTTCTTGATTGTTTGTTTCTGATAATCTATTACGGCAATGTTAATTCTAGCCTCTAGAATACGGCTATTTAAACCGTCAATCTCCTCTGTAATAGCTTCGATCTTCTGCTGTGTTTCCGAAATATTTCTGTCGACCTTCTCAAGCGTTCCATTGTAGCTTTCCAGTTGTGCTTTGAAGCTCTCACTTTTTTGATTCAGCTGCCGCATCCACGAGGATTCCAGGTTTTTATAAGCTCTTTTTATCTCCATCAACCTTACTGCATAATAGCTCAAGTCTTGCTGGGCATTTATTGCTATTTCCAGCTGTTCAATCATAGTGGTGCATTCATTTAGCATTTCACTACTATTTTCTAGGATCTGACGAATCTCGTTGATTGTTTGGTTCCTTGAAGAAATGAAAGCCTCATTCGTAGCCCTTTGCCTTTCGACGAAGAGACGCTCATGAAAGAGCTTCTGCCAACAGGCTTTAGATTCGTCTAGCTTTGAATCCAGTTCTCCCAACGCACTTTGGACTTCTACGATTCTGTTTTCAATCTGCTCAAGTTCTTTTTCCTGTGTTTTAACTTGAACTTCCAATTCGTTCATTGCAGCTTCCTTTCGAGAAGCTTCAGCCCCTGCAAGCTCCCTTTCCAAGAATCGTCTCTTTATCTGAAGCTGCTTCTTCTGTTGGTACCGATCATACTGTTCACGCCAATAATTCAAAGTCTGCTCCGCTGATTCAAGCAGCTTGCCCACCGACTCTTCTTCACTCAATATTCGACTCAACTTTTTCGTTGCTGCCAAGACATTTTGACGGTAGGATTCCAAGCCAACAGCTGCTTCCACAATTCTAAGTTTATCTGAAGGTGAAAGAACGGTGAACTGCTCTGTCATACTTTGATGCATTATTATGAGAATATTATCGGGATCGACGCTGAATTTTTGAAGAACCCTTTCGACACGCTTTTTCGTTGCAGCTTGATTGTCAAGCTCAAACCAATATTTACCATCACGCCTCAACACGCGAGTCAGGAAGATTTGGTCTTTGTTGAAGTTTCTAACTGGACGCTTGCCTTTCTCTAATGAATTGTCCAAGACGATTGTCACTCGAGCTTGGTCTTTGCCCCATCGGATAAGATGGCTTAATTTCCTCGAGCGTTCCGTGTAAGACTGACCTAGCGCTACTGATATCCCCAACAGAATGGAAGATTTTCCAGCACCATTCGGCCCACAAACCACATTTACGCCTGACCTAAAAGGTATCCTAGCGTATTCGTAAGACATGAAGTTTTCAAGGATGATTTCCTGAATCAGCATTTTGTCGTGAGCCTTTTTTTTGCAGAGAATAGAACACAATTCTCCTATTAAAGCAGTTACAACAAGTTTTCCGCAAAATAGGCGGCTCACCGATCATACTTTCTGCTGCACGTGTGTCCAAATTGGGGGGAGTTCCTTCAGCTTTCGTATGTCTGAGCGTAATTTGCCATACACACAGTGAGTTATACCTCGGAAAATGGGATATTGCCTTTCGGATGGACTAATGTGGACATTGAAGAAATTATGGTTCGAAACGTTGTATGTGTTGAAGCTGATTCAACTGTTAGAGATGCCGTAGTTTTAATGAATTTGCATGGCATCGGTTGCCTAATTGTGGCTCATAGAGAAAGAGTCTTAGGAATAATAACGGAAAGAGATGTTCTGAAGAGGGTTGTGGCGCACTCCAAGGATCCAGATAAAACCAAAGTGCTTGAAATTATGTCTAGACCAATAATTGTAGGCGGACCTGATATGTTCATAGAGGATGCGACAAAACTCATGCTCAGTAGAAACATCAAGAAGCTTCCAATTACAAAGAACGATAGAATTGTTGGAATAGTGACCCTATCGGACATTGCACGTGCAGCAAATGTTGAACCTAAAATTGTCGGTGTTATCGAAGACCTCAAGAAAGCTGGCTGGCTCCCTACAAGGAAAATGGAGAAAGTCGTGGACTTTTATGTAGCCTAGCGAATGGGATATTCAACAAGCTCTACTTGTTAGCATGCGTTTCCATAAAGACTGCTTCCTAAACGATTTTGCCCCAACGTTTTCATCCCTTTCTGCGTTTGGTGCCATAATATTCCAGTTTCTGAAATATTGAAGTTATGGCAGTTTGGCTTAAATCACCAAGAATTGTATTGTATATCCAGTGTCAAGACATGAGTAGCAGATTGCCATCTAAAGATTTCATAACTCTTGCAAGAGCTTTCTGGAAAGACAACTTGCAAGTGAAATACCAAAACCCCGATGGTTGGATAAGCTACTTACGAAGGTAAATCGGCTATTATCCTCACAGATCTTCTCGCTAATTCAGAGGTGCAAAGATTAGTAATACAGTGTTTTATACAGTAACAGGTACAATGCTCTCAACTATGAGCCTTCTGACCTGCAGGTAGTTTCCTTCACTTTCGTTTTTTAATCTGGCTACTTCAGAACGTAGTCTTTCTTTGGATTCCGGCGCCAAGTCTTTCGACTTCATGATGTTTGCTTCTACCTTGTTTATCTTCTTGTCAGCAGAGCGTCGCAAATCTTCAGTTTTTTTCAGCGCTTCTACTTTGATTTTCTCGATTTTCCTTGCATCCTTCTGAACGTCTTCGATTTGTTTATGGAGGGTTTCCTGTATTTTTCGAAGTTTTTCCCTATACTCGCGTTCGGAGGTGCCACCCATTGTCTGTCAATCCTACAATTTATCGACTATATTGAGACTTAATAAAGGTTATGTTCTATCGCTAATAAAAACCATTAACCAAAGCCGCATAACAGCAGACTGCTCCACGGTCGGAGTTACGCTTGGTAAAATCTGAAATCAAAATCATCTATTCATAATCAATTTATACGCTTTCGTAGAGGGTTTCTTATTATGCCTAGTGCGCCTTGAGGAACCATTATTGCCCAAACGCGACTTCGAAAAGCTTCTTATCCAAGCGGTTGATGAAGGATTATCATCGCTTGGAGAATCATCCCGACACGCAGTTTATTTTTATTTAGAAAAGAAATTCGACCTCAAGAAGCAAGAAATTCCTGACAAAATCAAAATTTTCGCCGACGCAATTGAGAAGATTTTCGGATCTGGGGCCGATTTCCTAGAGGTTTTAATTATGAAGAATCTCTACGAGAAGGTTGGGGGGATTTTGAAGCTTCGTGAGTCAAACGATTTTACGTTTGTTGAGTATGTAATGGATGTCAAACGAAATTTCGCCGGAGAGAAGCGTGTAACAAGCAAAGAAAAGGCTTTGAAGGAGGCTTTTAATTGGCAGGAAGTAGAGGTTTAGCAAATCCCAGAAAAACTTGTGGAAAGGATGAAGGAACATTAAGTGCCATATATGACTCCTCTCCTAATGCTATAACAGTCACCGACTTAATGGGAAGAATAACGGAATGCAACCAGGCAACATTGGATTTGCATGGGTATTCATCTAGAGAAGAGTTGCTTGGCAAAAGCGCCTTTCAATTGATTGCAGCCAAAGACCATGAGAGAGCTCTAAAAAATCTGAACAAGACTTTAAAACAAGGGTCAATAAGAAATGTAGAGTATACTTTTGTGAGAAAAAATGAGCAGGAATTTCCCGCTGAACTCTCTGCAAGCGTAATAAAGGACTCTTCTGGGAATCCAAGCGGCTTTGTCGCGATTACCCAAAACATTGCAGGGCGCAAGAAAGCAGAACGTGCCTTGAAGGAATCTGAAGAAAAGTATCGGAATCTAATCGACCTAGCCCCTGACAGCATAATGGCTTTTGATCTGAAAGGCGCAGTTGTATCATGCAACACTGCTTCAGCAAGAATGGGTGGTTACTCTAAAAATGAACTCGTAGGGAAGCACTTTTCAGAGTTAACAGCTCTCCGACGGATAGACGCTCCCAAGTACCATAGAATGCTGCGATCACTAGTGCGGGGAAACGTGCCGAAGCCGTTTGAGGTTTCCTGGAAACGTAAAGACGGAACTATTGCGTATGGCGAAATCCACATAAGTTTAACTAAATCGAGAGACAGAATAACGGGCTTTCAAGCCATCATGAGGGACATCACTGAACGCAAACAGACAGAAGAAACTCTTAAAAAGTCGGAAGAGAAATTCAGAAAAATCTTCGATAGTGCCAACGACTGCATAATATTCCTTGATTGTTCTGGAAGGATTCTTAATGTTAGCAAAAAAGCCCTTGAAGTCTTTTGCGGGTCAAAAAAGGAGTTGCTGGGACGACATTTTGATGAACTAGCCGTATTCTACCCCAAAGATATGCCTGCTTTAAAAAGCAGTTTCCAAAGAGGCATTACTGGCGAAAAAACAACTCTTAATTTGTGCATCAAAAATAAAAAAGGTCGAAAGGTTCATCTCGAATGTGTAGGAGCTCCAGTGAAAATCGATGGCAAAATCGTTGGCAAGATAGTAATTGCTAGAGACGTGACAGAAAGAAAAGACGCTGAGAAAATTAGAGCGCGCGCACGCGTAAGAGAGGTTGTTAATGAAAGACTCTCTGCATTGAACTTCTATGGCAGAAAACTAAATGCTGCGAATAGTCTTCATGAGGTTTATGAACTAACACTCGACGCAATGGAGAGAACCCTAGGCTTTGAACATGCCGCCTTTCTAAAAATAGAGAAAGAGAGCCTAAGAATTAAATGTCAACGTGGGTATCCTTCTCCGCTTTTATTAAAACTGCCTCTCAGCGGAGCCAAGAAGGGCGTCACCGTTAGAGCAGCAAATACGCGTAGACCTATTCTTGTGCCTTGCACTAAAGAAAACAAGGATTATGTTCAAGGCGTTCTAGGCATTCGTTCCGAACTCGCGGTTCCAGTTGAGACAGAAGGAAAAATCTTTGGCGTTCTAAATGTTGAAAGCAAAAGGAAAAATGCCTTTGACGAAAGGGACGTAAATTTGCTGCAGATTTTAGCATCACACGCCGCAACTGCAATCAGCAACTTGGAGAAACGAAGAGAAATCGAGAAGCGCTCCAACCAGCTGATTTTGTTGATGCGAAGTTCAACTAGGATAATAAGCACCTCAGATTTGCAGCAAAGACTCCAAACAATTGCGGAGGCTATTAAAGAACTGGGGTGGCGCAGAGTAGTGCTTTCCGTCAGAAATAGAAAAATGGAGATAACTAGCCCCAACGATTTGGTAACTGCTGGTCTAACAGGAAAAGAAATCGATCTCTTGTGGAGCAATAAACCTCCAGGCAAAGTGTGGGAAGAACGCTTTGGCCCCAAATATGAACGCTTTAGAATTGGGGAGTTTCGCTACCTTCCATGGAGCGATCCATGGGTTAGGGAAAAATTTTCTGATGGCACTATCCCTAGCAAGCTTTCGCAAAAAGAAATGGTTGATTGGGATCCGCAAGACTTGCTATATGCTCCGCTTCAACTAGCTGACGGTCGAATTGTAGGCATCTTAAGCGTTGATGACCCCATTGATGGGAGACAACCCACTGAAGAATCTTTAGCTCCACTGCAACTTTTCATCCACCAAGCTGCCGTAGCAATAGAAAATGCTCAGCTAATCCGGCGTCTCAATCAGGCCAAGGCACAACTAAAGGCTGATGCTGCACAGTTAGAATTAAAAGTAGACGAACGAACTCGAGAGCTGAAAAAGTCTCAAGAAAAACTACTCAAAGCTCAAAAATTAGCAGCTATAGGTGAACTAGCTGGAATGGTTGGGCATGACTTGCGCAACCCGTTGACTGGCATAGCTGGCGCCGCCTATTATTTAAAATCGAAACTAGCTCCTAAAGCAGATAGGAAATCAAGGGAAATGTTGCAGCTCATTGAGAAAGACATCGAATACTCAAACAAAATCGTAAACGATCTCTTGGAATATTCTGGCGAACAACATTTAGAACTCTCAATGACTTCCCCCAAGTTGGTCCTTCGAGAAGCCTTGTCCCTTGTCGAAGTTCCCGAGGATATCGCATTATTAGATTTAACTCATAGAAAGCCGCGAGTTAGAATTGATGCCCAGAAGATGAAACGAGTCTTTATTAACATCATAAAAAACTCGATTGACGCCATGCCCAAAGGCGGCACGCTCACAATTTCTAGTAGAGAAGAGAATGGAAACTTGAAAATCGGCTTCGTTGACACCGGAACAGGAATTGCGAAAGATGTCCTAAAGAAACTGTGGATACCATTATTCACAACGAAAGCAAAGGGAATGGGACTAGGTCTACCAATATGCAAGCGCATTGTAGAGGCTCATGGTGGCGACATTTCTGTTAACAGCGTTCCAGACAAAGGAACCACATTTGTCATTAATATTCCAGCAAAAGACAAATTGGGAGGAGGTGAAAAATTATGGGTGAAAACGCCAGAATCCTTGTTGTTGACGACGACGAAAGCATAAGGAAGATCCTTTCAACCATATTGGAAGACGAAGGATACAACGTAGAAACAGCGAGAACAGGAAGGGAAGCTATAGAAAAGACCAAAACTAAATTCTACAACTTGGCGATGATAGATATTCGACTCCCCGACTTGGAAGGAACAAAGCTACTGACGAGAATGAAAGACACTACACCCAAAATGATTAAGATAATTGTCACCGGCTACCCATCCCTGCAAAATGCTATTGAGGCCGTAAACAAAGGGGCAGATTCCTATATACTAAAACCATTCAACATAGAAAAAGTTCTTAAAACCATCAGAGCAAATCTGAAGAAGCAACAAGAAGCCAAAGAGTACAGTGAAGACAAAGTTGCAGAATTCATAGAAACGAGAGCTCGGGAACTTGTCCGAAAGTGACCACCATATTCCACCTTTATCTTTATGCAAGCATGCATTCTGCTTTTTAAAAAACGAGTTAGCATATGGAAAATTTCCCATAGGCTAGGTCCATGATGAACCTGTCAATTTCGACAACTCTGCATTCACAACTTCCTCGATGCTTTCTTTAAGATTTTCTAAGGAATTGCCAGGCTGCAAAATTACTTGTCAACAGCAATCGCAGGTTGGTCAATAGGTTTGCCTATTTGGATAAGTAACCATATGTAAACTTCTTCCAGACCGGGAACTTGCTCGTAGATGCTATTCGCAATGTGATGTGTCAAAAGATTGTATATCTTTCCAACGCGCGACTCACAGGGCTTTTTTTCCTGCAGCAGCCTCTGAGAACTTGGACTGTTAAGAGGAATCACACTGTTTACGCGGTTTCCTCTGCGTGCACGCGTCTGCGTTCCAAAAGACACCAGCATAAGTGTGGTTCGCTCGATATTGAGTGACAACCCTTGTATATTAACCATGCGAAAAGGCGACATCTTGGGAATCATAATGCGCTCTATTCTGCTGAAAACAGTATCGAAAGCTTGCTAGAAATCCTTACAATCTACAATTTAATGTAAATTTTATTTTTGAAGGTGTACAAAATTGATAAATACTTGCTTTTACAACTGAGAAACTATGGAAAACTCTGTGGGGATGGACTGTGGCGTATTCAGTGCAATCGATTTCAAACGGAAGCCAATTTTCCCCTACGTCTACTGGGGGATGCGTGCTCAAAACCATAGAGGGCATCAATCTCATGGATTCCTAAGTTTCGATGGAAGATTTCACACCCATCACAGTCTAGATCTGATTCCCAAAATAAAGAAAAATGATATTCAGCAGTGGCTAGATCGCTTACCTGGCTATATCGCTATTGGAAATGTGAGATACACAACATCTGGAAAACTAGATGAGGAAGCCTTGATTAGAGGCACGCAGCCAGTTCTCGTAAAAAAAGGAAAGCTAAAACTAGCCATTTCTTTTAATGGGAATGTAGTCAACACTGTTCAACAAAAAAAAGAACTTTGTAAGGCTTTCCCCGATTTTTCCTATGAGTGTGACGCTGAACTAATCTGCAGAAAACTAGCAGTCGAACTTGTGGAAAAACGCGATCTACAGTCCGCAGTCAAGTCATGTATGAACGAAATTGAAGGCGCTTTTTCAGTGACTGGAATAACGCCAGATGGGAATTTGTTTGCATTTAAAGATGTACATGGGCTAAGACCTCTATGCGGCGGCTGCGATCACGACAGAAATGTTCGTGCCTTTTCCTCTGAGACAGTCGGTCTTGATATTAACGACTTCGTGCGTGATTTTGAAATAAGACCTGGCGAACTAGTGATGGCGACCAAAGATGGCTTTGAACACGATCAGCTTGTCGCTACAAGAAAAAAGGCCTTTTGTGCCTTTGAGTTTGCCTATTTTGCGCGTCCAGACTCCAAACTCAACGGCAAATACGTTTATGAAGTTAGAGAGAAATTCGGTAGAAATCTGGGAAATGAATACCCAGATATCGTAAAAGACGCTGATCTGATCTTGTCCCTGCCTGAAACAAGTGACGATGCCGCCTTTGGTCTTCAGGACGGGACAGAACTCCGGTGGGAAAGATGTACGAGAAGACACCGCTACGTAACCGACAGAGCCTTCATTCTTTTGTCGCGGGAGCGATACTCTACAATAAACAGAAAAATCAACATTATAGACCACAAACTCGAAGGTAAAAACCTAATAGTTGTTGATGACAGCATAGTGCGAGGCGACACTACTAGAGTTGTAGTTGAAAAGATGCGGAGACTTGGCGTTAAAAAAGTACATTTACTCATCACATTTCCCAGAATCTTAGGTCCCTGCTTTTATGGTGTTGACATGGCAACCTACGGTGAACTAATAGGTTCTACACGGGAACCTGAGGAAATCGCGCAAGCCATAGGAGCAGATACAGTGAACTATCAATCCTTGGACGGGTTTGTCAAAGCCACTGGCATGAAGAAGGATGAGCTGTGCTTTGGCTGTGTTACGGGTCAATACCCCACACCTATGGCGCAGAGACTGGCGAATTGGATGCGAAGAAGGTTTGAAAGCGGCCATAAAGAAACTGGCAGAATTTACGAGGTAAATGTAGAGAACATCACTTGATCTCGGTTGGGGGTGACTAATGGAAAAGGTGGGAATTCTAGTTGTCTCTTATGGTGCTAGAGCATCTGCCATGGTAGATGCTTACTCACGCAGCCTAAAGTATCGAACAGAAATTTACATAGTTGACAAGTTGAAGAACCCTTTCAACGCAAAGCGGGCTGCCGAGCACATTGTTATTCCAGATTTAGATGTGACCAAAATATGTAGATTCGCAGCAAAACGGAAAGCTAATATCGACTTCGGCATTGTCGGGCCAGAAAAACCCATAATCTTTGGTATTAGAGATTTGGTGGAGAAAGAAACAAACATTCCTATAATCTGCCCCACAAAAAGATACGCTTTAGAAGCCAGCAAAGTCGCTCAAAGACAACTTTTCGAGGACGCAGCTTCCGTGGCCAATCCAAGGTTCAAGGTTTTCAAACCAAATGACTACAAAAACAAGACCATCTTGAAGAAGGCCGTTTACACATGGTTAAGCAAGCTGGGCAACCAAGTTGTTGTGAAACCAGATAGACCCGCCGCAGGGAAAGGAGTTGGTGTTTGGGGCGACCACTTCAAGACTCGCCAACAGTTATTCAACCATTTCTTAGCCAACTATAAGCACGGATCAGTCCTGGTTGAAGAAAAAATTGAAGGCGAAGAATCTAGCTTTCAAGCATTAAGCGATGGGAAAAGCCTAATAGTCCTGCCCGAAACCCGGGATTACAAACGGGCTTTCGACAACGACAAAGGCCCAAACACAGGCGGAATGGGTTCCTACAAAGATAAAACTGATATCTTGCCTTTCATGTCCATAGAGGACCGAGAGAAAGAAACTGAAATCGTAAATAAAATCTTCACCAATCTTAAAAAGCGAGGAAGCGGCAACGAGTTAAGAGGAATACCTTTCTACGTTGCTTTCATGCACACTGGAAAGGGACTAAAAATACTTGAGACCAATAGTCGCCCTGGCGATCCTGAAATTCTGAATATCTTGCCTCTTCTTAAAGACGACTTTGTAGATATTTGTTTTAAAATGATTGAAGGCAACTTGACTAGGGTGCAGGTTGAAAGGAAAGCGTCAGTAGTTACCTATAAAGCGCCGCCCTCATATGGGGGCTATATCAGCACATTCCCTGACAGGGTGAAACGAGAAGATATCAGCAAACCAGTGACCTTAGACGAAGCTTATAACCTGCAAAGAGAATCTGGAGACGCCATTCGAGTTTATCCCGCCTCTATGGAACTCAGAGATAGGAGGATTTTTGCTCATACATCCAGATCTGTCGCTGTAGTAGGCATCGCTGAAACTATTGAAGATGCTCGCAACCTTTCCCTAAAAGGCATCAGAAGCATAGAAGGCGGAGGCCTCTGGAACCGAAATGACATCGCATCTAGCAAACACATCCAGGAGAGCATCGAGCATATCGAGAAGTTGAGGAATAGCAGCGCATGAAAAAAAATGAGCGCGCGTACATAACAGACTGTGAAGGCCCAATCTCTAAAAACGACAATGCTTTCGAGCTAACTCGTCACTTCATTTCTCAAGGTGCGAAATTGTTCAACCAAATCAGCAGATATGACGATGTTTTGGCAGACATTGTCAAACGCAAAGGCTACAAAGCAGGTGACACATTGAAACTTATCGCACCATTCCTCAAAGCCTACGGAGTCACGGACGAGAAGATCAGCAGGTTCTCCACAAAGAACATTCTATTGATGCCCGGGGCAAAGGCAACATTAAGGTTCCTAAAGGAGCTGATGCCCAGTTTCATTGTTAGCACAAGCTATCAACAGTATATTCGAGCTTTGTGTATCGTATTAGATTTTCCATTCAAACGCACTCACTGCACCCTCCTAAACATTGATTCTTATCAAGTAGGCAGAGAAGAGCGACAAGTGCTGAAGGAGTTCAAGCAAGAGATATGTGCAATGCCTTTAATTCAAATTCCAGGAAACGCAAAGTCGGTAAGCGACCTCTCTGAGAGAGACCAAGAAACAATCATTCGGCTCGATGAAATTTTCTTCGAAGAGATGCTGCAGCTGGAATCCAAGATAATGTTTGAGGAGATTAATCCCGTAGGTGGGACTGAAAAGGCAAAGGTGACGACGGACATCGTTGATGAAATAGGCATCGATTTGAGCAGCGTAATATACATTGGTGACAGCATCACCGATGTTGAATGTTTCAAATTGGTGAAAGAAAAAGGTGGTGCCACGATTTCCTTTAATGGTAATGCTTATGCTGTTCGCGAAGCTGAGATTGCAGTGCTCTCAAAAAACGCTCTAGCAATTGCAGCTCTTGCTGATGCTTTCAGAAGACATGGAAAAGCGTATCTGCTGAAATTAGTGGAAAGCTGGAGATGCACGTGCCTAGCGCAGTTCGATGTAGATCCATTGCTCCGCAAGATGATTCGAGCAGCATTTCCGAAAAAGTTGCCTAAGGTAAGCGAAATCACCAATCGCAACATGTTCGAGCTTGCTGCTGAAAGTAGTGCTTTTAGAAAATGTGTGAGGGGAGAGAATGTGGGGATGCTGGGATAGAACGAAGCCTCCTCCTAACCGGGGGAATAGCTCTTGAAAGTCAACATTGAAGACACGTATGCCGAGGCCTTTGAGGGTCTTTACTGCAGGGTAATAGTTACTGCGGACGATCAAGAGGTTTTGCAGAGCGCCGCAGAAGATGCCACTGCAACGCCTTCAATAGTCATTGGCAGAATCGAAGGTGGAGTTGAAAAATGGCTGGATTCAAGCGAAACACCTGACGGCCGCAGAGGCGCTATTCTCCAGTTTTGGAGTGGTGCAGACCCTCAAAAGCCTTTGCAAAACTCCCTAGAAAAGCTTGAGACCGAACTATCCTATCGCATTCGACAAGACATCTTGGTGAAGCCCTTCACTGCCCTCTTTGATGCGCTACCAAATCCTGTGGGAAAACTGAACATGGTGAGAAGAGTTGGAAATTGTGGTGACGGCTTTGAGTGGGAAGATGAACGCCACGGTCGCCACGTTATTGTGGTTCCTCTGATGGTGCCAGACTTCATCATAGAAAAGCATTTGGGCTATGCTAGAGGCGTTATGGGCGCAAATTTCTGGTACTTGTGTGAGACCAAAAAAGCAGTGATGACAGCTGGACGGAAGGCACTCACAGCCATCGGCAAGGTCGAAGGAGCGATAGCGCCCTTTGGCATATGCTCAGCCGGTTCCAAACCCGAAACTAAATTTCCACACATAGGCCCTACGACCAACCACCCCTATTGCGCCTCCTTAAAAAAGAGACTTGGAGCTGCGTCCAAAGTTCCAACGAGGGTTCGTTTCATCCCTGAAATCGTTATAAATGGAGTTTCTCTAGCAGCTGCAAAGAATGCGATGAGGGCCGGAATTGAAGCAGCACTCACCGAGAATGGAGTAAGCATGATTTCTGCAGGCAACTACGAAGGCAAGCTGGGCAAATACAAAATCTGGCTACGAGAGATTCTGTAGCACCACTAGCCCTCGGTGTTCGTCGTAGACATCGAAGAGAAGCACTGAAGCAAAACTGGATCTAGAGGAAATCTCTATTAGTTTTAAAGAATATAGAATTGGCTAACTCCAAATCCTGCGGTGAAGACTATCTTATGACTCGATTTGACGTTGTCGGCTTTGGTGCCCTCAATGTAGATAAGCTTTTCAATGTGAACAGAATAGCCGCAAGAGGTGAGGAAAGCTACATAATTGATTATAATGAGTCATGTGGTGGCTCAGCTGCGAACACTATTGTTGGCCTAGCCCGCCTCGGGCTAAACACAGCCTTTGTGGGCAAGGTTGCAGATGACCGGGAAGGGCAGCTCTTACTCAAAGACTTCAGACACGAAAAAGTTAACACAGAAGGAGTAGTATTGGAAAAGGTGGGGCGAAGTGGCATTGCCATGGGATTCGTAAGCCAGAGCGGTGAAAGGGCGCTCTATGTAGCCCCCGGTGTTAATGACACAATAGACATTAAGGAAATCAGCACACGTTATGTGGAAAGAACCAAGTTTCTCCATCTCACCTCTTTCGTGGGTGAAAAATCCCTTGACGTCCAGAAAAAACTTGTAGAGCGACTTCCAGATCAGGTTAAAATAAGTTTTGATCCTGGAGCACTATACGCTGAGAAGGGGCTGCCCAGGCTAAGACCAGTCCTGAAGAAGACATTCGCCTTCCTTCCCAACGAAGCTGAGCTGGAGTTACTCACTAACAGAAAGTATGAAGCTGGTTCAAAGGTGATGTTGGGAGAAGGTGTCAAAATCGTTGCGGTCAAATTGAGCAGAAAAGGCTGTTTCATAACTGACGGCGAAAAAACCCATTTAATAGAACCTTTCGAAGTAGGAGCTGTTGACACCACAGGCGCAGGAGATGCGTGGAATGCTGGCTTTCTCTATGGCCTTCATGAGGGCAAAAGCCTGAGGGAGTGTGGAAGGATTGGAAACTTTGTAGCTTCGAGATGTATAGTGCGGATGGGAGCGCGGGCTGGGCTGCCTCGATTGGCTGACTTGCAAAAACTTCAGGACCTAAAAAGCGCAATTGGCTAAATAATCTTCCTACTAATTAGGGTCTCAAAAAATGGAGGATGAAATAGCTCTTCGACTTCCCGTTTTTCAGATGGCTTCCATGAATTAAACTTGGCATCGAGCTTGTGCAGGAGCATCAGGACAGCTAAAACTTCTTAGTTAGATATTTAGCAACCGATTCGAAGATCAATCTTCCATCGCCATATGTGGGCATTATCCCGCTTTTTGTCCAGTCTGGAAGCTGCCATCCAAAATAAGCACGTTCAGGATGAGGCATTAGCCCGAAGACCGTTCCTGATGGAGCGCTAATTCCTGCAATGTCATAGAAGGAATTGTTTGGATTTGCTGGATATTCTCCTTCTGCGCTTTTACCATTTGGGTGGCAATACCGAAAAATCAGCTGATCATTATCGAGCAGTTTCTTTAGGTATTTCTCCTCCTTTTCCTTTTTAAATATGAAACGTCCTTCTGCATGGGCTATCGGTATTCTCAGAATGGACCCTACGGGAATTTCTCTGGTGAACACGCACTTATTGCTGCTGCTTTCATGCCTAAGATAGACCCATCTACAATTATAGCCAGGCGGATTGTTGGATGCAAGCGCTGCTTCAGGAAAGGGTTTTCTCCCTTCGAATTGGGGAAGCAATCCCGCTTCAACTAAGACCTGAAAACCATTACATATGCCGAGAACTGGTCGTCCCTCCTCAACAAACTGGCTTAGCTCCTCCTTTAGCGTTGCATTAAACTGAGTTGCCCAAATCGCACCAGCTCTAACATAATCTCCATGGGAAAACCCGCCAGGAATGACAAGGATGTTGAAGTCAAGCAAGCCCTTCGTTTTAGTCAGGTGATTGAAATGAACAACCTCGGCCTTCATCCCTGACTCTTGGAAAGCCCGCTTAGTTTCAGCATCACAATTTGTGCCACCAACGCGCAAAATACAAACACGGATTTCCTTCCTTTTCACGTCTTACCCTCCAAACCCTGTTTCCAAGCCTCTGCAAGCTTGTCTAAAGCGACATCTATCAGCTTGCCATTTCTTAGTCCAAAGACGCTAAGGCGATGCTCGTTGATTACTTCACCTACAACTGCGTGTGGGACGTTGTCCGTCAAGGATTCGAATTTTTCAGCTTGGCTTTCCGGAACTTCGATAAGAAACCTGCTGTTGGACTCTGAAAATAGCACAAAATCGTTTCTGTTGGCATTGCAATTTTTTGGAACGTTTTCTAGTTGTAGTTTGATGCCATAATTGCTGGTGATTGCCATTTCTGCAGCAGCAACCACAAGCCCGCCTTCTGAGATGTCATGACAGGCTCTAACACAGCCACTGTCAATCGCTGCGATCACGGTTTGCATTATGTGCTTAGCTTGCGGGAGTCTGACTTTTGGGACGGATCTGCCTAACATGCCTGTCAATCTATAGTATTCCGACCCTCCTAACTCTGCAAACGTATAGCCAACCACGTAGACTAGGTGGCCCGGGGATTTCAAATCGAGAGAGACAGCTTTTCTGATGTCTGGCACAATGCCAATCGCGGTCATCAAAAGCGTAGGTGTTACAGGACCTAATGGTGACTCATTATAGAGGCTGTCTTTCCCAGAAATAAAGGGCGCCTTAAATCCACGCGCAAACTTGTAGCAGGCTTCGCATGCTTTGACAAGGCTTCCCATTCTGTCCGGCTTTTCAGGGCTTCCCCAAACAAAATTGTCGAGTAGTGCAATTCTCCGCCCGCCCACGGCAGTGTTATTTCTGATTGCTTCGTCAATTGCTGAAGCAGCCATCCAATATGGATCTATTTTTCCGAACCGAGGGTTCATAGCGCACGAAATGGATAATCCTTTCCAACGGTCTTCTAAAGGTCTGATAATTGCCGCGTCGTTCGGCCCGCCAAACTGTCCATGTAAAGGCTTGAGCACAGTGTTTCCTTTTACTTCATGGTCATAGGTTCGCACAACTTTCTCTCGGCTGGTAATTGCTGCGGAAGACAGCAGCTTTAGAACATAGTGATCCAGGTTTTGTGGCTCTGGGAAAGCTGGTTCTTTGAGCAAAACTTTGCTCCATTTTGAAACTCTCTCGGTTTTTGGCGGCGCAAATAAGAAGTCCAGGTCCAAGTCTGCAACAGGATATCCTTCATAATGTATGCTTAAAACGCGATTATCGGTGAATTTTCCAATAGGAGTAGCCTCAACATCTTCGTCCCTGAAGATTCTTAAAACCGCTTCAAGGTTCTTGGGGGACACGAGAAGCAGCATTCTTTCTTGAGACTCAGAAATGTAAATCTCCCAGGGCGAGATTCCATCATATTTTAGAGGGACCCTTTCTAATTCTATCTGAGCGCCACAATCAAATCGATGTGCCATCTCTCCAACTGCACTTGACAATCCTCCACCGCCCAAATCTGTTATGCTTGAACCAAGTTCTTTGTCACGAACTTCAATAATTGCACGTTTCAGCTTTTCCTCTTCAATGGGATTAGCAATTTGAACTGCTGAACGAGATATTTCGGCAGATTTTTCGGTAAGCTCAGCGGAAGCAAAGGTCACACCATGGATTCCATCTCGACCGGTTCTCCCTCCAACAAGAAGAATTATGTCGCCAGATTTGGCGATTTTAGCAAATTTGCGTTTTGGAAGTAGCCCTACGCAACCGCAGAAAACTACAACGTTGCCCACATAGCTCTCATCAAAGTATATGGCACCATTTACTGTGGGGATTCCCATGTTATTTCCATAGCATCCAATGCCAGCCACGACTCCTCTGAACAAGTATTTGGGGTGTTTAACGCCGCGTGGAAGCTTATTTTTTTCGTAGTTCAAAGGACCAAACCCCAGAACGTTGGTACAAGCAATCGGATCAGCCCACACACCTAGAATATCTCGAATAACTCCGCCAACACCTGTAGCGGCACCTCCAAAAGGCTCTATTGCAGAAGGATGATTATGCGTCTCCACCTTTGCGGCAACTGCATAATTTTCGTCAAACTCTACGATGCCAGCGTTGTCTTCAAATACTGAGTAACACCATGGAAGATTTAGCTCGCTTGTTGCTTTTGCGATGTATGTCTTAAAGAGACTCTGTATCTTCCCATCTTCAGTAGTGATATCTCCTTTGAAGGTTTTATGGAAACAGTGCTCTGACCATGTCTGACCAATTGTTTGGAGCTCAATGTCTGTGGGATTTCTTCTCTTCCGACAGAAATAGTTCTTTACTGCATTCAACTCCTTTGCATCTAGGCCAATTGCCATCTCTCTGCTGATTTTCTCCAGTTGCCTGTCGTCTGCAGCTAAAACGTTGATTTTGTAGAGACTAAAGGGTGTTTTGCAGCGGAATACTAAGGTCATTGGGCTTTCTCAACCTTGTATGAATAATTGTCTTTCGTAGGGTTGGCAAGGAGTTTTTTACATATCTCCTCCGCTTTTCTTTCAGCGTTTTTCTTAGAATCGGCTTCCAGCAGTATAACGTATAGTTTGCTTATAGTGACACTTTTGACGGGATAGGCAAGTTCCCTTAAGGAGCGAGCAGTGGTTTCTCCTTCTGGGTCTGAGTGCCCGGGTTTGAGGCTTATTTCCACGCGAGCTCTGTAAAGCATATTTATAGTATTGAAAAGCTAAAAATTTAAGCTTTGTGCATGCATAAATTTAAATAAAAATATAAAAATCATGCGAGAACCAGCTTCTTCCCTCCATAGATAATAGCTATTTTTCTCGAGGAAGTTGCTTCTCCAAGGACTTCAGCTTCCACATTTCTGTTCTCCAAGATATCCAAGACGCTATCTTGTGCGGCTTTGTCTACGATTATGGCAAATCCCCATCCCATATTGAATGTTTTGAACATTTCATCACTGGAAATGCCACCCTTCTCCTCTGCGGTCTTTTGCAGGATTTCGAAGATGGGCTGAGGTTTGAAGTTGTCAAGTTTGAACCCTATTCCTTTAGAAAAATCCATGAGCCTGCCAAATTTTAAATAAGCGTCTCCGGTGATGTGAACTGCGCCTTTAACTTTGTGCTGCTTTGCAACTGCTTGCAACGGTTTGGCGTAAATTCTAGTTGGCTCCAAAGCTTCGAAGATGAGTGCTCGACCCAAACCCTCTGGAATGTCGTATGGATCAAATTTGCCACCCCACGCTTTAAACAGCACCTTTCTGGCCAAAGTAATGCCATTGCTGTGGAGACCTGAACTTTTCAGCCCTATAACGACGTCTTTAGGTTTAATATTTTTGCCTAGAATTATTCCAGCTTTGCTTATCTCACCAATACAGCTGACTATCATGTCAAAGCCTTTGTCCTCCCTAGCTCCACTTATCAACTCTGAAACATCGCCTATTTCTCCTCCTGCTACAATACATTGACTTTCTAGAGCACCCTGCGTTATGCCTTCTATCCACTGTTGTACGAGAGTTGGATCAGACTTGTGAGCATGAATGTTGTCGACGATAGCCAAAGGTTTAGCGCCCGATCTGATTACATCATTCACTGCCATGGCAACTCCATCGATGCCGATAGTGTCGTATTTGTCCGCTATCTGGGCTAGAAGGACTTTAGTGCCAACTCCTTCTATGGCGAGGTCGAGGAACCTGTTGTCTCCGATGGGAAAAATGTTACCGAAAGGAAGCTGTAAAACTTCACCATGAAGGCTGAATCTATAGGTTTTTTCTAGCATTTTCAACACAGCCTTAGACTTACCTCTTAACTCTCGATCGACACCACTTTCAGCATAGGTCAGTTTCTTGGGCATAGTGATCTCATACGATAATTCTCAGTTTGAATTAAAAAGCTTAAGACTACATGTGCTTTATGGAATTTGTCTAGGTGAGTTGATTGATAATCTTAGCAACTGCCGACTTCCATGGAAGCGAACAAGCATTCCGAAAGACTGCATTTAAAGCGACGCAGATTTCTGTGGACCTAATTGTCGTATGTGGTGATGTGACGCATTTTGGCTCCATGCAAGAGGCTGTGAATTTGCTGTCCATTTTGAGCTATACACCATGCCCCGTTTTGTTTGTGCCCGGCAACTGTGATCCTCCAAATTTGGCGGATGCGAGCCCCAATATAAAAGGTGTAAAGTGTATACATAGAAAATGCGAACATCTATTGAGTGTTAATTTCTTGGGCATTGGGGGTTCTTCACCAAGCCCATTCAACACACCATTCGAACTCTCCGAAAGGGAGATGACCCACGCAATGGAACAGGGATACAATAGCTGCGAAAGGCAGGGACAGATCGTCCTAGTTTCCCATGATCCTCCTAAAGGCTCAAGAGTTGATGTAACTTATGGGGGTGAGCATGTAGGAAGTTGTAGCACAAGGGCGTTTGTAGAACGAGTGAAACCTAAATTAGTGATATGCGGTCACATTCACGAAGCAGTTGGAGTAGACTCGATTGGACATACAGTGGTAGTCAATCCAGGAACAGCTAAACATGGCCAATGTTCACTGATCAATTTAAATCAAAGAGTAGAGATCCAGCCAAGTTCTTTATGAGACCTCAATCATTGGCAACATGCCTAGGTAGCCTACTCGAGAATTCTTACTGCAGACGCGGAAGAACAAATCCACAGAGTAAGCCTTTATAAGAAGCTTCATGAATCTTCTGAAGGAAAACCAAAGGTAAAAAACCTTGCCAACACCCTACGACATTCCACCACAAATCTTCATCAATAGGCTAGCCCAATACATAAAAAACAACGTGGACCAAGTCACATCACCAGCATGGACACCCTACGCAAAGACAGGTTCTTATGCAATCCAACAACCGCAAAACGCAGACTGGTGGTTCATACGTTGCGCTTCACTCCTAAGAAAAACTTATCTGAAAGGGCCCATCGGCATAGAGAGGCTGAGAGCCCAATACAGTGGTCGAAAAGATCGCGGCAACCGCCCAGAACATGTGCGGAAGGGTGGTGGAGGTAATATTAGAAAACTGTTCCACCAACTCGAAGCAGCAGGACTAGTTGAAAAAATGAAAGGGCGAGGCAGAGTGTTAACGAATGATGGAAGACGACTACTTGATACCATAGCTACTGAAGTAAAAACTGAATTAGAGAAAAAAACGCCTGAACTAGCCAAATATTAGGAGAGTCACAAAAAATGAGCGAGGACGAAGAATACGGGGCACTTCGGAGAAAAAAAATGATGGAGCTCCAGCAGAGGCTTGCCCAAGAACAGCAACGAGCTCAGATGCAGCAGCAGGTCGAAATTCAAAAGCAAACGCTATTGCGTCGCATCCTCTCTGCAGAAGCTCGACAACGCCTAACAAATCTGAAAATGGTAAAGCCTCAATTCGCAGAGCAGATTGAGCTCCAACTAATCCAACTCGCTCAATCAGGACGCCTCAAAATCCCTGTTACTGACAGTCAACTGAAGGAAATATTGGCCCAACTGCAATCTCGACGCCGCGACATAAAGATAAGGAGAAAATAAAGATGGCTCGAAACAAGCCCACAGCAAGAAAACGTAGACTTGCAAAGGCTGGGAAGCAAAAGAAACCAGTTCCCACGTGGGTAGTCGCCAAAACTCTAGGTCGCGTCAGAAGCCACCCCAAGAGTAAACATTGGCGTCGCTCTAAACTGAAGGCATAGAAGGTAACTCTTTTGGAGGAAAAAAAGGAAGATTCCCAAGAGACAGGAGTCGAAGAGACATTAACCGAAGAAACTGAGCTTGGAGAGATCGAAAACGAGGAAGAGGCAGAAATCAAAGACGAGTTTTCTGAAGAAGAAATTAAAGAAACACCGCCCCCACGCGAAAAGGAAACAGAGGAATATGTAGAAGAAAGGATTTACACGATACCGCTGCAGCGTGCTTGGTTGTTGCCAGCGAATCGGCGGGCTCCAAAAGCGATTCGTATAGTCAAAGCCTTCGTTCAAAGACACATGAAAGTTGAAGAAAAAGTGGTCGATGAAGAAGAAGGCGGCCGAATAATCATAAGTAATGAAGTTAACCAGGAAATATGGAGTCGAGGAATTGAGAAACCTCCTCGAAAATTGAGAATCCGCGCTGCCAAAGACGAAAAGGGAAATGTGACCATTTTTCTGGCCTAGGAGATAAATGGTTGGCAATTTATCTGCTAAGTCTTTTTGGTAGCGCAAGTATTGGAGTCTACTCTCAAGCCACTGACAGAATCGCAATTATCCCCCCTCAAGCCCCTGAACGCAAAGTAGACAAAGTTGAAGAATGGCTGAGGGTCAAAGTGGCGAAAACCATGATCGGGGGATCGGTGGTGGTTGGAGCTTTGTCATGTGCAAATTCTAACGGAATAATTTTACCCCATTACGTGAAAGATAAAGAAATCGAGACAATAAAATCAGTTGCTGACGATGCTAACCTAGCAGTGATGGATACAAAGAAAACTGCCTATGGAAACATGGTTCTCGCAAACGACTATGGCGCCGTCGTTGACCCAAGGCTCAAACCCAAAGCCATAGAAGAGATTTCCAACGCGTTGGATGTTGAAGTAGTTCCAGGAGAAATTGCTGATCTGCCTTACACTGGTTCGCTAGCATTGGCAACAAACAAAGGCGTTTTAGCCCACCCGCTCATTAGTGAAGAAGAGCAGCAACTACTAGAAGAAGTGTTAAAAGTCCCTGTAGATGTTGGAAGCGTCAACTGTGGAATACCATATGTAGCCACAGGATTAATAGGGAACAGCAGCAATGTGGTTGCAGGATCTTTAACCACAGGACCTGAAATGTTTATACTTGGTCAAGCTCTTGATGTAGTGAAATAAGATGAGTGAAGTCAAAGTGTTCCGTGTAATCGGTGAAATAGTTAAACCCAATCTGGTGACGACGTTCAAAAAAGAAGTGAAAGCTCTAAAACCGGAAAATGCACGAGAAAAAGTATACATGGACTTGGGGAGCAAACACCGAGCTAAACGTTTTCAAATAAAAATATCTAAGATTGAAGAAATACAACCCCAAAAAACAGAAATATCTTCATAGAGTGATCGACTGAGGCAAAAAAATGTCAAGTGACGAGGAAATATTTCGGAGACTCCTTACAGAGCTTCGATTGCTAGAAAGCACAGCAGACGCCCTGCAAAACAGAATCAACTTGGTAAACGCTGCCCTCACCGAACTCGCCTTCGCAGCTACAACGGTAGAAGGACTCGAACGAGAAACGAAAGGCACACAACTGCTTGTCCCAATAGGAGGAGGCTCGTTTATAAATGCAAGAGTTGCAACCATCGAAGACCTAGTTGTTGGCATGGGCGCTGGTGTGTCAGTGGAGAAACCTAGAGAAGAAGCCAAGCGAATTATTGAGAAGCGCATAGCAGAACTTCAGAAGTCCATGAACACTCTTCAACAACAGCTATCTCAAGTGTTAGAACAAATGCGCGTAAAGAGACAGCAGCTTGAAAGTGTCTCGATAGAACTAAGCAGTAGGAGACAAAAAAGCAGTGTTCGAAAGGCTCAAATCGGGACTTAACGGTCTAGTCAACAAAATTACTACTACTGAGCTAAAATCAAAAAATCTGCAACCGATTCTTTCTGATTTCAAGTTGAACCTCATTGAGAACGACGTAGCTCTTCCAGTTGCAGAGCACATATGTGATGAGATAGAGAAGCGGCTTGATGCCGTTCAAGTGAAACGGCTAAAAGATAGAAAGGAAGTTGTTGAGGAAAACCTGCGACAGATTCTCTTAGAAATTCTAAACACCGGTGAAAAAATAGATGTGCTAAAAATGGCAAAAGAAAGAATCGCGAAGCGAAGGCCACTAATTATTGCGTTTGTCGGAATCAATGGCACTGGAAAAACAACGAGCATCGCAAAAATCGCTAATTTTTTCCTAGAAAATGGTTTGACAATTGTTCTAGCTTGCAGCGATACTTACAGAGCTGGCTCAATTGAGCAGTTGGAACAGCATGCAAAGAGGCTTGGAGTACGTTTGATCAAACATAGCTATGGTGCTGACCCCGCTGCGGTGGCTTTTGACGCTATCAAACATGCCGAGGCTCGTGGCCTAAACGCAGTGCTTATTGATACAGCTGGTCGAATTCAGACGGATAGAAACTTGATGAATGAGCTAGCTAAAGTCAAGCGTGTGGTAAGTCCAGATTTGACCGTGCTGGTGGTAGACGCTTTGACCGGAAATGACGCCGTCGTGCAGGCGGAGGAATTTAATGAAACCATAGGCGTTGATGGAACGATTTTAACCAAAGTGGATGCTGATGTTAAAGGCGGTTCAGCTCTCAGTGTTGCATATGTGACTGGCAAACCAATTCTCTTTATTGGTGTAGGCCAGAATTACGGCGACCTCCAATCTTTCAATCCAGAGCGCTTTACTGAAATGATATTGAAGTAAAATACAGGTGGGTCAGCCTCTTCGATTGTCGATTATGAAGTGCGTCTTACGCCGCGCTTCTCGTATATAAGTCTCTTCTTTATCAAATCGTGAAGCTCTCTCAGAAAGTCCGCGTCATTCTCTAAGCTGAGAAATTGAGTGCGAAGGTCCTCAAATCCTTCAGGAAGCTCTACTTTGAAGTTTATGAAGGGTTTTCCCACAGCCATTTCAAACTCTCTCTTAGCTTCATCATATTCGTCCTCTGCTTTTTTTGTTCTAGACTCAATCCATTTCTTGACTTTGGCCACTTTTCATCCTCCTAATCCAAATCTTATGATTAGGTAAATGCTAGCAAATCCTAATTGAAGAATTGAGGTTATTAAGCCTACTTTAGTAAATTCGCTGAAGCTTATGGAGAGTCCTTCACGTTTAAGAGTGCCTATTGCCATAAGGCTGACAGAGCCACTTAGGGGCGTTGTGGCCCCTCCAAGATTTGTTCCAAGAATAAGTGCTGAGGACACCGCTGGTCTCAGTGCAGGATTCAATATATGAAATCCTCCGATAATTGGCAGAAATGTGAGAGCAATAGCTACGTTGCTTACGATTGCACTTGCAAGTCCGCTGAACCATAATGTTGTGAGCGTTGCATTTAATGGGTTACCTGCGACATCAAATATGCTTGTTGATACTACTGTCAAAATTTCGGTCTTCTGCAATCCACCGATAATGAACATAAACCCTGCGATGAAAAACACCGTTTCCCAATCGATTTTCTTGAAGATTTCTGTTGGATCAGCGTTGCTGACAACTAACGCTAGGATGGCACATCCAAGAGCGACAGCTTCCGGGCCAACTCCTAGGCTTTCCAATGCTATGAAGAGAAATAATAGGAGAAGAAGGATTAAGATAGATTCAAAAAACAGCTTCTTATTTTCTACACTCTCCCAGGGGTTGTACTCAGGAAGCGCTTTCTTTTTTCCTAGCCTAGGCTTGAAAATAAAATATAATGCAGCAATTGTAAGTCCCCAAAGAGCGACCTCGCATAACGCTAGATAGCTGATGAAGTCAAAAAAACTAAGGCCTGACCGTACGCCTATCACCATGTTGCTTGTCGAGCCGATTAACGTGCTGGTGCCACCGAGGTTTATCATCATGGTTGCAGAAAGAAAGTAAGGCACTGGGTCATAATCAAGGAGTTTACTTATAGTGATAGTAGCTGCTGCCATAAGCAACATTGCTGTTGGGTCACTGAGAAACATAGAAACCGCAGCTGAGATAACGCAAATAGAAACAAACAATCTGCCTGGGTTACCCTTTGATAGTTTAACCGCATACAGTGCTCCAAACCGAAATAGACCGCTCTTCTCGGCTACCTCAACTACAATCATTGTGCCGATGATTAAAACGAGAAGCTGGACATCTACAAAGTCTAGTGCGTCTTGGTAACTGAACACTCCATATTGTAGCCCAAACCAAGCAGTAAGCAATGCTCCACCCAAGGCAGCTACGGGCAATTGGACAACTTTGGTGGCGGAAAGAAGAACAGTCAACAAGTAGATTAGAGCGAAAAGTACTATGATTGTCATTTCCATGTTATTCGCCATTTTCGTCTTGTACAGCCATTTTTGAGAGGCGATCAGCTAGCGATTCGGCTCTTTGCTCAACTATTCTATAGAGGATTCTACCCATGTCATAGATGAGTATGATTATTAGTCCAAGAGCTGTGTATGTGAAGAGCGCAGTCAGCCAGCCATTCTCTAACACGCGGATGAAAGGTAGAACGGCGGTTGCTATTAGAATGATGATGATGATATAAATAAGATCTCTAGCTGCTCTTTTCGGCGATCTCTCTTCCTTGATACCTATCCTTCTAACGATGATGTCTGTAACAATGTCACCTAGAAACAGGGCATCAGATAATGCTCGAATCAAAAAGACGGCTGTGATGACAATTGTTACGATCTGTATTATTGTGCCCGCTGGCACATCGATGCCAGGAAGTTGGATGCTGCTGACCGTTTCGGGGACTACTAGGCTTATCGCAAAGAAAATGATGGCGATAATCAGACTCATTGTCAGTCGTGGAACTTTGCGGCTGATCTCTTCTCGTATCTTACTCATATCAGCAGGTCTTCTCCATTATTAGGCTGCTACGTTTTATTGTCGAGATAAATTATTAAGACTATAGTTTAGATATTGCAGCGTGTAGGGCATACTGCGATCGGGGTCAGTCCCGAGTTGCGTTTGCTCAATATGGGTGGAGTCAACAAGAAGAAGCAAGAATCAACGCAAGACCGATGACCATGCTTTTCATTCTCTGTGGAGTAATTTCAGCAATATTGCCTTCTCACTATGCAACCTGTTCTCGGCCTGGTCATAGATGATGCTGAGAGGCGCTTCTATTAACTCACCGCTTATCTCGTAATCTCTGTGAATAGGCATGTCATGCATTATCAAGGCCTTACTGTCTTTCAGCAACTCCGCGTTGATCTGATATGGCATCATCAGTTTGATGCGTTCGTCTTTCTCTTCTTTAAATTTTGGATCAAAAAAAAGCTCCATGTCAACCCAAGAGTCTGTGTAGACAACATCTGCATCTTTCACAGCTCCTTTGAGGTCAAGTGTCAAATTATATAGTCCTGTTTCCTTTGCTTTTTCCAGCAATTCTGCGTCTTGTGCTGGTTCGTGTATGATTGGTGTGACTGTGGTGATTTGCATGCCTGTCATGGTGCAAACTTCTATCAAGGAGTTGCAGACGTTGTTGTGAACGCCAACATATACAATCTTTAACTTTTGAAGTTGTCCTTTATGTTCCTTTATAGTCATCAAGTCTGAGATGACTTGACATGGGTGATACTTGTCGTCGCAACCATTAATTACAGGCACTTCTGAGGCGTGTGACATTTTCATCAAGTCAGCATTTCTCTTCAACCGTGCAACGATGCAGTCAACGTTGCGTGATAGATACTTAATTTCATCTCTTATGTCAGCGAGTTTAAATTGGGTGGTCAACCAGTCTAGGTATATGGCGTGACCGCCAAGCTGGGTCATAGCAACTTCGAATGAAACACGTGTTCGCGTAGATGTTTTTTGAAAAATCATTGCTAAAGACTTCTCTAGCAAAGAGTCTCGAAATTTTGCAGGGTCACGTTTAATCTCGATTGCTTTGGCAATGATAGACTCAACGTCTCGTGGAGTCCAATCTTTGAAATTTATCAAATGTTCCATCTTGGCGCCTCTAGTCTTTTCAACAAGCCAAATTCACGTGATATAAATTTTGCGGCGACCCCTGCTGCCAAAACGTTTAAACAGCTTCTGGAAGCTAAACCGAGTAGCCGTTCACAAGCTGACAGAGGAGTAAGTCAATTGATTCTCGTGGTCGCCTCGACAAAAGATGTAGCAAGTTTGAATATTCGCGACCAGCTTTTGACTCATTACGACTTCAAAGAGTCTACAGAGGTTTTTCACAGTAATCCAGTTTACTTCCGAGCATTTGGAAATGACGTGGTGAAGCTCGTGACAATCAGAGAAGAAGCAATTTACTACCAAAACATCACGTGCCACTTCAACCCCCAACTGATAGTCTTCGTTTCACGTCACGCCAGCAAGAGTGGCACTCCAACCCTCTCCGTCCATGCTCCGGGCAACCTAGCTGAGGCACATAAAGGTGGCATATCAAAACGGGTCTCAATTGCGCCAGCAAACGCAATGAAAGAAGCTTTGCAAGAAATGGAGCAGCAAAAGGCTGAACTGAGCTTAAATCACCAAGTTTCTTACGAATGCACACATCATGGACCATCGCTTGACCTCCCAGCCATGTTTGTGGAGCTTGGGAGCACAAATGCACAATGGAAAGATGTGAAGGCAGCCGAAGCAATAGCCCATGCAACCATCAAGGCCGTTTCCAGCCGTTCTGTAGGTTCAAATGCGGCAGTCGGCATAGGTGGGCCTCACTACAATAGGAAATTCACAGATCTAGCGCTCCAAGGCCCCCCTGCCTTTGGCCACATAATTTCTAAACATGCAATTCCTCAAATTACTGAAGAAATTCTTATTCAATGTGTTGAACGCACCGTAGAGAGAGTTGAGACTGTTTTTCTGGATTGGAAAGGAGTAAGAGGCTCAGACAAACCAAAATTAATGGAAGCATTAGAAAAAGCGGGGTTAGGATTTCAGAAAGTTTAATCTTTTCGTGTTCTCAGCTTCTAATTCAGCTTGATTTCTCCGCCTTCTTTCAATAACACAACTTTGACATTGGAGTCGGCTTCCACTTTTTCCTTGAATTCTTGAGGATTTGTGCTCCAACGGTGCATAGGGACAGCAATTTTCGGATTAATTGCCACGGCAGCTTCCGCTGCCTCACCGTTATCCATTGTGTAGGTGTCTCCGCTGGGAAGCAAGGCTAGACTTATGTTGCTCAGCTGGCGCATCTCCGGTATGAAGTCAGTATCTCCAGCATGATAGACCGTTTTTTCTTCAACGTGGATCAGATAACCAACTCCAAAGCCCTTGGGATGAAAGGGGTTCCCAGGAGATCTAAATCGCTTGACATTGTAAGCATGCACGGCTTCAACGCTTAAACCAAATATTTCGGTTTTTTCTCCGGGCTTGAGAGTCCTAACATCTTGGCCAAGTTTCAAAGCACAGTCCTCAGGAGCAATAATCACTGTGTCTTCCTTGAGAATCTTCTTGATCTTTGAAGCATCACAATGATCGGTGTGCGAGTGCGTAACTAAAATCAAGTCCGCTTTGTCAGGCGCTTCGCCATACTTCTCCAAATCGATATAGACTACTTTATCTTCAGTTTTTATTTGAAATCCGGCGTGAGCTAACCATCTTACAAGCACGCTCATTTTTCTCACCATTCTCCTAATTTTCAGTTTGGTGCGGTCACCGGGATTTGAACCCGGGTCGTCAACGTGGCAGGCTGATGTCCTAAACCAGACTAGACTATGACCGCTATGCATGGACTATGGACATCTTATTTGATGCCACTTATTTTCTTTTCCTAAAGCGCAATATCTCCCCAGCTTTGCGCATGCACCCAAGAGTCTAAGTATTCAGTGAGTTCATTTCCCTACCCATGCAATATGGACATCTTATCGGGTCACTTTCTCATTCAAGTATGTCTCTGAGGTCCAAAACTTGTCGGCTTCTTTGCTATTTCCATAACCCATAAGATAATCTAGCTTGATCCAAATCCGATTCAGAATGGGAAAATTCCCAATAAAAAACCGCACCACGTCATGAAGGAGCCCCGGCGGTTTTGTAAAGGGGCACACTCTGACACAATTTGAGCAATCTGTGGAATTTCTAATCCAAAAGTCGTAGCATGTGTCAGCGTTCACATACCACTTGTAGACTCCATTGTTGTTAGAAGGTGTATCCCAAGGGCTTTCCCAAGTCGGCTCCCCATCAGAAATCGATCTAGAAGGGCAGAACTTTGCGCATTTCTTACACAACCTGCAGAAATTGACTGCACCAAAAGTAATTGGCGAATCCGGAGTCAACGGTAGATCAGTGAATACTTTGGCAATTCGAATAGCTTGACCAAATTTTGGGTGAATCAGCAAACCGTTTCGGCCAAATTCGCCTAGCCCAGCCAGAACAGCAAGAGGCACTGAGAGGCCCATGGAGTTGACAGATGGGATGGCTTGGTATCCAAGATTTCTAATCGTTTCGGCCATACATCCTGATGCAAACGCGGCTCGTGAATAAGCGTTGCCCACTGTGATGCTAGCTGGCAGTCTCGGCGACGTTAACAAAGCATAATAATCCATTTGAATCAGCATAACGATCACGTACTTCATTCTCTTTGAAAGGTTGACCCGCTCCCCACGTCGGTCATGTGAATAGACAAAATGCTCTCTCGCGTCAATGGTAGCAACTCCCACATCACAAGCACCAAAGATTTGTCCTAAGCGTTTTATCCGGTCTGTGGTTAGATTTACGTCAACTGACTCGTATTTCGGCAATCCAGAACTTGCTTGATCTTGCACATACGGATTAGCTACCGAGGGATTTCCCGTTTTCACTCGCTGAAATTCCCTCACTAAATTGTTATGCACCATCCAAGAAGCGGAACTAGAAGCATACCCAATCCGGCTATATCCCTTCCGATCCACCATCTCGATTTCTCGCTCTGAGATTCTTCTTCCAAAGGCGAGGAAAGATTTGTCCCACCAAACACGGGAAAAAATAACATCTCTCTCGGAAAACTGGTGATAGACCCGTTTGTCCAGAGCAAAAGGGATCCTTCCATTCACGAAATCTCTTTTCAATCGCTCTCGATCGTTACTGTCCAAGAACCTGAGCCTCGAGCTAGATTTCAGAAAGCGAATAATAAGCATTTCAGTTCGAAAATAAGTATCGCGCGTGCGAATCTGATCTCCCCTAAGTGCATTTCCTCCACATCCTTCCGCCAAATAGCAAAGATTCTTAGCATTCTTCCAACAAGTACTGACAAAGATCCAAAACGGGGAAGTCCTAGTTTGTCGGAAAGAGATTCCAGCGCAAAAAGTGAGTCAATAAGCGAAACGAGGAGGTACCATACTCTATATCTACGGGCGATAAACAATCCTTTTAGGAGGAAAATCCTGAGAGTACTGAAAGATGATCCCTCAACAATCGAAGAACTTCACCACATTATGGGACTGGCCAAAAACACTCTGGAATGGCACCTAAATATTCTGGAAAATGGCTTTTGCGTAAAAAGAGAAGACAAAGAAGGCAGAATGATCTACAAACTCACCAAGGAAGGCGAAGTTGTGGACTTCATGGAATAAGCGTCAGACAAGACAATTTGATCTGATTGCTTTCTACCTCAATAACAACATTTTCGTGAAGTGTATTGGGAAGAATGCAAGCAGGCAACAAGATCAGCGAAAATCTTCCACAGACTCTTTTGCAAAGTTTGTCCAGCCACGTGCACTATGTACGCGCTCTCCAAACCTTGTACCACCTCTTGAGCGTCGAAGGCTTAGCAATACCTGAAACAGAGTATTCAACCTCATCGCCAGCTCTAAGAACCTGTTCTTCAGTCCTCCCCAAAGCAATCATTTCCTTCATAACATCACGAACATTCTGCATGTAATCAACCAATCTCATAACATCATCCTTGCTGCCAACTGGTCCATGTCCAGGAATGAAATAATCGACATCAAGAGACATATAATTCTGAAGAGCTGTAATCCATGAATCTGGATCTCCATTCTTAGCGCCTCCCCAAGGAAAATAGTTAATCCAAAGATTATCTCCAGCCATAATAGCCCTGTAATTTGGGCAATGAACAAATGTTGATCCATCGGTGTGGCCCCCTGTCCTCTTCATTATGAGTCGAACGTTCCCATCTTGAATTGCAGATTCATCATCAAAAGATTCGTTGGGAAAAGTCAGCTTGTACCCTTTTGGAGGTTTCCTTCCCGCTCTTCTGAGATTCTTTGACAAAATATTTGACGATATAATTCTGCAATCAGAAAACGCTGGCAACGCACGTGTATGGTCGCTATGAAAATGTGTGAGAATTATCGTGTCAACCTCGTGCCCTGCGATTTCTTCTATCTCCTTTTTAGCCTCCTCCACAGCGGGGAGCTGAATACCACAGTCAACAAGGACCACCCTACTTGGTAATACAAGTGCAGTGACGTTCGCATAAGCAGGAGGCCCAACTATGACAAATACATTCTCCGTGACACTTCTGAAGATCAATTGCTAATCCTCAACGTCCCTACAAGATATCTCAACCTTCTTATCATCCTTTTCATGCTGTGAGGCTGGTAAAATCACCTTGCTGCGCGCGCGAGCAAAACTATTCAAGCAACTCGAAGATTAAAGTATGAAAGAAGGAAGAAAACATGAGCAACGCAAAGAAATGTCCTAAATGCAAGGGAAACATGATTCAGGCCGGAATAAACACTTTGGGCAACTACTTCGGCTGCACTCGTAACGCCGAGAACATCAAAGCCTTGAATGGGAAGGAAATCAGATCCTACATATGCGATGAATGCGGCTATATTGAATTCTACAAGAAAAAGAAGGATTAGACCTTTAAGATGTAAAATAGAAGCTTGTTGTTGAACTTGTGAAGAATTCGCGACAGCGCCCGTACGCGCACCAAGACTCCCTTTTCATTCTAGTACTTCATGGTCAGATACAGCAGTATAGCTGATGCCACACATGAAAACAGATCTGGCAACATTGCGAATGGTCCCAGGCCAAATGCACGAAAGCGCGTGCTTCCATGTCGACCGAACGCTTTTTCTCAACGATTTGGAGACTACTACCGAAGGAAAGGCGAGGAGCACACAACATGAAGGATGTGCTAAAATGCCCCAACCTCCAGAAAACAAACAATATAAACAACAAATATTGGTCCCAATGTGGGCGTGTGCTATATGATATTCTGTACACTAGTAAAGAAATCTGAGGTCCTTAATAGACGCGTACACAATCATAGATAGAGGTGAGTAATTTGGGTTTTCCTCAGAAAAAAGAAACGACTGCCATCTCAACAGTGTTCTTAATATTAATTATCTTTGCCAGTTTATTTGGCGGAGGACTGCTAGGTTATTCAATTGGTTACTTATCCATTTCAGCGGAAATCGACAACCTGCACGATCAACTAACATTGCTCCAAAACGATCTGTTGGATCCCTCAAATGTTTCCGAGATGATCAGCGATCTCCAAAGTCAACTCGCTAGCACTCAAGAACAACTCGCAAATCTCCAAGTAACAGAGAATATTATCTATCAAAATGTCACCCAAGAAATCACTTATCAGAACGTCACTTACATACTAGCAGAAAACATTTCGCTGTCTCAGATATACGAGCAAGTCAAAGAATCAGTTGTCGTTGTCCGTGGAGTAGTAGAGCAGTATGACATCTTCGGTCGCCTTTACTACGCACAAGTCCAAGGATCTGGATTCACCTACAACTTCACTGGAGAACTAGTGGTCATCACAAATTATCATGTCATTCATGACGCAATCAACGTTACCGTGACCTTCACAAATGGAAATGGATATGCAGCAACCCCTCTAGGGTCCGATCCCTATGCAGACCTAGCAGTGCTTTCAACCAACGCCCCCCAGAGGGAATACAAATCTCTTGTGGTTGCAAACTCGTCTACTCTGACAGTTGGCGACCCTGTCATAGCTGTCGGCACACCGTACGGCCTAGCCGGATCGATGACTACCGGGATGATAAGCGCATTAGGCAGAACAATAACTGAAGAACTCACCGGCGGATACCCAATCGCTAACGTCATCCAAACAACCACTCCACTCAACCCAGGTAACTCAGGAGGCCCCCTCTTGAACTATCAAGGACAGGTTGTAGGCATCACTACAGCCATTGTGAGCGAGTCACAGGGATTAGGCTTCGCCATCCCCTCAAATACGATCCTGCGAGAAATCGAATCGCTAGTAATGGAAGGCTCATACAATCAACATCCCTGGCTAGGCGTGTCTGGAACAGACATGACCTCCTACATTGCAGAATCCATCGACACTAACATCACATACGGCTATTTAATCGCAGAAATAGTGAGCGGTGGACCCGCCGAGAAGGCTGGCATGCTCGGTGGAACGCAACAAGCTCTAATCGCGGGCGAGTGGGTGATGATTGGCGGTGATATCATAGTCGCCATCAACGACGTCAAAATCATGAACGTAGATGACCTCTCAAGCTACCTAGAAGAATACACTCTTCCAGGACAAACAGTCAACGCAACAATAATAAGGAATAGCCAACCGATGATACTAGAAGTTGAACTGGGTACGCGACCTCCGCTAAGCCTACCCTAATTATCCAAGCAGACATACGCGTTCACACATGCAGTTAAATCAGTTCGGCGTTGCAGTCAGGGCATTTCCACTTGTTCTCAATAGCGCAGATCATACATGCTCGCATGTTGCGCTTTGGACAGACATAGCTTATGACAACATCTTCGAAGCAGTGATGACAGAGTCAAACAAACTTCCGTAATCGCGTCATGAGAGCTACTTCGCCCAAGTGAAATTAAAAACACCACGCGCGCGCCTCACGTCAATAGAAGCGAACTGGATTTCGAATACTGCTTCGTGCTTCATAAGAATAATATTGCTTCTTAAGTTAAAACTTGGTATAAGCGCACAGCGCGTAGGGGTGCATTCCAAGTGGTTTGGATGCACTCATACCCTACTCAGGGTATTTTCAACTACATTGAACGAATGCACGTCTACTGTTATCATGTGTGGTGTCTGTCCCTCTTGCGTGCGCACACTGTTTCTTTTAGGGGGATGTTTAATCAAGCAGATCACAGAAAAACCAGCCTGAGTATGATGACAAACCTTTAATGGTGGTAAAGGAAGCTCTTGAAATCAGCGCAAGAAGATGCGACAAGTGACGCGAGCGTAAGAGCGGCAATTCTAAAGATTCTGCGAAGCACATCAGACCTTAATGTACGCTGCAACCTTCACTCATTACTTAAGCTTTCGTGCGCGCGCGATGTCCTGAGAAGGACAGACTTTTTTTCTTCAGAAAACGTAAATAATGTCCACCGCATTAAACACTCTCCGAGGCTATCCCAAGATTAGCCGAGGTAGCTCAGCCTGGGAGAGCACCCGGCTGAAGACCGGGTTGTCGCCGGTTCAAATCCGGCCCTCGGCATCAGGATGGTAAATTGGAATAAGCCAGCGACAACCAGTTATTTCCGCTTTCTGAACAACTTAGCGCCATCAACTTCGCAGACATATTCAAAGCCAGCTTCAACAAGACATCTAGCTTCGTCGATTGTTTTAGCTACTTTAGAAGTATATTCCTCATCTTTAGCTTCATGGACTAACTGAGTGTACAATAGAGTGTTCTTTATGTTCCTATGGCCTAGAAGCTTCATTACATGTAGCAATCTTACCCAACAGGCTTAAAGAATAGAATTTGGGCAAGCTTTTCGAAAGATGGACTAGATGAAAGTTGTGAATTGTGTAGTTTAGGTTTGGGTGGAAGGGGATGAGGTCGTGAAGGTACCTGCGCACGCGCATAATTACTTCCACATTAGCATCTTTGTTGAAGCGTGGAGCTCTTTGATGGAAATTACACCCTTCAACACATTGTTGTGTCAACAGCATACAAGTAGTCTATAGTCTCAAAAGCATCTGCTTTGTCCAGAAGCATCTTTTCAACATCTCCGATTTTCTCGCCAATCTTCACCCGAGGAAATGCCGCAACAATCTTACTTCCAGCAGCTTTTGGAGGAAACTTGTTTTTTGGCAGGTTTCTAGATTATATTGAAGAAGTGCAAAAGATTTTCGCTTTCTCCATAAAAATCTTAATCGTTTGATTAGCATAAAGTTTATAGCGCGCTGCGCGCGCTGATAGAGACTTAATGTTGTGTGAAGGTGAGAAAACGAAGGCTAAACTACTGTATTTAGCCAAATGCTGTCTAGAGAAGCGGGTGAGTTTCTAGGGGATTGTGATTATGGAACAAGTTTTTCTCTTAATTACAGCAACTTATGCCGTTTCACTTGGTGTAGGTCTTCTGCTGGAGAAATATCTAAGAATGCCCTGGATGTTCGCAGCTTTGTTCTTCGGGATGGTTCTCTCTTCATCCAACTTCTTCGAATCGACAGTGGAAGGAGAAACTTTTCGTGTATTCGCCAATTTAGGGATGCTGTTCCTTCTTTTCATGATTGGCTTCAACCTGGAAACCGGAAAGGTGAGGAAATTCGGAAAGGAAATCTTGAAAGGCTCAATTTTCGTAATAGGTCTTGAAGCCCTCACTATTGGTTCCCTCCTGTATTTCGTTTTTCCCGCAGATGTTAGTAACTCTCCGCTGATTGCAATCATTACAGCCCTCTCTTTCGCCACTGTTGGAGAAGCAATTCTCTTACCTATTCTAGCTAGGTTCAAAATAGTCAAAACAACATTTGGGCAATTAACGCTTGGAATTGGAACTACAGACGACATTCTGGAAGTGTTAAGTCTTCTCCTAATTCCATTCTTGCCCACTTTCCTACCAAGAACTCAAATTCAAGGTTTCCCGGACCCTCTGCTGGTCTTGCTTGACCTAGGGGCGATCTCGTTACTAACCGTAGTTCTAGTGAAATCTGGAGCTAAGATAAGAAGAATTCTGAGAAATGGTTCAAACTTCGAGTTTCTTCGCCCTCTTCTAATCTTACTTGTGTTCTCTTTGTTTATTGTCTTAGGTGGGTTTGCTTTTGAAAGTTTAGCAGCCGTCAGCGCAATTTTTGGTGGTATAGTTGCAAGATCCTTACTGCCTAGGGAGAAATTTCTTAGAGACGAACGGGCTGTTAATTTCTTGGGTTACATCTTTCTTTCGCCACTTTTCTTCTTGAGTATTGGAGTACATGTCTCTGTAACTTCGATTGTTGTTTATCCACTGATGATTGCCCTCATATGGGTTGTCGCAAAAGGCTCAAAACTTCTGGCATGCTATTCGCTCTTTCGCAAGACGCTTGGGACAAAATACTCGTTGCTGCTGGGTTTGGGACTTAGTGTGCGGTTCAGCACCAGCCTCATTGTACAGTATGTTTTGCTCAATTCTGGCCTCATTTCTCTATCTTTATACTCTGCATTAATAGCTTCAGCCGTATTAATGAAGCCCTTAATATTGGGTGTACTCTCTTGGGCTCTCTCCAAGGGAAAACCTCCATAGAGAAATACTACTAGCAAGAAGTAAAATTCTAGAAAATAACTCCTTGTCTACCGACAGACCCCTCCAGATTTCTAGTATCCAGTATGCACGCGCGCGCAATCCGGTCAAAGCACAAAACTGTCGTCATTTTGCTGCGCACATTTTTAGATAAGTGGAGAAAATAAGAGCCACGCTCCAATGATTACTTCAAATAGCATCGCAAACAGAGCACCGATAACTTCGAATTTGAATGCATGCAATTGGACAAAACATAAAGAACTATATTTTCCCTTCCTCTGCCATTTGGACACATTTCTCAAACACGAATTTTAGAAAAACATCGCACGTCTGTTTGTATTTCTTGTTGATAACCCAATCGGCCCTTTCATCTGGATTACTGAAATCTGCCCCTTCATTCAATGTTTTGCATTCTGTGCTACCGAATTCTTTCAAAAAGTCATCATAAAGGTCGTTGACCGCCATGATGGCTTTTCCTCTCTCGCTTTCATGCTCCTCTGGAATTCCTTTCTTTCCTTGACCACAACGAAGACCTATCGCTATGCTACTGCCTATCAGAAGACCGCATGCCGTTTCTCCTGAGAGAATGGCTCCCATATATCCAGCTGTAGCCCAAGAATAACCCTCTTTGGGCAAGTCCCACAGAGTCAGCAAGGCTTGTAAGGAAGCTTCAGCACAAGTATAGCGATGCATTCGCTTGTATGCCTGTGTTAAAACCTCATCAAGAACATGTCGTTCTTTCATCGTGACTCCTCTTCTATGTGAAAAGTTCTCTTGCTTCACATTATTTCTCTTAGGCTCTTAAGGCTTACTAAGTACATGCTTACATGTAAAATAAAGAAAAAATGGGAAGTATGCGGGAAAATAAACGGGTGATATCTCCAACTGTCGCCGGTTCAAACCCGCCCTCGGCACCAGGATGGGTAGATTGGAATAAGCCAGCGACAACTAGCTATTTCCGCTTTCTGAACAACTTAGCGCCATCAACTTCGCAGACAGATTCATTTGGCAAGACATTAAGCATCGCGCGCGCGCTCATCAGCTTAGGGCCCCTGTTTCCTTTGCAATTTGGCATGCATCTTAACTCTCCACGCATGGTTCCGCACAGTCTCACGCTCCAGATTCAAATCAACCAATAGGAAAGCCTTAAACTTCGAAACGACATCACAAACATAACCATCCGTGGGGTCGTCGTCTAGTTTTGGACTACCACTTGGGTGGAGGTGTCGCGGCGCAAATCAAAGCTTACGCTCTGGCTGTTTTTTAAACAGCAGGTGGACCTTCTCTAACTTTGCTCCTAATCTGATCCAGATCCCCTTTCCAACTGTAGACTCTCTCTACCCACCAAGTGATTTTTCCTGATTTAAGAATCGGTTCAAAGTATTCCTTTAGCTTCCTTTTGCTTCGAGGAGCCTTTCCCAGTGTTATGAAGTCGAAACCCTCTAAACTTCCCCTACATTGCCCAACGTATTCGGCCACGTTTTCAAAGTACTTCGCCACTTTCTCTCCACTTTTATTAGTGAACTCAGGAAATGATCCCTCAAACCTTGCTGCCCTTCGGAATGGTTTCATACGCCAAGACAATCTGCCTCCACCTACCCAGATTGGGATTCTGTCTTTTTCGCCATAAGGCTTTGGCTGGAAAACCGTGTCTTTTTCTATTTTGTAATGCTTTCCAGAGAAATTGAATGGCTTTCCTTTCCACAATCCTTGCAGAATTCTAAGAGATTCATCTAGCTTCTCTCCTCTTATCTTGCTGTCGATCTTTTCCCCGAATCTTTCGAAATCCTGATTGACCACTGAGCCTAGTCCTACGCCAAGGATCAACCTTCCCTTTGATAGATGATCTAGGGACACGCTTTCTCTGGCCACTTTCCATGGTCGACGTCTCGCAAGGGGAGTTACCATTGGACCTAGCATTATCTTCTTTGTATGCGCAGCAATCGCAGCTAGAGCAATCCACGGATCAATTACTCGCAAATCTGCTCTTGGTTTATGCATGATGTGGTCCCAAGGAAATAATCCGTCCCATCCAGCTTCCTCAGCATCTTGTGCAAGAGCTATCAACCCATCAAAATCGCTGTACATGCCTAAGTTGCTTATTGATATGCCAAATTTCATACCTTAGCTTGTATGCTTCCGCATATAGTTATTTTTGCGCACTCTCTCTTTCTTTTTCTAGAGTTTCTTGCATAAGTCATAAAACTACGCGCGAGGCTTAAAACAGATATAGATTCATTTGAAGAACTTTTTTCAGTTTTTTCGTGACTGGAGTAAACTCAGAAAATGCGTGCGCGCTTTACATGTGAATTTGTGGTCACGTGCACATGACAGAAAAAGGGGATGGAGATATTTGTTTAGCGGATTGGTTTTTTGGCTAGTCTTCGTTTGTAGATGGCTATGGCAACTGTTAGCACGAAGAATATTGGTAGCGTTGATGTCAATGCGGGAAACTCTGGAATAATGGTTGTTAGTGGGTAGTTATCCGTGTTGTTTCCGTCGATCTCGTATGGACCGTCCCATATCCCATCGCTTCCAGATTCATTTTGGCCTGAACCGCTGTAAGCGTCTTCGACAAGGGGATAAAGGTCTGGAAAATCGGTCCAGTAGTTGCCGCCTGAAGGATAACCGTTATCCCAAGTGTTTGAATTAGTTTGTTCAATGTAAACTTGGTTTGTGTTGTTAATGAAGTTGTTATGGTAGAATGTGTTGTTGTAGACGTTCTCCCCAGAGTGCCAAACTCCATAGTCGTTGTTTGTTATGTTGTTTTCATATATGACGTTATCACTAGCCCAACTGAGATAAAGGCCAACAGTGTTGTTTGCTATGATGTTTCTGGAGAAAATGGTATACGCAAACGCGCTGCCGCCAATGCCATTTGTGTTGTTTGCTATGATGTTTCCAGAAACAGTGTTGTTCCAAGATTCGCCATAGTCGAGGCCGTCTGTACAATTTCTTATCTCGTTCCCAGAAATGGTGATGTTTGCATCGTTTGAGAGCCTTATGCCGCTTGCGAATGACACTATTTCCATGTTCTTTATCGTTACATTTATCTCCCAAGGCCCAGAAATCTGAGCGTCTATTCCTGTTCCGCTTCCCGTTCCTTGAAGCATATAGCCAGCTCCATCAATTACAACATTTGCCTTTTGGACAACAAGAGAATCGTAATTATTATCAGTGAAGTAATAGGTGATATTATCTGAACTGGTGATATTTGCTGTTAATGGATCAACACTCCCATCAGCCCTAATGTAAATTGTTCCTGATGCTTTAATTGGTTGAATGTTGAATGTCAATGTCAACATGCCTATCAGAAACGCAGTCAACACCAAGCCCGCAATCGCTTTTCTTTTCATTATGAACTCCGATCGTATTTGATGAATGAGAATTTAACGCTTACTACTATATCTTACCCGGTCGCGCATTTTCTGTCCCTCTATCCCACAAATAGCTACTCAAACTAAACAGAAAAAAGGGGGTTTTTGCGGAGATCAATCCACCTTTTGCGTGTGTGCTCTAAATGCTTTGCGTGCAACCTCGCAAACAACGAATATTTCAACGAAAAGACCAAGCACAGTCAACACAAGTGGTAGAACAGAGTTTGAGGGGAACCAACCAGCGTACATGTGAGGACGACCATAGAATAAAAACAGCAGTAACATGCCGACATAATCAATATACCAGAGCAAATAGCCATAGCCACTCCACAAAAATATGGCATAAGCTGATACGCTTGCCAGTAAGTAGGCGAATACTCTGTATCTGTTTTTGCTCCAATCAAGCTGCATTTTATACTTGCAAATATTTATTGTAACTTGAATCTTTTTACGCTTTTTATGATTTAATAGATGCGTGCGCGACATTCTTGTGCAAGAGCTGATTCGCACCGGAAAGGAATTGGAAATGTCTAGTCGCCGCGTTTAACCTGGACATCAGCATGCCTGACAGACTCTAGACGTGTCATCATCTGAGAAGCCTGAATTCGCGACATTCTCTCTTCTTAAAGAACCTTTTGCCCTTATGCATGATGCTTTGTTAGGAGCATGTATCAGTTTTCAATACGTGCGTATCACGTCGTGACTATCATTGTGAGAGTGTCACGAACTTTGTCTATCTTTCGTAATTTGAAGGCGGTGATCTCTTTGAGGCTTTCCATGCTCTCTGCATCGACTTTAGCTACTATGTCATAGGTTCCATAGACGGTGTGAGCTTCTTTGACACTTCTGAACTTCTTCAACTTTTTCAGAACTTCGTCTTCCGAGCCCATTTCAGTGTTGACTAGAACATAAGCTTCTGGCATAGTTTCTATTCTCCTTAGAAAGTCTTATTCGAGAATGAATACTATAAGTTTTTTGCCGTTATCCGTTGCAGTCTTGGCCATTCTATGTGAGTAACGCTTTTTTGTGCTTCCGCTTAGAATCTTTGATGCACATAGTGGTTAATTGCATGATTATAAGGGTGGATAGTGCAGAAAGTGACATTCAGGAGGACATTACGAGTGATTTCCAAAAGCCAATTTGGTCGTACTGGAAATTTTAGTACTCGAATAATCTTTGGCTCGTGGGCCTTGAGCGGGGCAACACAAGCTGAGGCTGATCGCATACTCGATATGTTGTTGGAGTATGGTGTAAATCATATTGACACAGCGCCTATGTATGGCAATGCTGAAAAGTGCATTGGGTCGTGGATGGTGCGGCATCGCGAGGATTTCTTCCTCGCGACCAAGTCACGAAAGCGCACACACAAAGGAGCCTGGGAAGATCTTCGGCGTTCCTTGAGCCGATTGCGAGTTGGCTACATCGACCTTTGGCAGTTGCATGGATTGACCAATCCGAGTGGTTGGGAAATGGCGATGCAGCCTGAGGGCGCCCTAGAGGCTTTTGTTGAAGCGCGTGACCAAGGGTTGGTGCGGTTTCTGGGCGTAACCGGTCACGGTGACAAAGTGCCGGCGATGCATAGACGCAGTTTGGAGCGTTTTGATTTTGACTCAGTCTTATTGCCATACAACTATTCGTTGATGCAGAACTCCCGGTATGCAGCTGATTTCAATGCGTTGGTTGCGTTATGCCGTCAGCGGAACGTTGCAGTGCAAACCATGAAATCCTTGGCTCGGTGGCCGTGCAGAGGCCAGTCCAAGACTTATAATACATATTTCTATGAACCACTAGTGGCTCAAGAGGCTATTGACAAGTCGGTGCATTGGTCATTGGGGTTACCGGACAGTTTTCTAATCACAGCGGGTGATACGCAACTCTTGCCCAAGATGTTGGATGCTGCCAGCCGTGTTGAGAGACGCCCAACTGATCTCGAAATGACCGCTATTGTTGATAAGTTTGCTGTTTCGCCGATTTTCACTCGAGGTGCTCGGCGCAAGGGAGCTCACACATGGGGGTATCAAATGTCTAAGGCGCTGGAAGGTTTGATTCGCGATGGATTCTTCAAACATCCAAACGAGAGAACGCTGGAGAATGTGGTCAAAGCCCTCGAATCTAGAAGTCTCTCCACTAAGACCAAAGAGGACAACATTGCGAATGCTCTCGCTTTCAGAGTGAAAAGGGGCGTTTTGAAAAAGGCTAAGGTTTCGAACCGATGGGTTTATTGGATTGACTAGGTCAAATGCAGAAAAAAGCGCGGGCCTGCGTGTGTAATGTTGTTATGACCTAATAATCTCCTTGACTTTTGAGAGCTTGAGGCTCAAACATCAGCACATATGAGGGCTCTAAGCTTTTTGGTGAGTGTTCTATCCCCTTCGGCATCACCGTCATTTCCCCCGCATGCAAAGTTACATTTGGCTGGCCTCTCATCCGGATGACGATGCTTCCTTCATAGACATAGAAGAGTTCATCTTCATTTGCATGTTTGTGCCAAGGATATTCTCCGTCATACAAAGCTAGACGCACAACCTGATCATTCACTCTTGAAATTTCCATCGGAACCCACGGCTTAGACAGCTCCTTGACTTTTTCCTTCAAGATTATTGCACGAATCATAACTCAACCCAATGAGTTAGAATAACAAAGTGCTTATTAAGTAAAACACACGCGCATGTATGCATTGGAGCGCGTGCTCATCACTGAATAGCCTAGTGCCGGGCTCGCTGATTATTCACTAAACGTTTGTTTCTCTTCTTTAGAGTGCGTTTTGTGCTTCTTTGTTCGTGAGTAAGATATTCTATCATTGCATTGACGGCGTTGACATATTCTCCTTCTTCAAAATCTCCGATATATTCATTCGATGCTTTAACTAACGCGTCCCTTTCAATGGGTGTCAACGACTGGGCAACTATAACCCCTTCGAGCCACTTAGTTGCTGCAACGCGCTTATGCAAATCTAAACCTTTGATTATTTTCTTGAACTTCTTAAGAGACTCCTGAATATGTGTGGCTCCCATTTACGCGTGTCGTCCTTCAAGTCTTTTCTAGGCAGGAATGAAATTTCAGCTTTATGGATCATGGATCAATAGTAGCTATATTTGCGTGTAAGTTAGAGCTATATCAAGCCTGTAGGCCGGATAAGGCGTAGCTCTTCAAACCATGCGAAGAAGTGGGAATGCGCGTCCAAAGCTTCACTTCATCCAGTTTTAATGTTCGGCAAGTATAGAATAAAGCCAATTTGAGAGGCAATGTGAAAGCTTCGTGCACTCCCAACTACTGGACTAATGATCCTCCTTTCTTAGGGTATACAAGGAGAGAACCGAGAAAACTGTGAAGAAAATTCCTGACGCAACAAATAGAGGCGTGTATCCGAAAGACTGGGCAACAAAGTCCGCAAGCAACACTGATGAAAATTCTGCAAGTCTCATAGGTATGTGAAGCAACCCTATGTCGACAGACACAGTCTGCTCATTCTGTGTTGCCTTCGCAATAATTGACTCAAAAAAGCTGATTCCAAGGCCGTCTGCAAATGCTAGAGCTAAGAAGAGGACGAGAAAGTAGTTGTTGGAGACTGCGCGCGCGGAGCAACAAGGGGATAAGTAGTGCCAGTCCTCCTAATACAAAATGATTCAGGAATGTTACTGCGAGGATTCTCTTCATCCTTCGCGCCACCGACAGTATAGGACACTAACTCCCAAGCCTCAGATTTATCTTATCAGGAAACGCTATGACCCCCAATCAGCCATGGACTCAAACCTTATGTTTCACAAACCCAGCTATTCAATGCAGGAGAATCCTTTGAAGTGGATTGACACATCCATTGGAATGTGGTTTCTGGCGCTGCTCTCGCTGAACATCTTTGACATTCTGATAACTACTCCCGCTTGGGAGGCTAACCCAGTTACGCTCTATCTCTGGGGAAAAATAGGAATATTCCTCTCAGCCTCGCTTAAGATAGGGCTCGTTCTCCTTTTAGGTGGATTATGCCAACTAGCAAGGATGGCCGCTACGCCGACAGAATGGGCTCTCTCTAGAAAAGTGCTCAAAGGAATCTTGGTGGTGCTTGTTGCCTTCTACGCTTTCGTAGGAGTCTGGAACACCATTATTCTTGGCTTGGCCACCTTCTAAGCATTCAGCACCATGGTGACTGCACATCTTAATGGACAGCATAAGAAAGAAGGAAGAGAGCTGTTTATCAGTTTGTGTTTTTGAGTAGTCTTCGTTTATAGATAATGGTGGCAGCGGCAATCGCAGCGGCGCCCAAACGAGGATCATCATCTCTTGAAGAGCAGCAATAGGTGTTATATACTCATCAGCAAGTTTTATTTCAGGTGGCGTTCGTGGAAGCGTACATTTTAGTCAACTGCGAGGCAGGTAAATCGTGGGAAATCGCCGAGACCGCACGCGCGATGAAGAATGTGAAGATGGCGCATGCTGTGACTGGCCAGTATGACGTTGTTGCTTTCATTGAATTTCCCGACATGGACGTGGTGACTGACATTCTCGCTCAGTTTCAAGCCATGAAAGGAGTCCAAAGAACTCATACAGCAGTTGCAATACCTCAAAAACTACGATAACCACAATTTTTTTTCTTATTTGACGCACACATGAACCAGGTAGTGAGGTTCAGATGGCATTGATGGGCCGAGCCGGACTTGAACCGGCGACCTTTGGCTCGTAAAGCCAATGTCCTAACCAAGCTAGACGACCGGCCCACAAACGCGGGCTTCCTTAGAATTGAAGTTTAAAGATGTTTTATTTATATCCACTGTCTTATTGAGATTTCCTCCAACCTTGTGTAAGGATACAGTTGAGTTTTTACTGGTGATTTCGGAGTTTGCTCCACAATTTATAAAAAGACGAGAAGAGCTTTCTTAGATTTGGCAGACTTGTATGTGAGTTGATGTTTTGAGCCGTGCATTTCCGAGAATCATAACTGAGCTACCCGAGGCTGATGTGAAGTTTGAAGGTGTCAGAGGGTGGATACTTCAAGGCGAGGATCATCAAATAGTATTCTTCGAGATCGAGGCAAAATCGGAGGTTTCAGAACATAGTCATGACGCCCAATGGGGAATTGTTGTAGACGGAAAAATGGAACTAGCTATTGAGGGTAGAGCCAGAGTCTACGGAAAGGGTGATGAGTATTTGATTCCCGCCCAAGCAAAACATTCTGCAAAGTTTCTGACGAAGTGTAAGGTGATCGACTTCTTTAGTGATAAAACACGATACAAGCCTAAACGAAAGTCCTGAACAGGGTCGCGCGTTATATGGGACTATTGGTTGTGTGCGTGTTTTTTCAGGAAATCGCCTTGTAGGCTCGATTTATCGTGATTTCCGCTATGTCGGCCGCATATTCAGCAATTCGCTTTATGCTGTCTCTGATGGAACAGCTAGCGCAAACCACAAAGGGGGTCTTGTCAGACATAAACGACTTGGAAGCAATATCCAAATCCACCTTTTCAATTTTTTCCTGTTTTCCGATAATCTTGTCAGAATTTTCCACATCCTTTGAGAAAAAAGCTTCGATAGCCATGTTATAAGAGTTGACAGCGATGTCTCCAGACGTTGTCATGAGGTCCAACACAGGATCAGATATTCTCTGCTTTCTTCCATCTAACTTTATCACGTTCCTTGCTATGTTGTTCGCTTGATCTGCAACATGCTCAATTCTATGGACGAGGGTTTGATAATCTAGACAGTCAATAGGTTCAAGATCAAGTTGGTTTGCCAAGGTTGGTTCAAGAGCTGCACTTCGAAGCAGGCGCAGAAGGAAGAAGGAAAAGTGGTCAACGTCGTCATCAAGGTTGTAGACAGCTCTCGCCAGCTTTGCGTCTCGGCTCTTCAACGAATTGAAAGCATCCCGACACATAGAGCTGGAGATTAAGTGCATTCTACGAAGGCTAGTGACAACAGATGCTCTTGACTCATCGAGGAGTGTCTGCATGTAAATGGTCTTCGCGTCCGATTCTAAAATCCGCATGTAGAGCACCCTAACTATGTGACGAATCGCAGTCTGTTGAGCAGCTGAAAAAATCCCCTTCGAAACTAGCCTAATGCTAGAGTAGCCATTCAAATAACAAGCGATTATGCTTCGAATAATCATGACTTCTCGTGCACTTGGTTCAATGTGCAGGGTTATCTGCTTTGACTCTTTCTTTCGCTCAACGCCGGGGACGACAACCAGAGTTTGATCTCGTTGAATCGCCAAAGAGACAACGTCGCCTTGGTTCAGCTGGTTTAGTTTCGTCCAATGCTTCGGCAAAGAAACAACGAGAGAGGATCGTCCTAAGGCCATAATTTTGCGTTGCTCCACTGTGTGCCGCACCTTCCATACCAATTACGCGCTCGTAAATATATACCTGCCATAGAAATATATATGCAAAACGTGTGGGCTAATAGTCAAAGCGTATGCCACCACATAGCCTTATTAAGGCTTGCTCCTTTTGGTCTCTGAAACAATGGGAATGATAGTATGGTCGAGGCAGATGTTTATGGAAAACTGGCAGAGCGCATGAGTTTATGGCCTATAAAGGTTCCTCGAACAAAAGAAGCGCTTGAAATGCTCAAAACCGTGTTCACAGAAGAAGATGCAGAGTTTCTAACCCACTTCAAAGCTCCGTACCAAGATGCTGAGACGTTAGACCAAATGGTCGCACAGACTGGTGAACCGCGAGAAAAGATACAACGTATCGTTGATCGCCTTGTTTCAAAGGGCTTGCTTTTCAGATTCACTAGCAGAAGCGAAGGAAGGGTAAAATACTCTTTGATGCCGATGATCCCTGGCATCTTCGAGTTCTACTTTGCTTCAGGCTCTGATTCCGATGAAAAGCGGAAAGCCTCAAAGCTGTTTGAACGATTTTATAATAATGGCGGTGGCTTGGAACTCGGAGCCTCCAATTATCCTTGGGCGCGCGTAATGCCCATCGAGAAGACGTTAACTGTCAATAAGGAGATAAGCTCTGAGCACCGGATCCTGCCCTATGAAAAAATGTCTGAGTTTATCAAGACCGCCAAAAAAATCGCAGTCATGAACTGCGCTTGTAGAACGCATAAGCCATGTGACCACACATTGGAAACGTGCCTAGTCTTTGATTATTTCGCGGATTTCATGGTCGATAGAGGATATGGCAAGTTCATGACTACAGAAGAAGCGCTAGGGCTATTGGACACTATGGAAAAGGAAGGCCTGATTCACTCGACCACAAATGTTCAAACCCGACCCCAATTCATATGCAACTGTTGCACGTGTGCCTGTGGCATTCTGCGAGGCCTAACGGAGCTACACAATCCACGGGCAATCGCGAAGTCAAACTTCATTCCTGCCAGAAACGACGAAACATGCAACAAATGCAGGAAGTGTGTCCGTGTTTGCCCCCTCGAAGCCAATTTGTATCATGCTCCACATGACAAAGAACCTGAAAGAATTCTCTTCTTAGAGGAAAGATGCATCGGATGCGGCCTCTGTGCCTACCACTGCCCGAACGACGCCATACAACTTGTCAAAGTAAAAAACGCCGTCCCTGAAATCACCCCCCGACAAGCAATGATGCGTGTCGAAGCAGAACGAATTCATTAAAGCCTCCACCTCGACACCAACAGCCAGCAACCAATAAATAATCTAGTCTTCCCTAAAACTGCACATCAATAGAAAACGGAGGATCAAAACTAAGATGCCCACGTGGACATGTACCGAACGCAAGACTGAACACACTGGGAGATGCCGACAAGCCGCACGCTCCAGCTGCGGAGTGCCCAAGGAAAAACACACTAAGAGAGCATAAAAAAGAGAAAGGCGTTCAAAGGTGCGCCTACACCCGACGATTATCAGCTACGCTCCTAAGAAACCTTCTCTGCTGCGCAGCTTTGTCTATGTGTATTCTTCTCCGAAGTGCTTTGCTATTAGTGCGAGGTCTCTGATATCGACTTGACCATCTGGTTTGAGAGGGATTGGTCCTGCTATGTCAGCGTGCGGATTCCAATTAGAATCATCATGTCTAGAGCCATATGCTAACGCTGCCGTAGCGATGTCTCTAATATCCACTTTTAGGTCATGGTTGATGTCACTCGGATTCCAGTAGAGACTCATCAAGGGATAATTATCTTGATTGTATTCATTAATAGCGTACGGAGTGTCACCTATGCCATCTTCGTTTGAGTCTGAGCCACTATAATCATTCCAGTAGTTGCCCTCGCAGCCATTGTCCCAAAAGTTGTCATGATGGACAATTCCATGCCAAGCTATGTTAACATCATAGAAGTTGTTGTGATAGACTCGGTTGTAATTTGAATCCTCAATTCGAATGCCCTCATCTGACAGGGAGTTGCCTGTAATGTTGTTGTACCAAGCCCATAAGCTAATCCCGACTGAATTGTTCTTGGCAACATTGCCGTTTACGATGTTGTGATTAGAATTGAGATGGATCCCTTCATCGTTATTTGAGACATAATTCATTTCAACGAGATTGTAATGGCTTGGACCTATGAAGCGAATCCCGATGTGGCTGTTGGTCACGCTATTGTCAGAAATGACATTGAGACTTGAACCTCCAATCCAAATCCCAGACCAACTATTGTACGAAATGATGTTGCTTGATATGATGTTGTTGTTTGAATATCTCAAGAAGATTCCATACTCATAACATGAATAAACATGATTCAAAACGAATTCACTCCAATAAGAGTGGTTGAACACTATACCAAATTGTCCATTTTGAAGAGTGAAACTCTGGAGAAGTGTAATGTTTGAGGTAACATGAACAACGTTTCCAATGCCCCCTCCATCAATGATTGTTGTTTCACGATCTTCTCCAAAAAGTGAGACAGTTCTATTCACAACGACATTCTCATAATATATTCCTGAAGAAACATATATTGTAGCCCCTTCATCAACGTTATTTATGGCTTCTTGAATTGAAGAGTACTTCACATATACAGCGTATCCCGCAGCTTTCCAAGCCAATATCCCGTCAAGCAGGTTGTAAACGTATAGAAAGCCATTATCCACAAGGATCTGGCTTGCTGTGGCACTTCTTCCGCCCGACCCACAATACACCAAGATTTCATCTGTACTGTTCAGTTCGTCCAGTCTTCCGCCTAACTCGGTGTGGGGAATCAGTTTCGCACTCTTAATGTGACCCGAGTCATACTCACTTAGAGTTCTGACATCAAGTACGAACAGAGACGAATGCGTCTCTAGCATAGTATACGCTTCAGACGCGGTGACATTCACATAACTAGCACTGAACCCAGCCGAGACTAGGTAAGAAACGAGAATAGCGATGACCATGAACGACGCTTTTGGCATTTGCATCTATCAAGAAGATGGCACTCGGAAACTATTATCGTTTACGTGCAACTTTGCACCGCCCTTCCTGTACGATGGCTGCGCGCGCGCCATCAACATCGCCAAACGGTTTTCAGGCTTTCTGAAAGTAATGACTGTTTATGATCAAGGAAAGGACGAAGAAGCTGAGAAGATTCGACAAAAAACGATGCAGTATCTGGAGAACGAAAGTATCTCCTACGATTTCGCAATAATTCTCGGCTCTAATCCCCCCAGAGCGTTAGTGGATACAGCGGCGAATGAGAAATTTGATCTCATCGTGGTTGGGAGTAGAGGTTTAGGCAGTGCAGCTTCTTTCTTGTTGGGGAGCATCTCCAAAAAAGTAGCAACAGACGCATCCTGTGATGTCCTTGTGGTGAAGAAATAGGCCACTACTTTTCATGTGATGGCTCAGCGTACGCCTTTCGCCAAATTTGGCGAAAAGCCCAGACTCATCGATACGTGCTCATGGGAGGCCGCAGTGGAACGCCAGAAGACCTTGGACCCTTGCGCCACAAAAAGCCGTTTTTGAAGGGACAGAGAGAAAGCAATCAGCACTTAAATAATCGTTTGACCTTTTGCTAGATATATTTGGTGATGGAATGCCAAGAGTCGCCTATTTCGAAATTACGGCAGACAAGCCTGAACAAGTGATCAAGTTTTACGAGAAAGTGTTTGGCTGGAAAATCGTGAAATGGAAAGGACCGATAGATCACTGGTTAATAACAACGGGTAGAGAAGATGAGCCGGGAATTGATGGTGGACTGGGGAGGAGGAGCGAATCCATCCCTGACCAAGTAAACTATATTGTTGTCTCTTCAATCGACGAGTTCATCAATGAGGTTAAAAACAACGGAGGCACAATGGTTACTCCCAAACGACCCATTCCCAAAGTCGGTTACTACGCCTTCTTCAAAGATCCAGAAAATAACACATTCGGCCTCATGGAATACGATGAGTCTGCCTAACAAACAAATTGAAACTTCACCAATCGCGCTGATACGCGAGTCTAAGTGTTCTTCTTCATCTTGCTTGATATTCTTGTTTTTTTAGAAAAAAAGACGCTTTAGGGTTTGCTGAACACCTCAGCTATTATTCGGGTAATGCCATTACAGTTAGAGTGCGGTCTATAACATATCCTGTGCCACCACTAACTTTCCACTGGACTTTGATATTGTATGTCCCAGGACCTACTGATGGTTGAAAGAAGTTATAGCCATATGAACTGGCATCAATGAAATGGCCTTCGGAGCCATGCGGATATATGTTTGGAGTCAAGTAGATTTCTCCAGGCTGAGCTATATCTTGTCCTACCAAGGCACGTATGGCCATCCATCGATTCTCGCTTGTAAATGCTTCCACACTGAACATAATCAATAGGTGGCTCTCCCTGTTCAAGGTTAGATTAACCGACATACCGCTCATGTCAACATACTGCGTAGTCTCTGTTGTTGTGTTGAAGTCAGTACTGTATGTGGAGACAAATGGAATTGCTTGCGGTGCCAACTTCACATTAGTAACTGCTTCATCTGCTATCGCAGGGCCGTATGGGGCAACATAAACAATCGCCATGCAAGCATGCATTGCCAAGGAAGTAGCCAAGGACAGAAACCAAGTTATTGCTATTATTGGAATCATCTTCTTGATTAAATTCGTTCCTTCAGACATCACATCACCTCCCGTCTCAATAGTTTTCCTAATCATTCACTCCAAGTTGCATTAATAATTTAAGCCCAGACCCAAACCCGAACAACTTCAGATTTGGAGAAAACGTGTAGAGTCAAAGCTCTAGTAGAGCATGACCATCAATTCATGAATGCATGCATGCGACTTTGAGATTCTTAACATGTGTAGGATTTCATTAGCTTAACGTATGTGGATTCGCCAGAGCATTTCAGCTTGGTTATGACATTTTTGTTATATGAAATCCACATGCAGAGTTGGGGAACATGGACAGAGCACGCACACAACAAGCAAGAAAAGTTAAATGAGAAGCATTGTAGAGGAATAATTCAAGCGCATGCGCAAAGGCTTGAGAAAACTGAAGTCTACATCAACCTCGAAGAAACGATATTCGGCGACGTTTATAACCAAGAGTTCCACGTAAGAGTTGGGTCAACATCTGAGGAAATCAAGGCTATCTTGGAAGTTGGCTATGAGTTCGTCTGCGAGAAGGATGGTCTGATGTTCTTCCGAAAAAGAAAATAGTACCTCTCAACAATCGAAAACCTACGGGGCTACTTGAAAACGAGGCGGGGTTGCCCTAGCCTGGTAGGGGGCAGGCCTGCTAAGCCTGTGGTCCATCGGGCCGCGCGGGTTCGAATCCCGCACCCCGCGCCACCTCAACTTAGGGAAACGGCAGTTGACCTGCTCTAGCTTGGAAATAGCGAAAATATTTTTGAATGAAGCGTGTTATACTGCCTTTTGTAGATGTGCGAGCCATGTTAAAGGTGAAGGATGTCATGGTTACTGAGGTCGTGACTGTTGATGTTGATGTGACCGTTAAAAAGGCTGTTGAACGTATGAATGCCCAAGAAATTGGCTGCTTGGTTGTGCATGAGAAAGGGCACTTCGCCGGAATTTTGACCGAACGCGATGTATTAAAAAGAGTTGTGGCGAAGGCTCTCAATCCGGAGAAGGTGCTTGTTGGACAAGTAATGTCTAAACCCCTAACGGCTGTGGATCCTGAGGCGAGCCTCGAAGAAGCTGTTAATCTGATGCTTGAGAAACGAATTAAAAAGCTGCCAGTCATGCGAGCAGAGAAGCTGGTGGGGCTGATTACAATGACGGACATTGCATCTGCCCATCCGGAAATGGTTAAATTCATTCGAGAGCTCGCCAGCAAATACGACATTCCAAAAAGAATCAAGAAAGTCATGGATTATTACGTCGCGTGACATTCAGGCCTCCTATGCGCCTTTTTCTCCCAAATGCTAGGTCGACTTCTGGAAGCATATAAGAGTCAAATCTAATGTATATGCGGCAGTTTGCAGTTATGTGAGGGAAATGAAGGTTTTATTCGTGTGTTCGGGAAATGCCTACCGAAGCCCTGTGGCAGAGGCGCTTTTAAAGAAGTATCGACCTGAGATCGAAGCTGACTCGGCGGGGATCGATCCAGCGATTCCTGTCTCAGAGGTTGCCAAAACTTTTCTAGCACGCGAAAATGCCCAAGAGTATCTCAAAGGCACTCCTGAAGGGTTGGATGGGAAGCAACTCGACAGCTATGATCTCATTGTAGCCATGAAGCCTGAGCACAGAAGGGTCGTTGTAAGCATGTGTCCCCAATGTGCAGACAATGTTGTGGTTTGGGATATTGATGATCCCTATTTTCTGCCTCACGGGTATGCGAAAAAGATCTTCCAGCAGATCAACGATAAAGTCGTAGAGTTGGCCAATTCGATTTAAAAACCGCGGAAAATTCCAAGGGTCTGCTTTTCTTTTGGCGCACACTAACCGTAATTCTAAATATGTTGACCAAGAATAGGAAAGATGGTGTCGATTGTGAAAGCGGTTTTTGTCGTTGCCGATGGGATGGCTGATGTTCCTCTCAAAGAATTGGATGGCAAGACTCCTCTCGAGGCGGGTGAAACGCCCTCGTTGAATCGCATCGCCGAGTCGGGCATCTGTGGCGTTGTGGACATCGTCGCTCCTGGCATTCCGCCTGGAAGTGATGTTGCCCATCTTGCGCTTCTGGGCTACGACGTTCTAGAAGTTTATAGTGGACGCGGAGCACTTGAGGCGATCGGCTCGGAGATCGACATTCTACCCAACGACTTGGCTTTGAGATGCAACTTCGCCACGGTGAACGAAGAGTTTGAAGTCCTAGACAGAAGAGCTGGAAGAATCGAAAACGATGATGCAGCTAAGCTGGCGGCTGCATTGGAGGAGTCGCTGCGAGACGATCCCCCAGAAGTAGGAGGTATCCTGTTCAAAAGCACCATTCAGCATCGCGCAATACTTCGCCTGAGCGGGCCGAATCTATCAACGATGGTTTCAGATACAGATCCGCATAAAATCGGTGTCAAAGTGTTGAAGGCGCGCCCTCTTGACGCAAGCAGTGAAGCCCACAACACTGCAGCCATCCTTAACCAGCTCAACCAGCAGTTTTACAGTGTATTGAAGAGCCATCCTGTTAATGATGAAAGAATGAAGAAAGGCTTGCTCCCTGCCAACTCGGTTCTCTTCAGGGGTATTGGACAGCTCCCTGAAATTGATCCTCTCACCCTACTGTACGGGATTCGACCAGCGGTAATCGCTGCTGTTCCTCTCGTGAGAGGCGTCTGCAAAGTGGCTGGAATGCATTTGATTCCAGTTGCCAACGCCACTGGAACTTATGAAACAGATGTTATAGCCAAAGCGCGAGCTGCTGTTGAAACGCTCGAGGTCCACGATTTTGTGCTGATACACTTCAAGGCTACCGACCTTGCGAGTCACGATGGGAAGCCTCGGACAAAGGTTGCGATGATTGAAAAGCTGGATGTGTTGGTCAATGTTCTCCTAAACACCGTCGACCTTGAAGATACGCTGATCATAGTCTCCTCAGACCACACAACATCCACGGTGAAGAGGGAGCACAGCGGAGAACCGGTGCCTGTTGCCATTGTGGGCCCAGATGTGCGCGTAGATGATGTAGACGAGTTCGGCGAAAGAGCATGCGCAAAAGGCGGTCTAGGTCGAATCTTAGGAAAGGACTTGATGCCGATCATTGTGAACTTGCTGGGAAAAGCTGAGAAAGCAGGATCCTGATTTTCAGTTAACCTTCAACAATCTCCATTCACGGTAGTCGGTTGCTACTCTAATGTAGCCTCTGAGCATCGAGTCAACTTCGATGTTGCCAGTGTCAACCCTCAAGACTCCACCTTCGAAACCTCGAATCTTGCCTTTCGTCGCCATCACAATAATCTTCTCTTTCCCCACACGTTGAATAATTGCAGGGCTAATCTGTTGATTGCCACGACCAAACAAAATACCTTGTCGCCCAATAGGAGAGACAATGATCCACACCCTCTGCCAATCAGCTATTTCCCTCAACATTCGCTCTTCATTGACATCCAACATCACCCCGTCATCACGATAAACATCGACTCCAAGAAGGGTTTTCGTGATCCCCAACAAGTCAGCCACACCCTTCACAGTCGTGCCAGGAGCGAGAATATACGCAGCACCACGGTCCATCCCCTCAACTATGAAGCGTGCGATAGCCATTTGGTTCTCATGCTCATCTAACGTTTCTGGCGACGCTTGCTTGCTGCCTTGAATATGTGCAGGCACGAAAGGGCCTTTCAAGAAACCGTAGAGACGTATGTTGAAACAGCCGCGCCTAATAGCGGTTTCATCTGCATCAATGACCTCAAAATCAACGAGTTGAACTTCCTCTCTTAAAAAAGCTTCAACAATGAAGGCAGCATCAGAGGGATGTACAGCGAATATGCCACTATACATCTTTACGCCGGACGGAATACCTAGAACGGGTGTCGAGTCATAGCTCCCTAGCGCGTCGAGAATGTCCCTAGCAGTGCCATCGCCGCCAACAAACGAAATAAGGTCAACCTTCCGCTCCACCATCAACCTCACCGCCTCTTTCGTGTCATCTGCAGTCGTCTGAGACTTCATTTGCATGGGCAAGATACAAGTGCTCAATCCCACAGAACGCACCACTCTTTCACCCATCACAGTTGGACATGTCAGCAACGTCAGCTGCTGATGCAACTCCAACTCCTTCAGCTTCTTCAGGAATTCGAATCCCCGTTGAGGAGCAACAGGCTTCGCTCCCATCCTGAGGGCTTCCCTGGCAACGTTGTCGGATCCTTTCAACCCAACCTTTCCACCTAACCCAGCAATGGGATTAACAAGAAAGCCCATTCTCATAATACATCGTCTACCAACACTCTAATAATAACTATATAAAAAAATAGGGAAAAGCAGCGTGGTTTCTTGTTTTCTATATGAACTCCGCAAAAATGGCCTTCAACTATACTTTCTTCTGCAAACTACAGCCGCTAGAAGTGTTGCACTCATGAATAGTGGCAGAATGACATGTGATGGAAACTCAGGGATGATTGTCGTCCTACTGATTTCTATGACATGGCGCACGCGCATCTAGGTGATGGAGCGAAATTAGCTAGTGGATTCGAGGATGTCTCTCCAGAATAGCTTTATAGCATACAAACTAAATGGGTACTTCTCTCACGACTTCGAGCCTTGCCCCGTGCGTGGCTCAGATGGTGGGGGCGCCATAGCATGTTAGCAATCGTCAAGACAAAAAGGGCTCCAGGTGGCCAGATTTCGACAGTTGGCACTCCAAAGATTGGGAGACGTGAAGTTCTCGCAAGGGTCACTGCTGCTTCGATATGCGGCACCGATATGCACATTTGGAAATGGAACAACTGGGCCCAGCAAAGGATAAAGAAAATTCCACTCATAATCGGTCACGAGTTCTGCGGGGAAATTGTTGAAATCGGCCCAGACGTGACCAGCGTCGAGGTTGGCAACTCAGTCTCTGCTGAGACCCACATAGTTGATGGAACCTGCTATCAATGTAGCACTGACCGTATGCACATCTGCCAAAATCTAAAGATTCTCGGCGTGGACAGGGACGGTGTCTTCGCAGAGTATGTTGCCCTACCAGAACGTAACGTGTGGAAAAACGACTCGACACTGGATTCGGGGGTAGCCTCCATTCAAGAGCCTTTGGGAAACGCGGTTCAAGCAGCCTTGCCAGCGAACAACGTTGAAGACATCGCCGGAAAGAACGTCGCTATCTTGGGGTGTGGTCCCATCGGATTGATGGCTATTGCTGTCGTGAAGAAGCTAGGTGCTGCGAGAATTTTCGCCACAGCCGGAGGATTAAACAAGGTGCGCATGGAGTTAGCGGCAAAGATGGGGGCTGACCTAGTCTTAAACGCGCGAGAGGAAGGCGCCAATCTGCCCAAGACAATACTCGACGAAACGGACGGCATAGGCGTGGATGTAGCGCTCGAAATGTCGGGGGCTCCGGCGGCGTTGAATCACGCTTTCGAAATATTGACGCCCGGTGGAAGAGCTTCCCTGTTTGGGCTTTTCAGTTCCCCTGTTACATTGGATTTTAACGATGCCATGATCTTTAAGGCAGCGACGATTTATGGCATCTCGGGGAGACGCATGTTTCAGACGTGGTTCCAAGTCAAGGGTCTACTTTCAGATGCAGAGTTTCACCGCAAGATTGCCCTCATCATCACACAGCGACTGAACATGGACCAGGTGGGAGAAGCCATCAAACTAATCGAGGCCAAAAAAGCTGCAAAGATAGTTCTTGAACCTAAATGGTGACGATTTACCGCACGCGCAAAAGTTAAGAGAACCTTGATTACACACAATACGTTGTCAAGGTGAAATCTCATGTTAAAGAAACGCCATCCGACAAAATATCTGGGCGAAGAATACCAACGCCTTGTAAAAGAAAACCTCAATTGGGAACTCAAAGAACTCCAAACAGCAAGCGAGCCCGTATGTGTCGTCGAAGGCAAAGAGGTGATTATGCTCTGTGCCAACAACTATCTCAACTTAGCTACCCACCCAAATGTTGTACAAGCCACACTTGAAGCGACCAAGAAATATGGTGCAGGTGCTGGAAGCGATCGGTCAATCGCAGGCAACATGACGGTCCACGAAGAACTGGATCTCCGCCTAGCTAGATTCAAGAGGGCTCCAGCTTCGCTAACCTATCAGACGGGGTTCATGGCAAACGAAGGGCTTGTCCCGCAGCTTTGCGGCAGAGGCGACCTCTTTGTCTCCGACGAACTGAACCATGGCTCAATAATAGACGGAGTTCGTCTGAGCCACGCCGACCGCGCGATCTACAAGCACAAAGAGGCTGAAGACTTGGCGCGGGTCATGGACGAAGCGGAGAAACATCAACCTCCTTATAAGCACATTTGGATTCTCACCGACGGCGTCTTCAGCATGGATGGCGACTTGGCTCCGCTCTCCGAAATCGCCAAAATCGCCGAAGAACATGGGGCAGGTGTCTATGTGGACGACGCTCACGGAGAAGGAGTGCTGGGGGAAGGTGGTCGCGGAATCGTCAGCCACTTCAATTTAAACCGGAAGCAAGTCCATGTGGAGATGGGAACCTTCTCGAAGGCCTTCGGCGTCATCGGAGGCCACATAACCGGTGGCGAAGATCTGAGGAACTTTGCCTACAACAAGTCGAGGAGTTGGCTCCTCAGCGGAGGCGTGCCGCCTGGAGTCGCTGCAGCGTGCACCGCCGCGATCGAGGTCCTTGAACGTGAACCCGAACACGTGAAGAACGTTTGGAACAACCGCAACTACTTCCTTAAAGCTATGCAAGACCTCGGCTTTGACACTGGAAACAGCGAAACTCCCATTGTACCCGTAATGTGTGGCGAAAGCAAGACAGCGAAAAGCCTTGCCAACTTCATCTGGAAAAAAGGCATCTTCTCCTTGCCGATCGTGTTTCCCATGGTGGCTCGGGACAAGGCCAGAATACGAGTTCAACTGTGTAGCAAACACACCGAAGAACATCTAGACAAGGCCATTCAAGCCTTCAGTGAGGGAGGAAAAAAGCTAGGCCTCATCTAGCCAAAAAACAGCCAGCGGCATCGTCCCTGTATAGGGAACGTTCTGAAAGGCTGCTTAGACGCTCACGCATATTTCCGTAATAGCGCGACCACATCAGGGAAGTCTATTCCCAGTTCCTTCACTTTTTCTAAAGTGGGAATGCCTTCCACACCCCATCCCCTCCTTTTGTATACAGCGTCCTTCAGCTTTTCGTATTGTGATTCGCGGAAGCTTCTTAAAGCTTCCATCTTCTCCTTTGACGATCGACCTTCAGGACTGAATCCGACAGCTTCTCTCAACTGCTTGTCGTAGCGTTCTGCGCGGCTTTCATACTCTTGCACCGTTACTGGCCCAACCGCTCGGTAAGGTATGTCGTCATGTTTGCGCCTACCAAATCCCATTCGCAAATTAAAGATACGTTGGAAATTGTAGACTCTTTCACTCATGAAAATAATGTCGTCCACGGTCACTTTTCGACCCGTTACTGCATAGAAGTACTTTGCATAGTTTTGCACGTGCTGAATTACCTTGGCAGGTTCTGGCGTCGCTTTGTTGCCCTCGGGGGTTATGTCGTTCCATGGGAGTTTGCATAGACCGTTCAATCCGAACCAGGTGCGAAACATGGGGAACCAGTGCAGATTCTCTGCCTTCTGCTCAAAGGTTGGCATCAAGTTCTGAACCATGTCCAGAAATATGAGCCAAGCTTCGTCATGTTGTGCTCCCTTCAAGGCGAGCCCGTAACCTCCTTGTTGGGCTAATGACTCTTTGGTAACGTACTCAGAAAACTCTAAGCCCTTGGCTTCCATTCCTATGTCACGCATAACATTCAAGTCTGCCTTAAATTTTTCAGCAAAGACGGCCTTCATTTTACGAACGCCTTGGCCCACAATCGCTCCGAATCCTTCACCTCGCGCCATTTGATGAATGGCATTAATGGCTGCCTCTTTGTTTCCGAAGTTGAATTCAAGTCCACCAGTGGCCTCTCCGTCGATCAGCTTCATTTCATAGCACTCCATCGCGAAGGCAATTGCTGTTCCAACCGAAATGGTGTCTAATCCGTACGTGTCACAATAGAAGTTCATCTCAACTATCCAGTCGGCGTCGAAAATGCCACAGTTGCTTCCGAGACCAGCAATTGTCTCGTATTCAGGTCCATTAACCAGCACTCTCTGACCCTTAAAGGGGCCAGTCTTGAGTTCGTAGTCCTTTACAGCGTGAGAACATGCTACTGCGCACCCTACCCAACATCCATCAAACCCTGGGTCAAACTTCTTTTCGTAGGCTTTTTCACCGATCTTTGCAGCGTCAGGATGACTGCCAAACCTGAAATTGTTGACTGGAAGGAGGTCAAACTCGTTCATGATGGGAACTAAGTGGGTGGTTCCCACGACAGCCATTCGCCGCTGTTGTGGATCGAGCGTTCTGATCTCCTTGTTGTATTCGGGGCCGACCTCTTTGAGGAGGTCAAAATCGGCAGGATTGTTGATATCTGCGGTCAAGTGAGAAAATTTAATGACGACAGCCTTAATTTTCTTATCACGGAACACGGTGCCGATTCCACCTCTTCCAGCTTGTTTATATCGAACCTGTCTGCGTTTTGAATCATACCATGAAAAGTTGAGGCATCCAAACAGCGTGTTTTCCGCACCTGGACCTGCGGAAACAAGTGATATGCTGCGTTTATTGTCTGCTCCACACTTTTCTGTCAAGATTTCGCCAAGCAGATGTGTTTCAGAGGGCAGCGTCTCAGCATCTTCCACAACTATTTTGCCCTCATCTCCATCAATTAGGATGAACACTTCATTCTTGGCTTTGCCTTGAATCTCCAAGGCATCCCACCCAGCAAATTTCAGATAAGGCCCAAAATATCCTCCCGCGTTAGAGTCAACCACAGATCCTGTGAGTGGCGAGATGGACATGGCGATGCTTTTCCCGCTTCCCGGGTAGATGGAAGTGCCACCCAAGGGACCACATGCAATGCAGATTTCGTTTTCAGGATCATCCCATTTGATGATTCGATCCTTTGGTAAGGCGTTCCATAACAACCACAGGTCGAATCCACGACCACCAACAAATATACTCTTCATTTTTTCGGTGACAGTTCTGCCGGTCATAGTCATGTCTGTGAGATTTATGTATAGAGTTCTGTTATTGTAGCCACGCTCAACCTTTCCCACATCATATTTGAACTCAGCAATTGGCAACTTACTCACCTATTGGAGAAGCTGTAGCTAGTTTGCTTCTATTTAATAAACATTCGCTCGCATAAGGCTCTGCATAGCCTGTGTGCAACATGCTCCATCGTGTATGCGCAATTGTATCGATACACAAACATAAAAGACATCCACAAACAAAATAAGAAAGAGATAAACCTCTTAACAGAAAACATGCGGGGCTGTCGGCTAGCTTGGTCTAGGCTTGGAGACTTGGGCTCTCTAGACCCCGGTTCAAATCCGGGCAGCCCCACCAAACTTTGAGTTCAGAACCGATGAATTAGGGTGAAGGAAATCTTCTAGTTTCTTCCATTGCTCAATGAAATCCATACCTTTCTGAGTTGTAACATATCTCGTTGGACTATTGCAGATATCGAGAAGTCCGAGGGAATGCATATAGAGAAGGTATTTATGGATCATGCCCGTAGATAGGTTTCCGCGAATCATCACCTGCGTTTGGTTACGCGGATTTTTGCACAAGTCAAGAATTTTCACCATGATCTCAAAATTGTTTCTCCTTCTCCTCTTCACTAAGACACCTCGAAACCGCGGATTATTAGGATGCCATGCAGCATTATTGTTATGAAAAATGTCAAATAAAACATATAAATATTATCGCAAAACCTTTGACACATTACGCGATTACTTCTTTCTGAAAAACTTCACCTGCTTGTGTTTTTGCTGTTAATGGAAGGAAAAATCCCAAAACAACAATAAAAAAGATAGATATAAAAATCCCAAAACAATAATAAAAAAGATATATATAGGGGCGCGCGCGCGTCCTCGCAAATTCAAGAAGTGGTACCTGGGGTATTGGTGTATGCATGGTGAGATACCGGGATTGAAGCTGGAGCTATCCGAACGAAGCAAAGAAAGAGCCTTCAAAAAGTACATTTCCGACACGAAGAATAGAATAGAGTCTGAACTGTCAAACCTCATTGTCAAAATTTCCGGTCTTAAGATTCATGAGAAACTTAAATATGCACTTTTATCTGATGGAAAAAGATTGAGGCCTCTCATGCTCATTTTGAGCGCCCAAAGTGTTGGAGGAAGTCTCGAAGATTCAGTGCCACTTGCCTTGGCCATGGAGTCATTGCACACAGCAACTCTTGTTCATGACGATATTATAGACCATGACAGGGTCAGACGTGGACTTCCAGCTGTCTATGAGAAATGGTCCGTAAATGATGCTATTTTAGTAGGGGATGCGTTGATCTCTCTCGCCATAAATCTAGCGGCAGACTATGGGAAAGAGGTTCTCAAAATCACGTCAGAAGCAGGTCTAGCTCTTTGTGATGGAGAATATATAGACATCTCGTTAAATTCCATTGAGATCTCTGAAAGCCAATATCTGGAGAAAATAAGGAAAAAATCAGCCTCTCTATTTCAAGCAGCAACGAAATGTGGAGCCATATCAGGGGGAGGATCCGATTTTGAAGTTGGCCTTTTGGGGATCTTTGGAGAGTGTTTTGGAGTGGCGTATCAGCTGAGTGATGACCTGTTCGACATTGCTTCACCTACTGAAGCCATCCCAAAGGATCTCAAAGAGCGCCGATTGAGTCTTCCTTTGTTGCATTTGTATAGATCTAGCAGCTCTCATGGGAAAAGCATACTGAAGAAAGATCTTCGAAGTCTAAGTGGAAACACTCATACCGCTCATGCCAAGAAACTGGCGCTTGAACGAACTCTACGAAATCTAAAAGCCAAAGGCTCTTACAGGTATTGCCGGAGCAAGATCGACGACTGCATCGATCAGTCTATCTCTGCGCTTGAACTACTTGCAGACACCTCTTTCAAGTCTCATCTTATTCAGATGGCGATGTTGTTAAGAAAAAATGCGCACATCTCGTAAACCCTTCTGCCCTGCAGGCTAGCTCATAACTTGGCGCGCGCGTGATTTTTTTAGAAAAGAATAATAAATATAACATAGAACTTCAATATCTTTTCATTCTTCATGAGAGATGTGACGACATGAGTGAGAGAAAGGCCTATGAAGCCCTGTCTAGCAATTCGCGACTAGGAATCTTAAAGCTGCTCTACAGAGAACCTTTGAGTGCTGAGGACATCGCGAAAAAAGTGAACCTGAAAACAATTACAGTGAGACACCATCTAAATTCGCTAATGGACGCTGGCCTTGTTGAGAGTTATGAAGAAAAAAAAGGAACAGTAGGACGACCGAAGACAATTTACAAGATGGCTCGAGAGCCTACTTTGGTAACCTATCCAAAGCGCCGCTACCTAAATCTTTCAAACTTCATGATAAAAACACTTCAATCGCTGATCGGACCCCGAAGAGCAACTCAAATCTTCAGGAATGTTGGTAGAAACATGGGGAAAAATGTTGTATCCGAGCTTGAATTCAAACATGGAATAGAGAAATGGTCATCTGACGATTTTGTAAATTTCTTCTTAATGGAATATCTTGAGGAAGCTGGAGCAGAGCCAGAGATAATTAAAGTTAACAGTAAGCAAATCATATATCGCGTTCACAATTGTCTTTTTTTAGAACTCGCTGTCAAAATGCCAAAAATCATGTGCGAACAATTACATGATGCATTTCATGAAGGTGTATCGAACGCAATGGGACCTGACTTTAAAATCCGCAGATTGTCATGCCAAGGCCATGGTGATCCTTACTGTGAGCACGCATGTAACTTGAGTTTTCCAGATTCAAAGTAACATTCACGGTCGGGCACATTATTAGCGGGACCGCAGAAACGCAACAAAAAGCGTAACAATCTCAATAAAAGCGATCGAAATTAAAATAGGCAACCAGTCAAGTCTAATTATCCAGAAGGCTTCCACATTCACGCCGAGAAACTGCCAAACTGGATCGAGGATGCTTTCACCAAACGTCATATGCCCCCCAAAGCTTCCTGTTGTGATCATGAAAAGAAATCCTGCAAACCCAATGCACACGTATGTTGCTGCCAACCCACCATTTTTCCACAAGTCTTCGCCATACTTCGACCTAACGACGATGAACAGAATCCACAGTTCAGTCGCAAAAATGGAAACAAAAATCTTGTTCAATCCTAAAGAAGAATTCATTAGGGTCTCAGCGGGCCAAACATAGTAGCCGACGATCGCTGATGCCACTAATCCAACTGCGCCACCGATCCCAGCTAAGTAGGCGGTAGGCTCAGCGTAGCGCTCAAGCTTGTCAAGAATCGTGTCTAAAGGCCAGAAAACTCCGTACCATTTGGCAGTCCTCCTCATTCTTCGGTGAAATCTGGCTATCAGAATCCCTACAATGCAAAGAGTGGCCAAGGTTAACATTCCACCATGCATCTCAATTAACACAGCGTGAAAAGAATGCAAGTCAACCAATTCACGTACCTCCGACGAAGAATTTCGAAGTGTAAACTAACATGTTTTGCGTTGAACTCCTATCGTCCTGTTCAGATCTCGCCTTTCTCTTGGCGGGGCGTGCTACTATTCCTACTACAAACGTCACGGTAAAAATTGCAATCAGGGATCCGACAAAGACTTGCACTCCCCACAGCTGAAAAAGCTCTTCTTTCGATGGCACTTTGAATATCTTTGATTTGATGTAGCTTGACTCGTCGTTGTCTGTGACGGTGAGAGTCACAGTGTAGGTTCCGGGCTCTGCGAAAGTGTGAGTTGGATTTTGCTCGGTTGAGCTTCCGTTATCTCCGAAGTCCCAAAGCCACGAGGTGATGTTTCCATCTGAGTCCCATGAACGATCTTCGAATTCTATGGTCATGCCACGTCTAGTGTGGAGAAAATATGGGTTAGGCGGTAAGTTTCCTAAGGTTGGACCAGCAACTACAACAGTTACCTGAAAAGCCAGCACATCTCCTTCTTCTGCACTGTCAACTGCAAAAACCATTGCAGAATACTCTCCTTGGATTGTCGGTGCCTTGAACGAGAAGTGTCCTTCAACTTGGTTATCAGCAACATCTCTGTCACTAGGTCCATTGTCCCTAACTTGGGACGGTGTAAATGTGAAAAGAGCATTAATAGTTGAAGGCCACTTTATGGTGAGTCCGCTGGCTTCGCCCGCGGCGTTGATTATGATTGAAAAAGAACTTGAGGAGCTGACCCTTAACGCTGTAGCGTTAGGTGAGCTTAAAGCGACATTTCCTTTTGTGTGACAATCCAAGCAATTGTCCTCACGGTCAGGGTCTGCATATAAAGGCATCGTCATCACCAAGGAAAGGCTAATACTGAGCAGAATGCCAAGAATTATCAGACTTTTTATAGTCATTGTCCAACCATTCCCAAAAAAAATTGGGTTAACGAGGCTTTATTGTTTTCCTCGACGAGCCACAAAGAGGATTGCTGCACCGATAATGAAACCTACAGCTAAGCCTAGGCCTCCATAGAGATATGGAACTGTCGCTGCAGCGGATTCTAAGTCATCAATTTTTGTTTCTAAACCTTCAATGTCAGTCTGCAGAGTGTCAGTCTGGTTTTGAAGAGAAGTTACTTGTGCCTCAAGACTAGAAACCTGAGTCTCTAGAGCCGTCTTCTCGCTCGCTATGCTCTCAAACGCCAGCAATTGAGCCTCGTTTGACAGATGTGCTGCCTCGCCCAGCATGGCGAATGACTGTTCAGGATTGTGGAAACCTGTACTTCCATCTCGCTCCAAATCGTGTAGGAGATCTTCTGCTTCATCAATCATGCTCAAAGCAGCATTTAATTGAGTTTGATTTGCCCCACTTGTCTGATTTGCGACGTCAATTGAAGCCTTTGCGTTGCCAATGGATTTAGTTACATTGGTTATGATACCAGCTGTGACTCCTTGGATGACACCAAGCTGTGTGGTAGCCCAAGACTGCGTGTGGCAACTTGAGCACACAATTGGTTCTTCGGAAATGCTTTGGTTGTATGGATAAAACATTCCAAATAGTCCCCAAGTGTGGTTTACAACTGCGCTTTCGCTATCGTGGGCGAAATGCGTTCCTTGACCATGGCAACTTGTACATTCCAACTCCGCCAATGAGTGAGCACTGTTTTCAAAGAGTTCAGCCTGACCGTGGCACTGACCACACAGCTCCGTTGAGCTCTCAAACCTCATTTGAGCATCATAGGTGTGGCTGTGGGGATCATGACAAGCAGCACATGAAACGCTTGCTAGATCTGCTGTGTCTAAAGTGACATCTAAGCCCAATGAGCCTTGAGTTGACATGCAACTGAGACAATAGTCTGCAGCATGATCCGAACCCAAAAGATCCGGCATGCTGTCAGCGTGTGCGCTTTGCCAATACGAATTGTCATGTGAAGATCCGGGCACATGGCAGAGTTCGCAAAGCGTTGCAGAGTAATCGATGTCCATTGCAGGATTCGTTGGGCCATGATCTTGATAGGCGCCATGGCAAACTTCACATTGTATGTTCAAGAATTTCGCTGGATCAGTAGTCATTTCTGGCCACGTCTGATTTGTCGCGCCCAATGGGTCAAAGTCGTTCCCTCCAGTAGTATGGCAGTTTCGGCATGAAGCTCGAAAACTTGATTCACTTCGCCATCTACTTTCAGGTGGAGGGCCTGGATCATTATATGATGATCCGACACTGTAGAAGTTGCCTGAAGCATTCTCCTTGAAAGCCACTGCAACAGCGTGGTTTGTTTGATTCCAGCCTTCGTAGATGTCCGTGTGGCATCCGACCTGTCCGCAAGTCGCAGCGCCCACATATGACCCATTGGAGTCAGCGCTGTAAACCCGCGGAGGGTTTGGCAGTGAAAATGTTATTCCAACAACGATAATGAACAGAAACATTAGAATCGATAGGTGTTTAGATTTGGCCATTCTCCTCGTTCCCCTTGTATATGAGAATTAACTCTTTAATTTAGATATTTAAGCGTTACTTATCATACAAAAGATTCATTTTCGCGCTTTTATAGACCTTCACGAGGGCCACCTTGTTCACGACGTAGCAAAGCAATTCCCTTGATAATTGGCAGAGCGATGCCGAGGCTCATTAATGCTACGCCCGTCCACACAAGATAGGTTAGAGAGCTCGTCTCGACAGAGATTATCAGATCACTAGGCAGAACTTTGTTGCCTATAAGCGATTGCCACAGTGCATCGTTGATTGATTCCGTATTGAGCATTCGTATGTATATGTCGCCCTTCCAAGTAGTGATGATCCATGGTTCAGAGACAATGCCATAAAGCGTATAGCGGCGAATCCAAAGAGCACCCTCGTATGTATTGCCTTCGTGCTTAACAATAACGTCTAGCCTCAACGCTGAGTACTCAGGAACACAACTTTGGAACTCTAGGGAGTGAACGTTTCCAGTGGCATTCAAAACAGTGAAGTTCTTCAACTCCACCTCCAACCCTAATGGTGATATTGTGGAATTTGGGGTGGCAAAAATCTCGCCACTCACCTGCTTAGCGGTTGAACTGAAAAAAACGCCTATCAAAGTAATCATAATTGCAAAGTGAAGAAGCCTTCTTCCAAATGATACAAGGGACCAGCTTTTTCTGCGAAGTGTCTGGATCAACTTGAACGCAGTAACCGATAACGCAACCAATAAAATGGGAAGCCCCAGATTTGCCAACGCATTTTGCATTGGCCATTGAATTTGCACCAAAGCGGCTCCAACAATCAATGAACTTGCTACCAACACTACAAACTTTTTAAAACCTGTACGCCCAGGCACGTTGCATCCAATCAAAGCTGCAACAAAAGCCAAGACAAAAGGAAAATTCCAGTTATTGTAGAAGTCGATATTAGTGGCCATTGGATTTTGGAGAAAGACTCCAGCAATTATCGGAAAGGCTACTCCCCAGAAACAAACAAGGAAAATGAAAATCAATGACCAGAAAGCGGCGAAGAAGGATACTGAGTAGAGAGAGGACTTTTCTACTTTCAATTCGAAGAGTGGTTTCTTGGTTTCCCTAGATAAATAGAAAAAGTACGCAATAATTGCCAAGGCTAGAAGAAGAAGAGCAGGTCCAATCGGGGATGCTCCGAAAGCGTGAACTGAAACCGCCAAACCGCCTCTAGTCAAAGAGGTGGCAAAAAGCATGCTTGAAAAAGTTATCAGAAGCATAAACTCTCTCGTCATGCCTTTTCCTTTCTTCGACAAAGGACCTAAATGGAAAAAGGCGGTGAGAGCTAACCATGGCAACAGAGACGCAGTTTCAACGGGATCCCAAGCCCAATACCCGCCCCAACCCAAAACCTCATATGCCCACATTCCGCCTATGGCGATTCCCCCAGTTAGCAACAGCCAAGCTGCTTGGAGTGATATTTTTACGGTTTTGCCTTCATCTTCGCCTGTTTTCATTTTTGCTAGAACTAGAGCAAAAGCAAAAATAATGAAGACATAAGCTGCAAAAACAATAGGGGGATGAATGAACATCCAGAATGTCTGCAGTAAGGGATTAAGTCCTTTCCCATCCATAGGAGTCCCCTGCATCCGTTCAAAGGGGCTGTTCATTAGAGTCAGAAGGAGGAAAAAGATAAGCAGGAAATTCAGAATCTTGTACAGCGTTAAACGAAGTGCGCCTTCTTCTCCATGGGTCTTAAACCTATGAGCGAAATAAGCAATCGCCACTAGAAAAGTTAGGAAGAGCATCGACCCGCTCATTCCTGCCCATGTGGCATAAACCTTAAAGGAAGCAGGCAAACCCGAAGAACTGTAGAAGTAAACTTCTCTCAAGGAGAAATCATCTTTAAGAAAGGCTTGGAGGAAAGTGAAGTAAGAGACAACTATCAAACTGCAGGCTACAATCGACGCGTAGAATCCGTATTCAAGTTTTGTCTTTTCACCAGGCTTCGACTTTAACAACTGAATTAAGTCGAAAAACAGCAGTAACGAAGCAATAACAAGGAAGAGCTCTTCTGTCTCCATCGCCACATTTCTCCAAGACCGAATTAGTCTTAGAGTCAAATCGTTGTTTTTAAACTTTTTATATATATGATTGAAATATCTCTCTGTAGCATGAGAGAAGAACCTATGGAAGTTCGTGATTACGTATACCTTTCCATCGTAATAATAGTTGGCATAGTCGCAAATTACGCCGCATTCATTGCCGGACCAGCACCTGTACAAGGTCCCGAGAATGATGTCTACAGAATTTTCTATACGCATACGCCCGCAGCCTGGGTTTGTTATCTCTCATTAGGGATTTCATTGGTGGCGAGTGTGCTTTTCTTGGTGAAGCGAAACTTTAATTACGACAATTTAGCAGAAGTTTCAGCACTTTTAGGTCTCATCTACGGAGTAGTCGCATTGGTCACAGGTTCAATTTGGGCAAATGCTGTTTGGGGAGTTTATTGGAACTGGGATCCACGTCAAACAACCACCCTCATTCTATGGATGGCATACATGGGTTACGTCACTCTGAGACTTTCAATTGGAAACCTGCAAAAACGGGCACTGACCAGCGCAGTTTATAATGTTTTGGCTTTCTCCACAATTCCATTAAGCTATTTGTCCATAAGACTCTGGCAGTCACTTCATCCTCAAATAATAGTTCCAGGCTCAGGAATTTCAGCTTCTCCAGCCGTCATGGAAACACTGTTTTTGAATCTTATTGCCGCCTCTCTCGTCTACGTATATTTATTGAAGATGACTTATGATGTTCGACATCTTCAAGCACGAGTTGAAGCTTTAATCTACGAGAAATGGGGGTGACAAGTTGGAATTTGAGCTTTTCTTGGTTTCCGTCATATATTGGGCTTTCCTACTGATGGTCTTTGTCTGGCTTGGCACACGGTTAGCCAGTCTTAAAGATAAGGTGACAGATTTGGAGAAAGGAGGCAGCAAAGATCAAAATTAAATACACGTACATAATCGCAGTTGCTGTGATAGTTATCAGCGGTGCACTTGCCTATGATGCCTTTACGTCCTATATGAAGCCTTATATGACCGTGTCTCAAGTGGTGCAAAACAGCAGTGAATACAGGGAAGAGAAAATCCAAATAATTGGAATCGTAGCAAATGGATCCGTAACGTATGAAAACGCCACTATCGTTTTCAACCTCACTGATGAAGAATCAGCTATTAAAATAAATTTTGTAGGAAGCCCTCCTCAGAATTTTCAAGAAGGCGTGCAAGTGGTAGTCATTGGCAGCCTTGTCTCCTCCAACACTTTAGAAGCAGATGAAATGCTTGTCAAGTGTCCATCAAAATATGAAGGAGAAGGGGAGGGAGACTCCCTGTTGACCAACCCTATTTTTCTCATCGCAGTTTTCCTGGGAGTCGGGGCTATCGCTGGCATGGTGGCTTCCCTCGCTTTGAAAAAGAAGTCAATCAAAAAAATAATTCAGATCGAAGCTGTAGGAGTGTGAGACAACGACTGCCGCTGTCGAAGTTGACGACATTTCTAAGAGATATAGTCATGTTCGGGCACTGAAGTCCATTTCATTCAAGATTGAAGAAGGAGAGTTCGTAGCTGTCTTAGGTCCTAATGGTGCTGGAAAATCCACCTTGCTTAAGATCTTGGCTACTCATGTTCTTCCGTCCTCAGGAAGTGCGAAGATTTTTGGATGTGCAATAATCAAGGATGCTATTCGTGCAAGAGAGCGAATAGGATTCGTGGCTCATGAGAGTTTTCTCTACGACGAGCTAAGTGTTGAAGAGAATCTAAGGTTTTATGAAGGATTCTTTTCTGCTAATCAAGGCAGTTTTTATGAAACAATCGAACTACTGAACTTGAGCCGCTGGCTTCAAATTCCTGTGATGCAGTTGTCCCATGGTTGGAGGAAAAGAGTGGACATTGCGAGAGCGCTGATTCATAATCCTGACCTAATTTTGCTTGATGAGCTTTTTGCGGGATTAGACGAAAAAACCCGAAGCTTCATAATCGATTACTTAAAGATGTTCCGCGGGAAAAAAACTCTGTTAGTATCATCGCACTCAGTAGATTGGGCAAAAAAACTCTGCAAGAGAAGCCTCTTCCTTGACAAGGGGGAATTGGTTACAAATATTTCTTCTGGGTGACAAGATGGAAACTTTTTCAGCCGCGGTCAGAGTAGCTGCAAAGGATCTCAAGGTGGAGTTCAAAAGAGCGTATGAAATTTTGTCGATGCTCACCTTCTCAGTGAGCTCAATTCTTATATGCAGCTTCGCTTGGGGTGGCGCTATAATCACTAGGCCAGAGGTAACTTCAGCAGCGTTGTGGATCATAATTTTCTTCACAAGCGTGTTGACTTTCACAACTTCTTTTACTAGAGAGGTGGATCGAGGAACACTCGGCGGTCTGAAAACCCTTCCTTGTTCACCGACAGCAATACTCTTCGGAAAAACTCTTTACGCAGCCGTATTACTTCTATTTGTAGCGGGAGTGCTGCTTCCACTATCTTTCGTCTTCTTGAACCTCAAATTGCCTGGGGGATTCTGGGAGTTTGCGTTTGTATTTATCTTTGGAGTCATCGACTTGGCAACTGCGGGCTCTCTCGTATCTGGTCTTGTGATGTTTTCAGAAGGGAAGACTCTTCTTCTATCCTTTCTGCTTTTCCCTGTTTGTGTGCCGGTGCTGATCCCCTCAGTCTTAGCTACCGTCAAGATTTTGAATCAGCCCACCAGCTTTGACATTATGCCAGAGTTGAGGTTGCTTTTAGCATTTCTTCTCGCTGTCACAGTGGTGGGAAATTTGACGTTCAAGTACGTTTTGGAAGAGTAAGCCCAGCGATTGACGTAAGAAGGACACAAAATATAAAAGGTCAGGAGTTCGGATAATAGAAAAAGTTTAAAGTTGTGTAGGCTTTGACTGGGATTTTTGGAACTCAAGCTTCTTTATATTCAGATGTGAGTTTGATATTGCAGATTGTAGCAACGTTGCTTTTCACGTTTGGATTTCTCTATGACAAGAGGAAGGGAAAGCATTGCATCATTATGGGAGCCGCAGCAATAGCAAATGCTGTATTCGTGGTGAGTTATATGATGGCTCGGCTCCTCAGAGAGGAAGTGCCCTCTCCCCCACCGCGATTTGAGGATCTCTATCGAGCTGTCGTCATCCCTCATGGAATTCTTTCACTAATAGTGCTCGTTTTAGCGATTGTCCTAGTCTTCCTTGCCTATAAATGGCGAAAGAAGAATGATGTCGTGGCACTGGGCAGAAGAAGACCGCTCCACAGGAGGATGGGTCTCGCTACTCTTACATTGTGGTACATCAGCCTCTTGACTGGCATAATCGTGTATGTAATCCTCTACGTTCTGTAGATGGCTTCAAATTTCGGCAACGCTAACATTTTTAAGTATACACAAGTAATGCATGCATGCAATTGCTGGGGTCGAAGGTGTCAGATGAGCCAGAAAATGGCAAGTTACGCGTCCGCTTTGGCGTATGGGTTAAGGAACTTAGAGTACCCTTTTTCACAGCCGTCTTGATTCCCGTGTCTCTAGGCGCTGCAATTGCGTGGTCTTCACTAGAAGTTTTTAACTTGGCATATTTTGCATTGAGTTCAATAGGTGCTGTTTTTATCAATGCTGGAACCAACCTTGCGAATGATTATTTTGATTACAAAAGCGGGTGCGATTTAGTCAATCCAGATTTTAGTTCACCCTTCAGCGGTGGAAGTGGGCTACTCCCAAAGGGTGTTCTAAGTCCCAGAAAAGTCTACATTGCGTCTTTGGTTTCATTTGTCCTTGCTGGGTTTGTGGGGCTATTCTTTGCCTTAAACGTTGGATGGGTTGTTGTCGCTCTCGGTCTTATCGGCGTCCTTTCAGGATATTTCTACACAACTCAATTGGCCACTCGAGGAGTTGGCGAGGTCATTGTAGGTCTTAACTGTGGACCGCTCACAGTCGTTGGAAGTTATTTTGTTCAAGCGCAGACAATTGCCTTGGAACCCTTAGTAGCTTCTGTTCCTCTGGGGATTCTAATTTTTCTGGTGCTCTGGATAAACGAAATTCCCGACTATTATGTAGATGCCAAAGCTGGAAAAAGGACGCTGGTTACGAGAATTGGAAGAAAAAGAGCAGTTGATGTTTACGGTGCCCTCATGTTGTCTACATATCTTGTGATATTGGTGGGAGTCCTTTTGTCTTCAATGCCGATACTCACGCTGCTTTCGATTCTTACAGCTCCATTAGCCATAAGAACGGTATATATCGCCAGACAAAACTATGAAAATCCACGAAAGCTTATTCCCGCCAATGCAAACACTGTTCTTGTGCATTTGTTTACCGGCATACTCTTGTGCATAGCATATGTTATCTCTGGCTACATATCATGATTCTGAAGCCAATGCCTTGTCCTATTTAGTCGTTTAAAGGCGTTTTCGCATTGAACTCAGGTGGAGAATACAGAAGATTCTGCTCTGCAATTGCTTGAGCGAGCGTAGCTGATTAGCGCAGGCGTCACAAAAAATGGAGAAAGAGGTTTTTAACAAAATGTATAAATAATATTATACGTTTGATAGAAATCTCCAAACGCGTATTCACTGAGGGAATCAGCATGGAAAGGGGTCAGCTAATCGATTTTAGGGACTTAGATTCAAATTTCAAATATGAAGTTTCTAGCCAACTAGGTGGCGAAAATGTGAAGCAATGTTTTCACTGTGGGATTTGCGCTGTATCATGTCCAGTAAGAAGGATCGACAATGACTATAATCCTAGAAAGATAATTAGGATGATTTTATATGGCATGAAGAAAGAGCTGCTTTCCAGCGAGGCTATTTGGAAATGTGTCCACTGCCACACCTGCTATGAACGATGTCCTCAAAATGTGAAGTTCGCTGAGGTGGTTGAAGCATTGAAGACTCTTGCTGTGCAAGAATCGAAAAATGGGAATATTGAAATTAAAGGACCAAAATTTCTGTTTGACTCAACTTTCGTGGGCAATATCAAAAAGTATGGCCGGATTTTTGAGCCCGTCCTGATGTTGAGATACATTATGAAACGAAAGAACTTGAGATTCATGTTCTCATATTTTCCGGTAGGGCTAAAGATGCTTCGAAAAAGAAAGCTAAGCATGTTTCCTAAGAAGGTCAAAGATCTCAAGGAAATAAGTCGCTTATTTGAAGAAACGCAGGTGGCGTAGAGGTGGAGGTCTCTTATTATCCAGGATGCTCACTTGAATCTTCAGCAAAAGAATATCAACAATCGACAAACGCAGTTTGCGGAAAACTGGGCATAGACCTCATAGAAATTAAGGATTGGAATTGTTGCGGGGCGTTGGAGGTCAGCTCACTGAATCCGCTGCTTTCGTTAGCTTTGCCTGCGAGAAATCTGAAGATTGCGTCCGAACAGTCTAACAATCTTGTGGTGACCTGTAACGCTTGTTTGAACAATCTTGTAAAAGTTCAATGGAAGATTTTCAACAAGGAAAACTTGAGAAACACAATAAATCGACTCTTTGACTACGAATTTCGCAAAATAGAAATAAAGCATCTCCTGAGTCTAATTATTGACGATGTTGGCCTGAAAAGCCTAGGAGAACATGTGCAGAAACCACTCAATGGACTGAAAACTGTTTCCTATTATGGCTGCTTAATAGCTAGACCATCAAAAATTCTTTGCTTTGATGACCCAGACGACCCTGAGTCGCTTGACAAACTCGTTTTAAGCTTAGGTGGAGAGCCCTTGGAATTCTTTGGCAAAACAAAGTGCTGCGGTGGCGGCCTACTCATGACACACGAGAATATGGCTTTTGAACTGACAAAAGAAATAATTGCTGAGGCAGACGAGAGAGGAGCCCAATGCATCACTGTTACGTGCCCTCTCTGTCACATGGCACTTGAAACATTGCAGCCTAAAATTATGGACAAAATTAAGAGCAAACGTAAGATTCCCATCCTCTATTTCACTCAGCTCATGGGACTTTCCTTCGGTATTCCGCCCAAGGACCTTGGCCTTCACAAGAACATGATTTCAACGAAGACCGTAATTGATTTTGTGGAAAAGTAGCGATTGGTGAACATCTGTGAAGCCAGTAGGTGCAGCGGCTGTAATCGGTGGCGGAATATCTGGAATCTACTCAGCCCTCGAACTCGCAGAATCGGGATTTAAAGTATACCTGATTGAAGAGAAGCCCACCATCGGAGGGAGGATGCTTCAACTCGACAAAACTTTTCCAACAAATGATTGCGCTATCTGCATCTTGGCTCCTAAACTGGCTGAGGTGTCGCGACATCAAAATATAGAGTTGCTAACGTTTTGTGAAATAGCGTCTATAACTGGAGAAGCAGGAAACTTTGAAATCGAGGTGGTCAAGAAAGCAAGGTTTGTGGACGAGCAGCGATGCACAGGATGCGGAACATGCTCCTCTAAGTGCCCAGTGAAAATTCCAGACGCTATGAATGAGAACATCGGCTTAACAAAGTGCATAAGGACTCCCTTCCCCCAAGCAGTTCCTCTCATCGCTCTAATCGACAAAGAAAAATGTCTAGCCTTCACCAAAAACGTTTGTCGAATATGCGAGAAGCTATGTGAAGCCAAAGCCATAGACTTCGCACAGAAAGATGAAAAGGTCAGATTGAACGTTGGAAGCATCATTATTTCAACCGGTGCAGAACCCTACAACCCAGCATCTGAAACTGTGTTAAATTACAAACACCAGAATGTAGTGACATCCGTAGAGTTTGAAAGGTTTCTGAGCGCGAGTGGGCCGACTAAAGGATCCATTATCAAACCTTCAGACGGGACAAAACCAAAGAAAATTGGGTTCATTCAATGTGTTGGTTCGAGGGATCCAAGTATTGGTGGAGAGTTGTGTTCAGCTGTTTGTTGTATGTATGCGACGAAGGAGGCTATCGTCGCAAAGGAACACAACCCAGAGCTTGAGGTGTATATATTCTTCATAGATCTCAGGGCTTATGGAAAAGGATTTGAAGAGTTCACGAAGAGAGCTGAGGATGAATATGACATCAAGTACGTCAGATGCAAAGATGTTGAAGTTAGAGGAAACGTAGACAATGATCTGCTCACAATCTACTACGAAGACGCAAGTGAGGGTAATAAATTTAAAGCCGTGGATCTCGACCTAGTGATTCTTTCCGTCGGGTTAAGACCATCTAAATCGTTGAAAAAACTTGCCAAAATGCTGAATTTAACGGTGAATGAATACAATTATGTTAAAACAAAACTCGATAGTCCGATGGATACCAACGTAGAAGGTGTGTATGTCAGCGGAACAGCCCAAGGTCCAAAAGACATACCTGACTGCGTAGCACAGGCATGCGGAGCAGCTTCAAAGGTCAAGGCCTTGCTTGCTTCTGCGAGGAACAAGCTTGCTATTGAAAAGAAGTTTCAAGAAGAACGTCAAACAAAAGATGAAGCTAGGGTAGGCGTGTTTGTTTGTCATTGTGGCATAAACATTGGAGGAATTGTGAATGTTCCAGAAGTAGTCAAACACACTAGCGCACTAGACTGCGTTATTCACTGCGAAGATAATCTTTACACTTGCTCGCAGGAAACGCTAGAAAAAATCAAGGAGGTTATAGAACAGAAAGAATTGAACAGAATCGTTGTTGCCTCGTGTACTCCCAGAACTCATGAACTTCTCTTCCAAAACACTTTGAAAGAAGCGGGTTTAAACCCATATCTCTTCGAGTTCTGCAACATCCGCGAACAGTGCTCATGGGTTCACATGGGTCAGAAAGAGAAAGCTACAGAAAAAGCCAAAAACCTCATAGAAATGGCAGTTGCCAAAGCAAAACTGTTGAGGCCCCTCCAAAGACGAATGATCCCTGTTACTCAGAAGGCGTTGGTGTTGGGCGGAGGTATATCTGGAATGACTGCAAGCCTTGACATCGCGAACCAAGGGTTCGAGGTCTACCTCGTTGAAAAAAGCAGTTTGTTGGGAGGGTTCATTAAGAACATATGGCGAGTTCAAGATGGAACCAAAACTTCAGATGTTCTCGAAGACCTAATTAAAAAAGTGAAACGTAATCCGCAGATTAAAGTCTTTCTTGAATCAAAAGTAGAGGCTGTGACGGGTCATGTGGGTGACTTCAAAGCAACGGTAAATGGGCCCAACGGCTCTGAGGAAGTGAAGTTCGGAACAGCTATCATCGCTGTTGGAGCGGACGTGCTTTTGCCTGTAGGATACTATCATTATGGAGAGAATGAAAGGATACTTACCCAAGAGGACTTGGAGCAGAGGCTCAAGAAGGGCTTCAACGCAAGAACTGTCGTTATGATCCAGTGTGTCGGTTCTAGGGAAAGCGAAGGCCGAACCTATTGTTCCAGAGTCTGCTGCAGTGAAGCTATCAAGAATGCTATAAACATCAAGAAAAGGAGCCTGGAAACGGATGTATACGTGCTGTACAAAGATGTCAGAGCCTATGGAATTTGGGAGACTATTTATAATGTCGCAAGAAGCATGGGCGTAATTTTCATCAGATATACAGACGCGCACAAACCAGTCGTAAACCCTGAAAATCTATCTGTCACAATTGATGAACTCCTGTTGAATAAAAAATTGGTGCTTCACCCTGACTATGTGGTTTTGAGCAGCGCAATTACTCCACGCGAAGAGTATGAAGAAATCAGCAGACTGTTCAAAGTACCTCTGGATCCCAATGGTTTCTTTTTGGAGGCCCACGTAAAGCTTAGACCTGTCGACTTCGCAACCGACGGAGTGTATGTGTGCGGAACCTGCCACTATCCAAAGATGATATATGAGAGCATAGCTCAAGCAAGCGCAGCAGCATCACGAGCTACTTCAATCCTTTCAAAGGAACACATCGAGAGTGAAGTGATTGTTAGTCGCATAACAGATAAAGAAAGATGTATAGGCTGCGAACTTTGTGTGGCTTTATGTCCTTTCAATGCCGTCGAGCTAGATGAAGAAGGAAAAGCTGAGGTTATTTTAGCCGCATGCAAGGGATGCGGTATTTGTGCCGCGTCGTGTCCGGAAAAGGCAATCAGTATCACACATTTCTCAGATGAGCAACTTGTCTCGCAAATAAAAGCTGCAAGGGTGATCTCGTGAAAGAAGCGGATGAAAATAAAGAATTTGAACCATTAATAGTAGGGTTCTTGTGTAACTGGTGCTCCTACGCAGGAGCAGACTTTGCTGGAGTCTCAAGATTTCAATATCCCACAAGCATCAGAATTATCAAGGTCATGTGCAGCGGTAGAGTTGACCCTTTCCTGATTTTCAAAGCGTTTCGTGAAGGCGCTGATGGCGTCTTGGTGGCCGGATGTCACCCTGGCGACTGCCACTACATATCTGGAAACCTTGAGGCGGAGCATAAGATGAAATACGTAGTGAGAGCTATCGAGAAAAGCAAGATTCCAACTCAAAGATTCAAGTTCAAGTGGGTTTCTGCCTCAGAAGGAAAGTTTTTCATGGAAACAGTCACTGAATTCACTGAGGAATTGAAGAAGCTAGGCCCAATTTCTGAGGAAGTAATAGATGGTGTTCCCTCTATCGACAAGATAGCTGCGGCTGAGAACGAATTCCTAAACTCCACCGTGAGGTGGATGATTGGCAAAGAGAGAACCCTTATAGATGAAGGGAATGTCTATGGAGAGAAACTCAATCCTGATCGCTTGACAGAGATAATTAGTGAAGTCGTAGATACGAGGTACCTGAAGTTTCTTATCTTAAGGCTGATCAAGAACATTCCTCTTCCAGTTCCTATTATATCAAAAAGACTAGAAGTAGAACAGGGTGAAATCTTTGATTGTTTAATGCAGTTGAAGAATGAAGGGTCTGTAAACATAGTCGGCTTCAAGGATGATTACCCTGTTTTTCAGGCATTAGGGTGAACTGTGGTATGCAAGGTTCTGTGTTGGTTGTAGGTGGCGGAATTGCAGGGATTCAAGCTTCTTTGGATCTCGCAGATTCAGGTTTTAAAGTTTACATAATTGATGAAAAGCCAAGTATCGGAGGAACTATGCCTCAGCTGGACAAGACCTTTCCAACAAATGACTGCGCCATGTGCATTTTGTCACCAAAGCTCGTTGGTACATATAGACATCCAAACATAGAAATAATCGGCAACGCTGACATTGTGGATTTCAGCGGTGTCGCAGGAGATTTTAAAGTAAAGCTGTTAAAAAGACCGAGATGTGTTGACATCGAAAAATGCAATGGCTGTGGAGAATGCGCCCAATCTTGTCCAGTAAGAGCTCTTGATGTTTTCAACAGAAACCTCAGCAAGAAAAGCGCTATCTCAGTCATGTATCCGCAGGCGGTTCCCCTCGTCTACTCCATCGACAGAGAGACATGTATTGGATGTGGGCTATGTGAAAAAGTTTGTAGAAGAGGAGCTATAGATTACGACCAAGAGGTCGAGCCAGCTGAAATAAATGTTGGATCGGTTATTCTTGCCACTGGGGCAGGACTTTTCGACCCATCAACCATGAAGAAATATGGCTATCATCATCCAAATGTGCTTACAAGCGCTGAATTTGAAAGAATTCTAAGCGCCAGTGGCCCCTATGGAGGTGTCGTTCTTCGCCCTTCGGACGGAAAAAGGCCCAGAAAGATTGGGTTTATTCAGTGCGTTGGGTCGAGAAATCCAAGCATAGGAAGAGAGTTGTGTTCAGCTGTTTGTTGTATGTATGCGACGAAGGAGGCTATCGTCGCAAAGGAACACGACCCAGAACTAGACATAACAATCTTCTACATAGACATGCGTGCTTTTGGGAAAGGATTCGAAGAGTTTGTCGACAGGGCAACGAGGGAGTATGGAATAGAATACATCAGATGCGAGGTTCCAGCAGTATCTCTCAGCAAAGATACGAAGGGCCTCACAGTTTCTTACGAAGACCCGGTAACTAATGAACTTAAGAACATGGATCTGGATCTAATCGTTCTCTCAGTGGGATTGACACCGCCTGATACCTTGATCTCGTTCAAAGAAATCATGGGCTTGGAACTAAATGACTTTGGATACGTGAATACCAAATTAACCAGACCAGTGGAAACGAATGTTCCAGGAGTCTACGTCTGCGGCGCATCTCAAGGCCCCAAAGACATTCCCGACTCAGTAGCGCAGGCAAGTGCAGCCGCCGCAAAAGCAGAGGTGCTTCTAACACCAGCAAGGAATCAGATGATCACAAAGAAAGAGTATCCTAAAGAGAAGATTATTTCTGAAGAACCGAGGATTGGTGTCTTCATTTGCCATTGCGGCATAAACATTGGGGGAATCGTGAATGTCCCTGAAGTGGTTGAATATGTAAGAGATCTGCCCTACGTGGTTCACGCAGAGAGAAACCTATACACGTGCTCTCAGGACACCCAAGAAAGAATAAAGGAGGTCATAGGAGAGGCCGATCTCAACAAAGTCATTGTTGCGTCCTGTACCCCTCGAACCCACGAGCCTATATTTAGAAACACATGCAAAGAAGCCGGACTAAATCCATACCTTTTTGAGTTCTGTAACATCAGGGAGCAATGTTCTTGGGTTCATATGAGGAACAAGGACGGCGCAACAGAGAAAGCAAAAGACCTTCTTAGGATGGCTGTCTCAAGAGCCAGATTTCTACAACCTCTCCAAACCCAGCTAGTCCCAGTGAAGAAAAGCGCATTAATCATTGGCGGGGGCATCTCAGGAATGACAGCGAGTTTAGACGTTGCAAATCAAGGTTTCGACGTGTACCTGGTGGAAAAACGAGATTTTCTCGGGGGATTTCTTCGAAGAATTGAAGAGATACAAGATGGGTCCCAGACGATTGACATTCTAGAAGAGATAATAGAGAAGATTGAGAATCACCCAAAAATAACAGTACTCACGAATTCTGAAGTCACCGAGATCGACGGCTTTGTTGGAAACTTTAGAGCCAAAGTCGACACAAAGGGAAAGATCCAGGAGGTCGAATTTGGAGCAGCAATAATTGCAGTTGGAGCAAATATGCTGAAACCTACGGGTCTTTTTCACTATGGCGAAAGTAACAAAATTGTCACTCAAGAAATGTTGGAACCAATGATAACGGGAAAATGGGTCTGGGATGATAAGAAGGGCGTGGAAACTGTTGTTATGATTCAGTGTGTCGGCTCAAGAGATGAAAGTAGACCTTATTGTTCACGAGTCTGTTGCACAGAGGCGATAAAAAACGCCATCAGAATCAAAAGGATGAACCCAGATACTGAAGTCTACATAATGTATCGAGATATACGAGCATATGGACTCTGGGAAGCATTATATAGAGAGGCAAGACAACTTGGAGTCATCTTTTTACGCTACTCAAATGATAACAAGCCATCAATTAACCCAAAGACTTTAACAGTTGAAGTATACGATCCCCTGTTTAAATCAAAATTAAAATTGAGGCCTGACTTAATTGTTCTAAGCAGCGCAATAGTTCCAACAGATGATTACGACAAACTAGCCAAAATGTTCAAAGTCCCCCTTGACGCAAACGGTTTCTTTTTGGAGGCCCACGTAAAGCTTAGACCTGTCGACTTCGCAACCGACGGAGTGTATGTGTGCGGAACCTGCCACTATCCAAAGATGATATATGAGAGCATAGCTCAAGCAAGCGCAGCAGCATCACGAGCTTGCACGATACTGTCGAAGGACCACATAGAATCTGAAGGCGCCATAGGCATGGTAAATGAGGGAAAATGCAAGGGCTGCGGCGCCTGTGTTGATATCTGTCCTTTTAAAGCAATTGAACTTCGACCTGAGGAAATAGATCTTGAGAAGGTTAAGTTTCAAACAAGAAAGGCACACATCAACCCAATAACCTGCAAAGGCTGTGGATCCTGTGCCGTGGTATGTCCTGTCGGCGCCATAACGCCGAACCACTTTTCAAAACGTCAAATTGAAGCGAGCCTAGAAGAAGCCATAATAAAAATCCAAACAGTGACTCGAAATGAATGAACCAGAAGACAGCTACAACAAAAGCAATCTCCAACTTTGTTACCAGTGTGGAACATGCAGCGGTGGATGCCCAGTTACTAAACTCGTTCCCGAGTACAACGTGAGAAGAATTGTCAAACACCATAAGGAAAACAAAATAGAAGCCAACGATAGGTTTCTCTGGTACTGCCTAACCTGTTACATATGCTATGAACGATGCCCACAGGAAGTTAAACCTATTGAGATCATACATCTAATCACAAATTCCATTTCGAAAAATGGAAATGCCCCGCAACCATTGAAGGAAGGAAACAAAAAAATATTGGCTGTGGGTCGCAGCAGTGACATCACCAAGTTTACCCAACAGAAAAGAATGAGCTTGGGGCTCCCAGATTTAAAAGCAGACGTCTCAAAGGACTTCAAGGAAATCGCCAAGATTACTGGGCTAGCGGAGATGATCCAATGAACTTCGCCTTTTTCTTAGGATGCAACGTTCCAGCCCAAGTGTACAATTATGAAGCCTCTGTCCGGAAAATCGCGCAAACGTTTGATATTAACCTCGTGGACATCGCAGAATTTGGTTGTTGCGGTGAACTAACAGAAGCGATGGACCATTACACGTCCCTCATTTACTCCGCGAGGAACATCGCTCTCGCAGAAAAGGAAGCACTAGACATACTAACCTTGTGCAACGGATGTTTCGCTTCTTTGAACAAAGCAATTTTCGCTCTGAAAGACTCTCATCTGAGAAGCAATGTCAACGAAACCCTTAAAAAAATAGGCTTATCCTACAACGGAAAATCTCGCGTTTTTCACTTCCACCAGTTGATGTATGACATTGTCAAGCCCTCGAGGATCAAGGAAAAGATAGTTCATAGCTTAGACAACATATCGGTTTCATGCCACAACGGCTGCCATATCCTGAGGCCAAACGACGTACTTGAATTCGATGATCCTGAAAATCCGAAGAAACTTGATGAACTTGCTACTCTAACAGGAGTCAAAGTCGTCAAGCCCATGGGAATTGAGCAGTGCTGCGGATCGGTATTATCAGTCTGCGATTTGGATGTCGCACAGTTGTCTGCAATAGAATCTATTGAAAGGAAAGGGGAAGTCGACGCAATAGTCGTCGGTTGTCCTTTTTGTTTCAAACAATTCGATATTGGACAAATTGTAGCTAGAAAGAAGTTCAACAAAGAATTGAACATTCCCATACTTTTCTATGCCGAACTTCTCGGCTTGGCTCTTGGATTTAACCCTAAAGAGTTAGGGCTCAACATGATCCACAAGATAAGAACAGATGGACTTTTGAAGAAAATGGGGGTATCCAATGGGTAAAGTGTTGGTGGTAGGTGGCGGCATCGCTGGGATACAATCTTCAATCGACCTAGCCAACATGGGCCATCAAGTATTTCTGATTGAGAAGGAAAGAAAATTGGGAGGCAACTTAAAGAATCTCTACAAGGTTTTCCCTACAAATGAGAGTGCAGAGGAAGTTCTCTCTAACTCCATAAAAAAGGCGGAAACACATCAAAACATAACAATCACTACAGATTCAACTCTCTTCAAGTTCAAAGAAGAAGAAGATGCTTTCGAGGTTACAATCGACACTGCAGGCAAACGAGAAGCCTTCACAGTTGAAGCAATAGTTCTTGCAACAGGCTTCACTCTCTACGATCCAACTGAAAAGACAGAGTACGGATACAACAGATACAAGGATGTAATAACTTCTGCAGAACTGGAAAATATGATGAAAGAAGGAAAGTTAGCGAGACCGACGAACTCAGAGAAGCCTAAATCAATAACATTTGTTCAATGCGTCGGATTCAGAGATGTTAAGGCAAATAGTTATTGCTCCTATTTCTGCTGCGTCTTAACTGTGAAAAATGCGCTTATAATCAAGAGAGAAAGTCCGGAAATAGACGTAACAGTCATGTACATGGACATCCGAACCCCCTATCTTTATGAGAACTTGTACTCTGATGCTCGAAACATCGGTGTGAAATTTATCAGAGCCAGACCAGCTGAAATCTTTCCAGAGAAAGACAAGCTAATTCTGAATTTCGAGGATACCTTGACAAGCGAAGTCCGCAACATCGAGTCAGATTTGGTTGTTCTATCTGTTGGAGGCCTTCCTCCTCCAGAAACAAAAGAGCTAAGCCGAATGATGAAAATACCATTGGACAAAGCCGGCTTTTTTAAAGTGCACTGTGGGCCTTCCGGAACAGATGTAGATCGAATTTTTGTGGTAGGCGCTGCATGTGGCCCAAAAGATATAGACTATTCACTCTCCCAAGCAGGTGCTGCAGCATCTCAAATAAACAAACTCTTAGGTAACCCACATGGCAAAAATAAATGACTGCTACCAATGCGGATTATGCACAGCAGCTTGCCCAAAAAGGCGAGTCTCAAAGTACTCTCCTCGCCTCAAAATCAGCAAGTTCCTATTGGAAAATCAAGAAACGAACTCGTGGAGCTGCCTTACTTGCGGACTTTGTTCGCAATATTGCCCACAAAACGTCAATTACTTAGACTTCGTTCGAGACTTGAGAAAGCAGAAAGTTGACGAAGATGTTATTGCCCACAAGTCAATCTTCGCACTGATCTCTGAGGTGATGGTTAAACATCCCGACGCTCATGGAGTACCTACAGACTTCAAAGGAAAGACAGATCAAAACAGTGACGTTGCCTACTTTCCAGGTTGCCTTGACTTTTTTGACTGCTTTTTAGATGTGGGTGTAAATTTTCATGAGATCGGCGAGTCAAGCATAAAACTGCTAAACCATATCGATATTAAACCTAGAGTTCTATCTTTGAAATGTTGCGGGCACGACTCGCTCTGGCAAGGTGACAGTGAAACCTTTAACGCGCTGAAAAAATGTAATAAAGACAAAATAAGAAAAAGCGGCATCAATACTCTAGTAACCTCCTGCGCAGAGTGTTTCAGAACATTTTCGAAGGATTACGAATTAGACATAGAGATAACGCACATATCCCAAATACTTGAAAAAAATCAGAGTAGATTACACATTGAAACAAATGGCACCACAGTTACATTTCACGACTCTTGCAGACTAGGCAGACACATGGAGGTATACGACGCCCCCAGAAACGTGCTGTCAAAAGTGAAAGGCCTTACATTGAAAGAGCTTGATGAAACTCGCGAAGACGCTCAATGCTGCGGCGTATCTGCATGGATTTCCTGCGATCCTGAAGCGAAGTTTCTACTGAGCGAAAAACTGGACAAAGCAGCGAACACCGAAGCCAAAGCGTTAATCACTGCATGCCCAAAATGCTACGCACACTTAAGCTGCGTGAAGAATGAAAAGCCGCCAATGAAAGATTTTGCCATTGATGTCGAGGACCTAGCAGTATTTCTGTCAAGATTAATTACAAATAAGTGAAGCTCCAATGACCGAAAAAAAATTCGAGCCCAGAATCGTGGTGTTCGCATGTAACTGGTGTTCTTATGCAGGAGCAGATTTAGCAGGAGTCAGTAGAATTCAATATCCTCCTACAATAAGAATCATACGGGTCATGTGCTCAAGCAGAGTTGACCCCGCCTTCATTTTAAAGGCCTTCCTCAGAGGAGCAGATGGAGTTCTGGTTGCCGGCTGCCATCTGGGTGACTGCCACTATATAGAGGGTAATTACAACACTGAAAAGCGAATCAAGCAGACGCTGAAAGCTCTAGAATACGTAGGCTTTGAACCTAAAAGGCTGAGACTCGAATGGATTTCTGCTTCCGAAGGACCAAAGTTTGCTAGCATAGTCAGAGAATTTTCAGACGAGATGAAAGATTTAGGACCCAACCCTTTGCAAGGAGCTGGTGAAAAGCTTAATGGGTAAGGTCTTAGTGGTTGGTTCTGGGGTTGCAGGCCTCCAAGCTTCATTGGATCTCGCGGATTTTGGGCATCACGTCTTTCTCGTTGAGAGAGAGCAGGGTCTTGGAGGAAACCTGAAGAATCTGAATGTGCTTTTTCCAACAGGCGAAAAAGCGTCAGATTTGCTCTCGAGCCTGTTAGTCAAGATTGAAAACAAAAAAAATGTTACGGTAATGGAAAATTCTGAGATTCTAAGCTTCTCTGGAGGATTCCCAGAGTTCGAAGTCGAAGTTCAGAATTCGAGAGAAAAAGGTCATGTCGATGTCAACGCCATCATCCTAGCTACTGGGTTCAAGCCTTATGACCCTAGTTCATTGAAGCAATACGGATATGGCAGATTCAAAGACGTGATAACCTCTTTAACACTTGAAGAAATGTTCAATGAAGGAAAAATTCTTAGACCTTCAAACTCGGAGAAACCCAAATCCACATCCATAATCCAGTGCGTTGGCTCGAGGGATATCAACACAAACACCTACTGCTCCTCCTTTTGCTGCAATTATGCCATCAAACTCGCAACACAGTTAAAGAAAATGCATTCAGAAATTGCCATTACTGTGTTCTACATGGACATACGGACCCCGTATGAAAGCGAGTTTGACTACAGCAATGCTAGACTACTGGGTATCCGATTTCTTAGGGGAAAACCAGTCAGAGTTAGAAAAATTAAAGATGCCCTTGAGGTTCAGGTAGAAGACACACTAGAGAACGATTTAGTCTTTGTAGAATCTGACATTGTCGTCCTTTCGATTGGTGGCGTTCCACATCCAGCCACGACCTTTTTCAAGGACAAACTAAATCTCGAATTGTCGGATTCAGGATTTATCCACGTGACAGAAAGACCCGTCAACACGAACGTGAAAGGCGTCTTTGTCGCTGGTGCAGCATGCGGGTTGAAAGACATCGCCTACTCGATGGTTCAGGGAAGCTGTGCAGCAGCCAAAGCTGACATAATCCTAAGATCTTCAAAAACCGCATGACAATGCAAACATAAACTGTCAAAGTTTTCAAAGAGACATGCCTTTTCAGGGAACGTCTATTAGGAAACCATTGCAAGCCACATCAGATTACGAAATAAATAATCAGATAACTGCCTACCAAGAGCAAAATCAACCCTGCCAGTTTCTGCACAGCAGATGTCAATTCTGCAGCTTTCCTATGAATTGTCTCCTTGACCTTGGCCAAAAAAACTGTCACTAGAACTAATGGAAGTCCCATCCCCAAAGCGTAGACCACAAAAATAACTACCGCCGCATATGCTCTACTCGAGATCGCATTAACCAAAATCGACAAGAAAATAGGCGCAGAACAACTGATAGAAGCCAATCCATAAAGAACGCCGAAATTAAGCGACCCCACAAGACCTTCTTGTCTTGGAACCTTAAATGGAATAGGCAATTGCGGCAATTTAAGCCCAGTTAACAAAACAACGCCCATAAAAAACGTCACAAAACCAGCTATGAGTTCAAAGAACGACGTGTAGGCACCCACTAAATTGCTGAAGAAGAAAATGCATGCATGCATATAGGATATTCGAAGGCTTCCTCACCCTCAGATGAAATCTCGTGACGTGGCGTTGATAGCCATGCACTTTGCGAAGAATATTAATCACAATATTAATTTCCTTGGTCCTTGACATGCAAAAACCCGCACATGCGTGCATTTGTACTATAAAGATGATAATTAAGATAATATTTTTAAACGACCCATTGGTCAATAATCTTCTACAACCTGAAATTCCACCCAATTGGGAAGGTTGTGTGATTAATGTCAAAGGAAACCCGAATTGGAGTGTTCATCTGCCATTGCGGAGGTAACATAAGCGACACAGTAGATGTAAGCCGTGTCAAGGAAACTATTACTTCTCTTGAACAAGTAAAGGCTGCTGACACTTTTGAGTACGTATGTAGCAATCCAGGACAAGAAATGATTAAGAAGGCAATTGATGAACACAAGTTAAATCGAGTGGTTGTTGCTTCGTGCTCTCCACGAATGCACCTCGACACTTTTAGAAAGGCAGTGGAGTCGGCGGGGCTGAATCCTTACCTTTTGGAAATGGTGAACATCAGAGAACATTGTAGTTGGGTTCACGACGACAAGGAGGAGGCGACAGACAAAGCTACTGCTCTTCTTCGAGGCGCCGTGAAACGGGCGCGTTATCTGGAGTCTCTAACTCCTACGAGCATGAAAGTGACGAAGAGCGCCTTGGTGATTGGAGGAGGAATTGCGGGGATATATTCTGCCCTTGAATTGGCCGAAAAAGGCTATGAAGTGTACTTGATTGAACGGAACACTAGCATTGGGGGACACATGGCTCAACTTAGCAAGACATTTCCAACGTTTGACTGTTCAGCTTGCATTTTGACACCTAAAATGGTTTCAGTGTCGCAGCATTCCAACATCAAAATCCTCACCAACGCAGAGCTCATTGATGTAAAGGGTTCTCCGGGAAATTATGAAGTGAAAATCAGAATTAAACCAAGATATGTGGATATTGAAAAATGTACGGCCTGTGGAGAATGCGCCGTTAAGTGTCCTGTTAAAAAGCCAAGCAGTTTTGAAGAAAAATTAATCCACGAAAAAGCCATTTACATTCCCTTCAAACAGGCCATTCCCAACGCTTACACAATTGACAAAGACCATTGTCTCTATCTTACTCGCGGAGTCTGCCGAATCTGCGAAAAATTCTGTAAAGGAGGCGCAATCGACTTTGAACAAGATGAAGAGATTGCAGAATTAAAGGTGGGCACAATCACGGTTTGCACAGGCTATAGCTTATTAGATCCAAAGCTTTTTGGACAATATAGCTATGGTTTTCACCCAGACATTGTGACAAGTCTCCAGTTTGAAAGGCTAATGTTACAGGGACTCCATAAGCCTTCCACAGGAGAGGTCCCCAAAAAAGTAGCTTTCATCCTCTGTATCGGAAGCCGTTCAACAGCTCCTAATGGATGTGCTTACTGCTGCAAGATTGGCTGCATGAACGCTATAAAGCACGCGCTACTACTGGACAAGGCTGTTCCAGGCGCGGAGTCTTGGGTCTTTTACACTGACGTCAGAGCTCATGGCAAGGGATATGAGGAATTCTATGGCAAGGCCAGAGAACATCACACCACTTTCATTAGAGGCCGGGCAGCCGAGGTCATACCAGATGGCAACACAATCATTGTGAAAGCAGAGGATACAATTCTCGGAAAACAGATTGAAGAATCCTTTGATTTGGTAGTTTTGAGCCCTGCTTTAATTCCCAACACGGGAACCAAGACATTATCTGAACTGCTTGGCATCGACTTGGGACCAGACGATTTCTTCTTGGAAATCCACCATAAACTTAGAGGTGTAGAAACAAAGAGAGAAGGCATTTACATTGCTGGATGCGCTCAAGGCCCAAAGGACATAAGAGAAACCACGATGGAATCAATGGCTACAGCGTCAAAGGTTGCCACCTTTCTCGGAAAGGGGGAGACTTCAGTTTCTCCTGAAGTCGCTTTTCTCATTCCAGAAAGGTGTAGCCTTTGTGGAGTTTGCATTGATCGATGTCCGACAAAAGCCATAAGGAAAGGTAAAAAAGAGGTCTTGATAGATCCAATTTCTTGTGTAGGATGTGGGATTTGCATTCCCCTATGCCCCGAAGAAGCTATCGATCTTAAGAATTATACAGAACCACAGCTGATTGCCCAGATTCAGGGAATCAGCGAAGAAGGAGAAGCAACGCCCAAAATAGTTGCGTTTGTTGAGAAACAAACAGCCTATGGCTCAGCTGATTTGGGCGGGCAAAGCCGACGGTGTTACCCGCCTGAAGTGAGAATCATAGGCGTGCCAAGCTCAGGTCGCTTGGGCCTAAAGCATCTACTGCATGCCTTCGCAGCGGGAGCGGACGGCGTCATGCTTGTTGAAGGGGATGACAGCCTACTCACGGAGGAACGATTGAGAGAGCGCGTTATCCAAATGAAAAAGGATTTGGGCAGACTGGGAGTCAAATCTCTAAGGCTGCAGTCAATCACCACAACCCTCCCGCAATATGAGAAAATCTTTGGCCTCTTCGATTCCTTCGCAGAGCGGATCAAAAAAATTGGCCCGATCAGCAAAGAGAAACGGGAAGAGCTCAAAAAAAGGCTAATAGGTGAAATATATGCATAGCGAAAGAGAAAAACCCGATAGTGACATGAAACTTGTCGCCTCGTTGACGTCTAAGAGACGCAGACAGGATTTCCTTAAAGAAGTCGCGAAGATGGATGGAGGAGAAAACATCCTTGACTGCATCCAATGTGGCTTGTGTGCTGGATCATGCCCAACAAGATTTGCGATGGATTATTCTCCTATGCAAATAATCAAAATGATCCACTTAGGGATGAAGGACGAAGTTCTGTCAGCTTCCACCATCTGGGTTTGCTCCACTTGTTTTACCTGTGAGACTCGTTGTCCAAGAGCAATAGACATCACTACACTCATGATGTCGCTGAGGGCTCATGCTCTAAAGGAGAATTATGTAAATGTGTCTTCGATAAAGCCGAAATTTTACAGGTTCTTTTTCGAAATTGTCAACAAGTATGGAAGACTTCATGAACCAGAACTTCTTGCTAAGATCCTGAAGAAATCTGATCTAACAAGTCTTTTTCACAACGCCACTTTAGGATTAAGGCTTCTAAGAAAGGGAAAACTACAGATTCGGGCACCTAGGATCGAGCAGATTACTGATCTTTCCAAGATTCTTGAAAACGTAGACGTGGAGGAGTCTTGATGAAATACGCCTTTTATCCTGGATGCGCCGTAGACTCCTCATCAAAGGAATATCGAGCTTCAAGTGAAGCCATCAGTGAAGCTCTGGGAATAGAGTTGATTGAAATACCCGGTTGGAACTGCTGCGGAGCTATAGATGCTATCCATTCCTACAAACCACTCTACTCATTGGCTATTGACGCACGAAACTTGTGTTTGGCTGAAAGCATGGACATGGACGTCGTAACTCTATGTAGTGCTTGCTACAACACATTACTACGAACTAAGAGAATCCTTCAAGAAGAACCTGCAATAAAAAACAAGGTTGATAAGGCGTTAAAGCCCGTTGGGCTCAATTATTCAGGTAATGTAAAGATAAGACATTTTCTTGAAGTTCTTCTATCAGATGGTAACTTAGAAAAGATAGCTGCGAAGGTTAAAATTCCTTTGACCTCTCTGACCGTTGCGTCTTATTATGGCTGTTTCTTAGTAAGACCACCATTGCTGACTAATTTTGACGATTCTGAACATCCAACAAGTTTAGACGAACTGGTTGAAGCTCTGGGGGCTTCCACGGTTGAATACTACGGCAAAATAAGATGTTGTGGCGCTTCTCTCGGCGTAACCAATGAAAAGATCATGCTGGAAATGTCTAGGAATATCTTGCTAAATGCTAAGAATGCAGGCGCTAATTGCATGATAACGGCCTGCCCACTATGCCACTTCAACCTTGATGCGAAACAGAAAGATGTCGAATCAGAATTCGATCTAAAAATCGAGCTACCTATACTTCATTTCACCCAACTGGTCGGTTTAGCCTTTGGAATAGCTCCAACAGACTTGGGGCTCAACAGAAACTGTGTTTCTCCAAAAAAGATCCTTCCTCACTATGCAAGGAGTGTGGCTTAAATGATTGGAGAAAGGCTTTCATTTCGCACACTAAACCGAGAAGTCATTGAACCAAAAATCTGCGCAGCCTGTTTCGGCTGTGTAAGTTTCTGCACCGCAAACAAGCTGAATGTGTTGGAAATCAAGGACGACAAACCTGTTTATTGTGACGAAGAGAACTGCCTTGAAGATGGAATTTGCTACCTTATCTGCCCTAGAACAGAGGACTTGGAAAAGCCTCTGAAGACCAGGTTTCAATTTAAGGAGCCCATTGGCTCCTATGTTTCAATTCGAAGCCTTCGTACCACTGACAAAGAAGTTGCTAGTGTCTGCTGCGATGGTGGCGTGGTGACGAGCCTTCTTAAATTCATGTTGGACACAAAGAGAATTGATGGCGCCGCACTCTCTAAAAAGAGAAGTCTATGGAACAATGAACCTATGATTGCAACAAAGCTCAAGGACTTGCTTGAATGTGCTGGGTCCAGCCTTGCACAATCGAGAAGCATCAGCGACTTGGGGGATTTAACAACATTTGCCTCCATTTTCAGCGCTCTAAAAGGAACAGATTTGCGCGATCTAACAAAGCTAGCAGTGGTTGGCACTCCATGTCAAATCCTAACCATTCGAAAAATGCAAATTCTGCGCATTGTCCCAAGCCATCTAGTCCACTTCACCATAGGCCTCTTCTGTTTCGAAAACTTTCTAATGAATGATGACGGAAGGAAATATCTAGAAAACAAAATTAGTGCAGACTTAGACCAGATTAAAAGAATCAACCTGAAAGACGACTTCATCATAAAGCTGAAAAATGGAGAGACATTTCATATCGATTTAGAAGACCTTGACCCAATTGTTCGTTCATCCTGCAAGGCCTGTACAGACTTCACAAACTATGGCTCAGATATATCAGTGGGCGGATTAGGTTCTCCTGATGGTTACACCACAACCATAGTTCGAACTCGTGCTGCTCAAAGATTGGTTAACCACGCCATCCACCTAGGCTACTTGGATGAAATCGAACAAAAAGGTGCCCTTCGGACTATTGAAAGAATGGCTGAAAGGAAACGAGACCGGGGAAAGCGAATTCTCGGGGAAAGGAGGGCAAACTCAACCACTTAGCGCTTGCACCATATTTTTGTGTAATTACATAATTTTTATCAAAAAATATATAAATTTCCGTAGCTGACATCTCTTGTCAGCAGGCTAATGCGGAGCAGGCAAGAACATCTTATGTTTGCAAACGTCTGGACATCTCTTCCCACCAAGTGCTTCCGCATAGCCTGCTGTTTCACTATCTCTAACACATTCTTGCCATAGCGAAATCGGAAACAAACACGATGAGACAAAGATTTTTGAGTTCAATCGCCCCGCAATATGGAAGATCAACTCCAGACGCCAATAAGCCAGCTGCAATTACAGTTGTGGATACAGATAATTGTTTGATTTTAATCAAACATATAATATATATAGTAATTTGCAATAAGGCTCTGTGGTGGAAAAATGCCCTTAATCAGCCACAGAGAATGTCATCTAGTAACTCTGAAAAATGAAGAACTCAATAAATTTGTTGAGGAGATAGATAACTTCCTTAAAGAAAAGGGAATCCCAGAAGACTACACAATCAAAGTTTTCAAAGATGCAGTAGGGTGCTGCGGATACATGCCAATTGGAGTAACCGTTGAAATAGACGGACCGGAAAACCAACCCATTAAGAACTTGGATATGATGATATATTCCAAGATTATCGAGATTTGTGAGAGAGAGAACATTGAATACCACGAATGCAAACCAATGGAAGTCATAAACTCGAGGTGAAGCAGATGGTGTTTGTTTACATCATGGGGAAAATAAAAACTGGAAAAGAACTAGAAGTATTTGAACAGCTGAACCAGGTGAAGCAGGTAGAAAAAACAAGTCTTACCTATGGAGTCTATGACTTCTGCGTTGAGGTAAGCCTTCAGACAATGGAAGAACTTGACGAATTCGTCTTCAATGTACTCCGAAAAATCCCTGGAATAACAGACACTTTCACCCTAGTTACATCAAAAACCGTCTCAAAATAGCCTATGCTACAAATCCATTAAGTGCTTGTCTCAAGCCATCGAAAAAGGATCCTACTCGCATAGGCGCAATTTTAAAATTTTCAATCCAGCGCTTTCCTTCAGTGTAAGGAAGGGGAGTGCACATGTGACGGTGGTGAGAACATGTACATACACCTAGTACACATGTGCTTGCATTGGGGAATACCCACAATGCAGCTTTTTTATTATTGCTATCATATATTTATTCTTTACGCATACAGTCGAATTAAGGCAGCTTACGCATGCGTGTCGACCATGAAGTATGAAAAGCCGTTGCCCACGAGCCATAAAAATGTATCGTGTTCTAAGGAGCGCCCTATTTATCATTAGCTCAAGGACGCTTTTTTATGGTTTGAGTGATGGTTAGTTTTCAACCTTGGAAAAAGAACGTTCCATTTATGTTCTGAATGATCTCTACCGGTTCGCATTTGTGATAGTCGATGTGGTTCCTTCCGCAAATCTCTTTGACCTTGCCCAGTAACATTTCATCCAATTCTCTAATTGCTTGGTGTTTTGGTCCTTGTATTTCGACAGCTACGCCTATTGGCATATGTCCACAGCATGTAACTTGATCTTTGTAGATGTTCACCGAATAGGAATCAGGAACTTCGTTCTCCACTAAGAAGGAGTTCATTTCTTCAACGAATTGGTTGAGCGCTTCATCATTCATTCCAACTATGTGACATGATCTATGGCTGATCAATGACATTTTTTAATCCTCTACACATTTATATTAAATGATTTTTATAAATATTTTGATAAATATAGATAGAATTCTGATGGCTCATACACACTGATGTTATGAAATCAGCGGTTCATCCAGAAGGGACGAATAGGGTTTTATTCTACAAGTGCCTGCAGATTTTTCATGCACGCATAAGCGCGCGCGCAAACTCTATTTCGAAATTCGGAATATTCTGAGCGCGCCCACCAGGAAAAAAAGGGAATATGGAGATGATATCTCCACTTTCTTGTGAAAGCGGGATTTTAACTGAACTACACGGATTTTAGCTAGCTATTTGCGTTTGCGCGCGCAAAGAGCTAAGTCTTAGTAACCTATAGAGACTTCGGAGGTTCATTGTTTGAGTTCGCTGGAACGTGACGTTAAATTTCTTGCAAAGATGGTGGAAATTGACACTGACTCGGTCTCAAAGAAAGGATACCCAAAATGTGCATCTCTAATCGTGGACGAGGCGGATCGCAACTCGCTTGAAGTTGAGGTTATTGATGGCGAAAAAGGAGCCCACGACGGGCTTCCACGCCCCAACGTTGTAGTCACCCTCGACTCAGGCTCCGACGTGACTCTGCTTCTTGAATCGCATTTCGATGTCGTACCGCCTGGGTCCAAGTGGAGCTATCCTCCTTTCAAGCTGACAATCCAAGGAGGGAAGGCTTACGGCAGAGGCGCAGCAGACAACAAATCGGGAATTGCAGTCGCCATCGGCGCTATGGCCCAGCTGAGGAAAGAAGCGGATTTGGACATCAACCTTAAGCTCCTCGCGGGGGTCGATGAGGAAATTGGCGGACGATACGGAGTCGACTACGTGTTAACCGACTGCGGATTGAAAGGCAACGCGGCACTCGTAGTTGATGCAGGCCCTGAACGCCTCTATCTTGGAGCTAGCGGCATCCTCTGGGGTAAAATCACCGTTGAAGGGAAACAAGGCCACGCAGGCTATCCTTTCAAAGCCAAGAATGCAATAAGCGAGGCTCTGAAGTTACTTGCAGCCCTTGACTCTTATCGGAAAGTGGTCGAGAAGAAGGAATCCAAATTGCACTCACCCCCTGAGGCTCCACGAAAGCGTGTTTGGGGACGATATTCGGTGACAATGATTAGAGGAGGAGAGAAAGAAAACGTTATCCCTGGTGCTTGCGAAGTCAGTTTCGATCGACGACTAATCCCCGAAGAGTCGGTGGAAGCTGCCGAAAAGGAGCTACAAGACTTCTTTCAAGCAGCGATCGAGAAAACCGGTTGCCACGCCACGTTGGAACTCACTAACCGCCTTCCAGGCTACCACACACCAAAGAATTTGACTTTTGTGCAGACGGTTTCAGAAAACATACGAAAAACTGTGGGAGAACAACTGCCCTTTGCTGCTGAACTCGGAGGAAACGACGGAAGCTTCTTTGCAAAAAATGGAATTCCAGTAGTATGTTACGGAACAATTCGAGCGGACACACAATATCACGGAGTGGACGAATTCGTATATTTAGAAGACATGCGGAAAATCCGAGACCTCATAATCCACCTCGGAAGGGCGCCAAGAGAAAAAATCGTGCCTTGACGCTCTCGCGCGACACTTCTTTCCGACCTAGTGGGCCCGGCCGGATTTGAACCGGCGATTTCTTCCGCGTGAGGGAAGCGTCTCTTGGCCCCCAAAAGGGTTAGCCAGCTGGACCACGAGCCCTCCTTTGCATATCTAGCTTAACGGTAAAACGGGATTCCTTTATATCTTTTGCAGCTCGTTACACAGTCTCCCTCAACCACACTTAACCTTTTTACTTATGCAAGCGTATTCAGATCGGGGAGGCTCCGCCATCGATGAGAACACACAGACCCATAGACAATCTTTTAAAACCCCACACCCTTAAAGTAAGCTTCAATACAAGAAGTGAAACTAAACATGGTAAAAGTAAAAGACGTCGAAGTCCCTGAAGGGCTCTGCTACTCAAAAGACTACGAGTGGGTAAAAATCGAAGGCGACAAAGTCCGCATCGGCATAACAGACTACGCCCAAAAACAACTCCGAGAAATTGTCTACGTAGAACTTCCAGCAGAAGGTGACACAATAACCCAAAACGAACCTTATGGCACGGTGGAATCTGTAAAAGCAGTCTCAGACCTAGTAGCACCGCTGAGCGGCACCATCGAACAGATAAACACTGACGTGCAAGACAGCCCCGAGACCCTCAACGAAGACCCCTACAACAAAGGCTGGCTCCTAGTGATAAAGCCCAGCGATAAAGACGCTGAATTGAAAAATATCATGGACTTTGCGAAAGCTGTAGAATGGCACGAAAGTCTATCATAGACCAACCTAGGCTTTGAAGACAAGCCGCAATTGGCTAAAACAGGCTAGAACGCCAGGTTAGTAACGGTTCCTCAGGGAGCCTGAAAGAGCGTTTAGCATGGATCCAACCTAAATCACTCCGCCGAGTTAGAGCGCATTATTGTAGAAAAAATTTTAAGATTCGAGTGCTTAGTACTCTTTAGGCATCCTCTGAAACTCTTTATAGGTGAAAACAGGGCCGTCCTTGCACACAAACTTTTCTCCGATATTGCATCTTCCACACTTTCCGATGCCGCACTTCATCCGCATCTCGAAGGACAGTAGCACATTTTCAGGGGAGAACCCCAATTCACTGATGACTGGCATCGTGAACTTATACATTATAGGTGGACCGCAGACAACAGCGATAGCGTTGTCTGAGCTTGGAGCAACATCCTTAAGAACCGCGGGGACAAAGCCAACCAGCCCCTTCCAGCCGGGAACAGCGCTGTCGATGGTCACATTGAGGTTAATGTCGTCTCTCTTTTTCCAAGCTTCAAGGTCGTATTTGTAGATGAGTTCGCCCGGATTCCGGGCTCCATAGATCACAGTCAAGTCTTTGAACTTCTCTCTGTTGGCTTTGTGGAGGATGAAGTTGGCCAAAGATCTTAGCGTGGTGAAGGCGAATCCTCCTCCAACGATAACGACGTTGCGACCTTCTAGTCTTTCCATGGGGAACCCGTTGCCATAAGGTCCTCTGACTCCCATGACTGTTCCCTCTTCGCTGTTGTGCAAAGCCGTTGTGACAACTCCAACTCTCTTCACTGTGAACTGGATGGCGTCTTTGTCCATGGGGGATGACGCGATGCCTATGGGGCACTCCCCGGCGCCGAAGACGGAGATCTCTGCAAACTGGCCGCATCTGTATTTAAAGTTCTTCATGGCCTCGGAGTCTTTGAAGATGAGTTCAAAGGTCTTGATGTCCTTTGCTTCATTTTCTGTTGTGATCTTTCTGATGACTGTGAGGTTGGGGATGTATGGATTAGTCATTATCACTCCTCTTGTCTGTGGGCAAGGCGGAAATCGCCCCAACGACCTCTCTGATGTCAAGGTTCACGGGGCATTCCTGAATACATCTTCCACAGCCCACACAGAAGCTTTCGCCATATGTCTTGACGAAGTAGTTGAACTTGTGCATGATCCTCTGCCTCATCCTTTCCTTCCCTGAAGGACGAGGATTGTGCCCCGAACCATGCAGTGTAAAACAGGAGAACTGACACGAGTCCCAGATTCTAATCCTTTTTCCATCTTCATCCAGAACATCGAAGCAGCAGCAGGTGGGGCAAAAAAAAGTGCAGATTCCGCAGTTGAGGCACTTCTGGCAAATCTGTTCCCAAATTGGATCGTCGAACATGCCGTCAAGCTTGTTGTCGACGCCATCGATGGAGACCTTAGACTTCACGGCGGCTTCGGCGTCGTCGGAGAGCTTCTCTGCCTTGTCGATGTCCGCTCGTTCTGCTTCCTTTAGCCAAGGAAGCTTCCCGATAAGTTTTTCGCCTCGTTCAGTGATTGGTTCTATTAGATACTTGTCATTGATGTCTTGGAGAAGCACATCCAAACCCTCTTTTCCATGTGGGCTTCCACCCAGCGACGTACAGAAACATGTGCTCAGAGGATGATTACACGCCAGCCCCACTATGGTCGTGTTTTTTCTCTTGTCTTGGTAATATGTATCTCTGTGCTCTCCTGACGAGAGAAACTTATCCAAAAGAACAAAGCTTCTGGCATCACAGGGGCGGACCGCCAGCACCACCCTTTGTCCAATTACAACCTGAGGCGCTACCAGCTCGACTTCTTGTTTGCCCGTCTTATAGGTAAACAGCGTCTCAGTTTGGGGAATGAACACATCCTTTGGCGGCTTCTTCGTGTTTCGGGAGTCGAGGGAAACTTCACTTCCGGAAGCAAGCCTTTCAAAGGAGCCGATGCTTTTTCTGTCAACGGGCGCGAATATCTCATACTCTCTAGCTAGTTCTCCGATGAGGTTAGGGAGCTTGCTCTTTTCTATGACCTTCCACTTCATTGTAGGCTCCTCATTTCATTTGATAAACTCCTGAGGGTCTTCCGATTTGAAATCTCCTAGCGGGGGAGCCTCTTCGAGGCTTAATCCAGCCTTGAAATCATACCGTTCTTTCACGATTTTTTCGATTTTCTTCATCAGTTCTCTTAGGTTTATGTTGACAGGGCAAACTCGGCTACAGGCCCCACAATCAACACATCTCCCCGCCACATGCAAAGCCCGTACAATGTGGTATATCATAGTGTCGGATAGGTCGTTTGTCTTGCCGAACCAAGTTGGTATAGACTGGTCGACAAAGCATGTTTTACAGTAACAGAGAGGGCAAACGCTCCTGCAAGCGTAGCACCTAATGCACTTGCTTAGTTCCCCGTTAAAATGGTTCCACCTCTCTTCTGCTGCCATCGCCTCAAGATTTTCAACCTCTGTGAACTCGTTCACCTCCGTTAGTTCCGGAACCTCCTCTCCGACAAGCACGTCTTGAATCGGCGGATTTCTATGCTTGCAGGTTAGACACGAATCGCAGAGGAAGTCGTTTTTCGCGAGGAGAAGTTCAAACTCTTCTCCTTTGGCTTTGATCTTTTCACCCTCAATAGTGGCCTCGAGGATTTCCTTTTCCTCGAGCTTTGACTCGACTTTTTTCCTGTCAACGACCCCGAGGCAGGGAACACCAATTATAATCACGTTTTCCTTTGGTACCTGATTCTCGGCGATGCAAACTGCTATCAATCGTGCGTCGCAGCCTTTTGCCACAACGCCTACCTTTTCCTTTCGATCCACCACATATTTGGCGAGGTTGTTGTCGCAGCTTGAATCCCAGATCAGCTTCTGAACATCCTCTGTCTTGTTTACGAAACAGGGAGTCGTGCGAAGAGGCTGAGTTCCTCGCTCATATCCAATTATGAGGTCGACCTTCTTCTCGCTTAGAAGCTTCTCAGCAATCTCCCTTAGCGATTTTTCAAGTTTTTCCATTCGATTCGTACCTTCACTAGTCTTTTGGCAGGCCCTAGCGCCTTCACTTCGTTTACAACTTCTGTCACAACGCTGGCGAACTTTTCGCCTTCAGCTGCGGAGACCCATGAGAAGTTGACCCTTGCAGGCTCGATTCCCACGTATTCCAATAAGTCCTTTAAGACAGCAAACCGTCTTCTAGCCACGAGGTTTCCGCTGATGTAGTGGCAGTCGCCTGGATGGCAGCCGGAAACCAAGACTCCGTCCCAGCCGCGCTGCAGGGCTTTTATGATGTAGTATGGGTTGACCCTTCCCGAGCAGGGGACTCGAACGATCCTCACGTTAGGAGGATACTGAATTCGACTGATTCCAGTCAGATCAGCTCCGGCGTAGCTGCACCAATTGCACAGGAAAGCAAGTATTCTCGGTTCCCACCCTTTTTCAACATTTTTCATTTCTACTCACCTCAACGCGACTATGATCGAGTTTATCTGGTCGTCGGTGAAGCCTTTAACGTCGATGGCGGAGCATCTGCAGGTGGCGGCGCATGCTCCACATCCTTTGCAGAGGGCGCTGTTCACCTTTGCTGTCTTTCCCCTTTTGGTTTCTTCGATTTCTATGGCATTGTAGGCACATACAAGCATGCAGAGCTCGCACGCTGTACATCTGTTTGGGTTGACGGTGGCGATGATTCCCTCAGCTTCGATAGTGTCTTTCGTCAAAAGCGTACACGCTCTTGACACAGCAGCTTTCGCTTGAGAGATGCTCTCCCTGATGGGTTTCGGCGAATGCGCCATTCCACACACAAAGATGCCTTCTGTAGCGAAGTCTACGGGTCGAAGCTTGGCGTGTGCTTCTAAGAAGAACCCATCCTCGTTTAACGGCACCTTCAACATCTTGGCTAACGTCGCATTTTCTTGGGATGGAACAATGGCTGCGCTCAGAACAACGAGGTCTGCGTCTATAATTATGTCTTCTTGGATGGTTGGCTCAAAAACCGAGACCTGCAAGCCGTCTTTTCCCTTCGATTTGGTCTGAGCGACCTTCGGCTTGCTTTCTTCTTCGTAGCGTATGAATATCACTCCGGCTTCTCGGGCCCTTCTGTAGTGTTCTTCCATAAGACCGTAGGTTCTCACATCACGGTATAGAACGTACACGTTGGCTGTCGGATCTTTTTCCTTTATTTTCAAGGAGTTCTTTACCGCTTCTCCACAGCACATTCGGCTGCAGTAGGGATGTTCGTTGTTTCTGGATCCTACGCACTGAATCATCACGACATTCCCAAACTTTGGTGTGGCACCCATCATGATTCTGTTTTCCAACTCTGGATGCGTCAATACGTGAGAATCCTTTCCATAGAGATACTCGGTCGGCTGGTATGCTTCGCCCCCAGTGGCCACGATGATTACTCCGTGCTCCAGCTCTCTTTTCACTTCGCTTCCTGAGTTGATGCTTACGGTGGTTTTGAAATTCCCGACATATCCGGAGACGTGCTCTACCTTTGCATTAAGGAAGACCTTGATCAGCTCGTTCGAGTAGACGTTATCGATCATGGTTTTCAGGTACTCTTCGGTATCGTCGTTTTCCAGTGTGTAGTGTATCTTGCGGAGGAAACCTCCAAGCTCTGTGTTCTTCTCTGCTAAGTCGACTTCAAAGCCTTGCTTCGCTAGGGCTAGAGCTGCAGTTATTCCCGCCAATCCCCCTCCGATAACCAGACCTCGGCGGGTGACTCCCAAAGAAACTCTTTCCAAAGGCTCTATCACTCGCGCTTTCGC
>JABAOF010002726.1_pt1 | contig 154986 bp, 148 predicted proteins | sample 7062171 | NCBI WGS metagenome assembly JABAOF01 (sample SAMN14538628, study PRJNA623070) | marine sediment metagenome | biome: marine biome [ENVO:00000428]; feature: marine pelagic biome [ENVO:01000023]; material: deep marine sediment [ENVO:00002113] | place: India: Gulf of Khambhat ... | reverse complement strand
AACCGACAACCAGATGGAGGATTAATGGGTGAAGGAACTTCACCGATCGGAGCCCGTCGCGTATGAGTAAGTGTTGGATCAGGAATGGGAACAGCAGAGACGAGTATTGCAGTATACTGATGCTTGGGGTTGTCGATAACACGACCAACTGGACCATACTCAACGATTTTGCCCAAATACATGATGCCAATCCGGTCACCAATATATCGAGCAGAAGCTAGATCGTGCGTGATGTAAAGATAGGTAAGATCATATTTTTTAATCAAGTCTTTGAGGAGGTGGAGAATCTCAGCACGAATGGATGCGTCGAGCATAGAAACCGGTTCATCGGCGACGATGAATTCGGGTTGAGTGACGATGGCACGAGCAATAACGACGCGTTGCCGTTGGCCACCGCTGAGCATATGTGGGTACCGATAGATGAAATCTTCAGGAGGAATAAGGCGGACATCTTCCATTGCCATTTTGATACGTTGTAGAAGTTCTTCGCGACTTTCAGTAAGACGATTGACTTGGAGTGCTTCCCCAATGCTATCATGAATACTGAGTCGAGGGTTCAAACTTTCATAGGGGTCTTGGAAAATGATCTGCAGTTTTGGTCGAAGCGCTTTCATTTCTTGTTTAGTAATTGCGGCAAGATCCGTGCCAGCATAGGTAATACTCCCTTCAGTTGCGGGAGCTAGATTGAGAAGGACTCGTCCAGTAGTGGTTTTACCGCATCCAGATTCACCAGCAAGTACAAACACTTCATTCTTGAAAATATCAAATGAAATATCATCAACCGCTTTAACCCAAATCTGTTCACGGCTAACGAGCTGGGCAACCAATCCACGACGAACGGGGAAGTATTTTTTCAGGTTTCGCACTTCAATCAATGGTTCTTGTGTTGTCAATGTACCTACTTCCAAACGTTAATACCCCAAAGTAAATCAGCATAGTGGCAAGCGACAAAATGCTTTTCTTTAATTTCCCGAAACTCCGGTTCCTGCAGCATACATATTAATGTTGCAATAGGACACCGTGGATGGAATCGACATCCTGAAGGAGGAGTAACAAGCCCAGGGGGAGCACCGGGAATATGTACAAGTTGTTCCGTTCCTAAAAGACTAGGTACAGATCGAATTAAGCCCTCCGTATACGGATGAAGGCGTTCTTTGAAAATTGTGACGACATCTGCGAGCTCGACGATCTTACCAGCATACATGATAGCAACCCGATCACAAGCTTCAGCGATAGTGGCAAGATCATGAGTAATTAGAATCACAGAAAGCTGGAACTTCTTCTGAAGACTTTTCAAGAGTTTGAGGACTTGCGCTTCAACAGTCACATCGAGAGCAGTTGTCGGTTCATCAGCGATAAGGACTTTCGGTTCGGTTACAAGCGCCATAGCTATCATAACACGTTGTTTCATACCACCACTAAACTCATGAGGGTAGTTACTAGCCCGAGAGGGATCAACACCAACAGTTTCGAGGATATCTTCCATTTTCTTATAAGCTTCATCAGTCGATATATCCTCATGGAGGGTAATTGCTTCCACAATCTGGTCTCCAATACGAAGAACGGGGTTAAGTGCATTCATTGCACCTTGAAAGACCATCGAAATCTCATCCCATCGGATTAGCCGCATCTCTTCAGGCTCTTTCTTAGTGAGATCTTCACCATCAAGAATCACTTCACCTTCCACAATGCGGCCTGGATATGGAAGGAGATTAAGAATAGCATAAGCAGTGGTTGATTTTCCACAACCGGATTCTCCTGCAAGTCCAAGGGTTTCACCTCGGTCCAAAAAAAAACTAACATCGTCAACGGCTTTAACCGAACCCGCTTCGATGAAGAAGTATGCCTTGAGATTGTTTACTTCTAATACAGCCATCTTTACGTCCTCCTTATTCCCTCCGGATTCGCAAACGTGGATTGAGAATTTCATCAACTGCATAGCCGACTAAGGTAAAGGACATTGCCAGTAATACGATACACATGCCTGGGAAGAAGAGATACCACCAAGCACCTTGTGTATAAGCTCCGCCTTGGGCTGCAGCTTGGAGCATACGACCCCAACTAACGTCATAGGGATGGGTGAGTCCTAAGAAGCTAAGCCCAGCCTCAGACAAAATTGCACCCGCAACACCAAGTGTAATCTGAGCGAATAGGAGAGGAGTAACATTGGGTAATATATGACGAAAGATGATATAGAGATCACTCGCGCCAATTGCATGTGCGGCTTCCACGTAGGCTTTCTGCCTTTCGGCAAGAACTTGTGACCTAACTAGCCGGGCTGTTCCCGTCCATCCAACTAATGCTATAACTAAGACGATATTGTACCACCGAGGTTCTAGGATTGCGGCAAGTACAATCATCAGTGGAAGTCCTGGAATTACTAAGAAGAAATCGGTTATTCGCATTAGAACCTCATCAACGAGACCTCCGAAATAGCCAGAGATTAAACCTACAATAAGTCCAACAAAAGTCGCAATGAAAGCGGCAGAAAGTCCAACAATCAGAGCAATTCTAGCACCCCAAAGTAATTGAGCCCATAGATCTTCCCCGTAAACACCAGCACCCAAACTTCCAAAATAGTTGCCCCAGACTTCTAATTCAGCATCATCGACGCCAATTGTGATCCTAGCCATATCTTCAGGTGTTGGATCCGTGACAAGAATTCGGAACCGTACCCAAAGGTTACCCCGTGAGCCAAATGTATTAGATCGCTGAAAGACGTTCCACCTAACTCTTGGACCCCTTTGCCATGGACGATTAGCGGCAATATTATCGGAATAGTAGATTTGGTCTGTCTCACCAGTATCTTCCACATAGCACTCTTGGATGACATTGATGTATGTATCACCCCAACCACCCTCAGCTTGGACTTTATAGTAATAAGTGAAATAGACCTCTTCGGGAACATCTAACGTATTCCATGGAAAAATATATTCGATCCATGCGGTTGATCCAAAGTAGGCTGTGGAATCATCAGTATCCTCATATAAGATTTGATAACTTCCGGGTCCACTTACATTACTTCCATCCGTGGTACTGTACATTCCAGTCATCCGTGAATTAGTATCAGGATTAGTATATGAGGCACGAATTTGAACTTGGATATCATCTAGGCGGCACGTAATGGTTGGTGTATCAGAAAAACTTGGATTCCAAATTTGGAGATGGAAGCGCACCGCCATAAGATCGGTTGAAGAAAAGACAGATGTAATGTTTTCAAATTGCATATTTGCAGTTCGAGGGGACCATGGTCTGGTACCGGTTGTAATATATTGTCGTGAATAGATTTCGACTGGAATTCCGGTGGAATTCATTATTTCAATACTGAAGATAGATTCAACATTTTGAACTTCACTAGGAGTATTTTCAATGGAGAATTGAATTGAATACTCAACAATCACAGCGGACGGGTGTGCGGTCATTAAGCCCGGTGGATATAAATCGTCATACCAGTTGAAGTCATAGTCAAGGAAAATATCGGTTTGTCCATAAGCCAAAGTGTCAAGTTGGTCGTTATACTGAAATTCATAAGAGCCTGGTCCACTTCCACCGGTTAAATCCGATCCTTCAGTAGGATTGTAGGTAGTAGTGGTGATTCCGCCACCATTGAAGATTAATGGTGACCAGCCATCAGCATTGGTATCGAATTGCGAGTTATTCACTACATTATACCCTTCAGAGCTAATTGATTCGTTATAGAACCAACCATCATCACTCGTATCGAAATTCTCATTTTCGATTGGGTAAACCGTTGTGAAGCCAATTGGATCCAATGGTAAGAGCCACATTGGAGCAGCAATTGGAGGAGCTTGGCCAGGAAGAATCGGACTGGGCCATGGCATAAAGAATGGTGCAGTGATAGCCATACCTGAAAAGAACAGGATAATTGTTATTCCAGCAAGTCCCATCTTGCTTTTTCGGTATTCTCTCCAAAATCCTAACAAACGATCGCGATATTCCTTCCACCGAACCAAGTTTCTCACCATTTGAATCAATCATATCGTACTCGAGGATCTAAGAACCCATAGAGGATATCCGCAATGAAGTTTGCAATAATCACAGTAAGCGCCATGATATAGAAAATCGCTTGTAGGACAGGATAGTTTTGTGACATCACAGATTCGAAAATCAAGCGTCCAATACCATACCAATTGAACACCGTCTCTGTTAACGTAGCCCCTGTGATAAGGAATCCAAAGGTCAAAGCAATCATTGTGACTAACGGAAGAATCGCATTCCGTAAAGCATGTTTATAGAGGACAGTCCGTTCATCGACTCCTTTAGCCCTAGCTGTTACAATGTAGTCTTCGGTGAGGACATCAATGAGGGTATTCCGCATCACCAACATGTACCCACCATAAGAGACTAACGCAAGGGTGATGGCTGGCAGAAATAGATGCCAGGCCACATCCAACGCATAGGCTAGGGGATCGTTCGGTGGGGGCACACTGACAGTACCACCCATGGGAAAGATGGGAAAATAGAAGCCGAATAAGAGGATAAACATCATTCCTAACCAAAAGGTGGGAACTGAATAGAGAATTAGAGCCGTTGTAACCATGCCCATGTCGAAGGCTCCACCTCGCCGGGAAGCCGCAGCGATACCAGTGGCAACACCGATGATAATGGTAATGATGGCAGCAGTACCCATCAAAAGGAGGGTGTTAGGAAGTCGAGCGGCGATGGATTCAATGACCGGGCGATTCCCTTCTGTAAATGAAATTCCAAAATTAAATGTAAACATATTCACGATGTACGTACCGAATTGAATATGCAAAGGTTGGTCTAAGCCCCACATAGCACGAAGCGCATCAGCCAGTTCTTGTTGATTGACACCAATCTGTGGGCTAATTAGTATTGAGACCGGATCTCCAGGCATTAACCGAAAAACGAAGAAATTGAAAATGATTGCTCCAAGGATAAGGATAAAACTATTAAATATACGTCTGATGACGAACTCACGTAGGCCCACATGCTTAGCCTCCAGCGCGTTTCCAAGCGTCTTGCCAATGCTGGTTACACTTTTAAAAGCTTTGCTTATGATGCAAGGAATTTATGCACGAGTCTAACGTGAATGAGATTGCATTGACAGTAATCTTTTTAGAATGATGCAACTTTGTCGCAAAACAAGTGATACCTGAATGAATCGGTTCAAAAAATCAGATGGCAAAATCAACTATCAAGCGATAGTGACATGCATATTTGTTATCACCTTAGTGATATCTGGGATTGGAAGTATTTTTCTTTCTTTAGAATATGTTAGTGTGTATGATACTGCTAACCGATTTAACCCACAAGTCTCACGCATATTAAAAGAAACACCTAATAACACAACGAGGATTATCTCAATTGAGATACCTTTACAAAATAATGGTTCGCGTCTCATTCATATTGAAGGTTTTGCATTCATTGTGGATTTGAATGGTGAACCTTTAATCCTAAACGAAACATTCAAGGATATCTTCCTTGTTCCGGGTCAAGTATATGTTCTTTGGGGAAATTTCTCTTTCACAGGAAATGATGCACAACCGATTATTGATGCAGAGTTAAGTGATGATTGGAACTGGATAATCCGATATCCAATGCGAGTTTATGTTGGTGGTCGATTATACGTGTTGTATCAACACTTCATTCAGGTGTTTTCCGGTATCGAGGATGTGAGCTATTAAATGGATATTACCCCAAAGCAAAAAGAGAAAGCGAATATCTACGCAAGATTCTTTCTAACAACAATTGGTGCTGGATTAGTAATATCTTTCATTTACCTCACACTTCTTACAGGTATTACGATGCCAGTTATCTTTGTAATACTAATGTTTCTAGTTGGGATTCTAATCGGCTTGTACAGCATAGAAATCCAATATGCTATCATTAGTGGTTTTCTTTCCATCTTCATAGGATTAATCATACTTTTTGGAACAGTTTATCTCGCAGTCGTCGTGATTGGTGCATGGGTTATTCTTGACATATTATTTCTCTTGACGATTGATATCGTCGTTCGTGCAGTTATGTTGCATTTGTTGGGCATCCTACCAGGAGTAGTTCTGGGTCGATTAGTAGGACCAGATTGGTTTGAGCCTGAAAGAAAACATAAACTCAAAGTGGGAATTGATGGCACTCTCATTAAAAAGACAGATTAGATATTCAATTAAATTCCTATTTATCGAAATGGCATTCGGATTATTGTCATTACCCAAAATCCGAGGATAATTGCGACAAACATCCCAATCATGAAGATTACCTGACCTAGGAGAATCAGGGGGAAATTTGTAGGATTTAGAAAAGCAGTTATTCCCCAGATTAAACCGCCGATTACCATCATAATCGCAGGAAACAGAAATACTTTGTAGCTAATTATTTTCAAGCTGGATGGTGTACGTCTAGCGGGTTTAAGTGTTTGATAGAATTGGGAAAAATCTGGTAGTGTTTGTTTGGAATTCATTAGGTCTGTTCACCTGTCATGCATAAACTCGAAATGAAGGCAAAAAAAGTATACTATTGACACAAAGAAGGCAGAAGGCTTTATCACAGTTATTAACAAGTATGGTAGAAGAAGATGATGCTGCAACAGAATACTGAAGACGAGCCAATCCGCATTGGCATTGATGTAGGTGGAACTTTTACAGATGTATTACTCCTCGATTCGGATGGGAAACGTTGGCATGTGAAAGTCAGATCAACTCCTGAGGACTCTTCGATTGGCGTTTTAGAAGGTTTAGAGAAAGTATTAGGGCTTACGAAAATTTCCCCACAAAAAGCCAACTATCTATTGCACGGAACCACTATTGCAACTAATTCAATACTCCAAAGAAAAGGTGCAACAACTAGTCTCATTACGACAAAAGGGTTCGAAGACCTCTTAGAGATTGGACGCCAACAGCGACCAAAATTATATGATCTTTTCGTTGAACGAATACTTCCCCTAGTAGCTCGTGAAAATATTGTTGGCGTTGAAGAACGCATTCTGGCGAATGGGAATGTACATCAGTCGTTAAACTCTGAAGATGCCAAGAGAGTTGTAAAGCAAGCAAGACAAAATGCTGATGTAATTGCGGTGTGCTTATTATTTTCCTTTAAGAATCCTCTTCATGAGGAACGACTTCAAGAAGAGATTCAGCGTCAAGATTCATCCATTCCAATTTCTGTTTCATCTGTGGTTTTGCCTGAATATCGGGAATACGAACGAATGTCCACTACGGTGTTAAATGCATATGTAACGCCGGTTCTCACACAATACCTTCAACATCTCGAGATGGCATTACGCAAAATTGGACTGCAAACTCCAATATTAGTCATGCATGCAAAGCCATGGAGGCGTTGTCCAATCCCAATTAGCTCGAAACCATGCGGCTCGACTCCTATTTAGTGGTCTGGCAGGAGGAACCCTAGGTGGTCGATATACAAGTCAGATCATGCAAGAAAAAAACGTTATCAGTCTAGATATGGGTGGAACTAGTACTGATGTAGCATTAATTAGTTATGGTTTGATTCGAGAGACCTGCGAGGGGCAAATTGGTGGCCATCCCTGTAGATTACCAATGGTAGACGTTGAAACAGTAGGCGCGGGTGGGGGAAGCATTGGCTGGATCGAGGCGGGAAGAATATTACGAGTGGGGCCACAAAGTGCAGGTGCAGAACCTGGACCTGCCGCCTATGGGCTCGGAGGAACTGAACCAACTGTAACAGATGCGAACCTCATCCTAGGACGGCTTAATCCTGATTATTTATTAGGAGGAGCAATAGGATTGAAAAAAGATTTGGCGTTTCAGTCAATGCAACTGCTTGCACAGCAGCTTAACTTGAGCATAAAGGAATGTGCATACGGGATAATCCGAGTAGTAAACGCTAACATGGAACGAGCCATTCGTGTTGTATCAATACAACGAGGATTTGATCCTCGTGACTTTGCGTTGGTGGCATTTGGAGGTGCAGGTCCAATGCATGCGTGGGCACTAGCAAAGAATCTTGGGATTCCCCGCGTAATCATCCCAAACGCCCCAGGTCTTCATTCCGCTTTAGGATTATTAGCCACCAACCTAAGAATTGATCAGAGTCATACTGTCCTCGAATCTACTCAATCTCCAGACTTCACTCGAATTCGTACAATTTTCCAAGAACTCGAAGAGCAGCTAAAAGAAAGACTTCTAGAACAGAGTGTATCTCCCCAAACCATATCGCTTCAACGTCTTGCAGATCTTCGATACACAGGACAAGCATACGAAATTACCCTACCTGTACCAAAAGGAAAAATTACACGGAACTGGATAACTCAGTTGGTTCACAATTTTCATGCTCAACACAAACAACAATATGGATTTTTTACACCTGATTCACCAACAACCATCGTTAATCTCCGAGTCATCGCTCAAGGACCCATGCCTCCTCTCAAACAAACTCAAATCCACAAACAACAAAAAATCCCACAAATTCGTTTAAAAAGAGAGGTATTTTTTGAGGAGCTTGGTCAATCAATTATTACTCCCATTTATGAACGAACTACACTTGGATTTGGTGCACAGATCAATGGACCAGCTATTATCGAGCAACTCGATTCAACAACTGTAGTTCACCCAAACACGAAAGCAATAGTCCATCGGGGAGGTAACATAATTTTGGAGGAACTCAAATGAAAACAGATCCGATCTCATTTGAAGTTCTCCGAAATGCTTTCATTTCTGTTGCTGAAGAAATGGGTGCCACCCTTGTTCGAACAGCGTATTCACCAAACATCAAAGAGCGGCGTGATTGCTCTGCAGCCGCATTTGATGCGAAGGGACAGATGATAAGCCAGGCAGAACATATTCCCGTTCATTTGGGAGCCATGCCAGAATCGGTCAAAGCCGCTCTTGCTCTATATCAAATTTCTGATTGGGAAAAAGGAGATGTCATAATTCTTAATGACCCTTTTGAAGGCGGTACACATCTTCCAGACATAACCATCATATCCCCCGTAATCATGAACTATACTGTTGTTGGATTTGTTGCAAATCGTGCTCATCATGCAGATGTAGGTGGTTCCTCGCCTGGATCAATGCCTGGTGCTGCAACAGAAATCTATCAAGAAGGATTTCGACTTCCACCCACCAAACTTGTAAGCGGGGATAAAATAAATGAGGGACTTTGGCGTGTGTTACTCGCTAATGTGCGCACACCTAGCGAGCGACAAGGTGACCTCCGAGCCCAAATTGCAGCAAATAAAACAGGGATCACCCGGTTTGAAACAATCATTGCAAAATACTCCAAATCTGTAGTTTCAACGTTTTTTGAAGATTTCCATGCATATTCAAGACGACGGATGCTTCAACAGCTTAAGGAAATGCCCAAAGGAAACTTTTCTTTCAGTGACTACTTAGACAATGACGGGATTTCTTCCAAACCAGTTGAATTGAAAGTTAAGGTGTCAATAAAACATAATCAAATGATCTTTGATTTCTCTGAGAGTGAGAAACAAACCACGGGTAATGTGAACGCCCCTCTCGCGGTTACGCTCTCTTGCTCGTACTATGTCCTACGATGTGTGACAGATCCAACCATCCCTGTAAATGCGGGTTGCTACTCACCATTGAAAGTCATTGTCCCTGAGGGTTCGGTACTCAATCCACTTCCCCCTGCAGCTGTCGCGGCAGGTAACGTTGAAACATCACAACGTATTGTGGATGTATTATTCGGCGCTTTAAGGCATGCACTCCCTGATCGAATTCCCGCAGCGAGTCAAGGAACCATGAATAATCTAACCATTGGTGGATACATCCCTGGAACGTCTAAAATATTCACATTCTACGAGACTATCGGTGGTGGTCTGGGTGCCCGACCAAATAAAGATGGCATCGATGGTATTCACAGCCATATGACGAATACTGCAAATACGCCCATTGAAGCAATAGAAAGCACCTATCCACTTCGAGTCGAGTGCTATGAGCTGATTCCCGAAAGTGGGGGAAAAGGACAGTATCGTGGTGGACAAGGAATCCGACGAAATATTAAGATACTAGCCGAAAACACAGTTGTTTCCATTCAAAGCGAACGCCGACGCTTTGGACCTTGGGGATTACAGGGAGGCCTTCCAGGACAACTTGGAAAAAATCGCCACTGGCACAAGGGGAAATGGAAAGAAATTCCAGGAAAAGTGACATTAGCGGTAGAAAAGGGGGACATCATTAGCATCCAGACCCCTGGTGGAGGCGGATTTGGCAAACCCATTCGAAAATTAGAAAACACCCAGCAATAGAATTGCATTAAAACAAAAAAGAATTCCAAAATAGATCAACAGAAGACCAAAGCCTGCGATCAGGTATTTGTAACCTCGTGAACCTATTAGCTGTGAACCTCTTTGCGTTGCCCATGCAGTTCCAGCTAGCCACACATAATCAATCCAAACATGAGACAAGAACATAATTATGACTCCAGCTAGGGCTGCAAAAAGGAAGGCTGTGATCACAATATTTGCTCCCACTGTAAACCACCAAACGATGAAGAAAGGATTAAACGCAGAGAAAATCAATCCGATGAAAAAAGGATGGCGAGTTGGTTTTGCATTAGCCAAATCAATTTGCTCAAACACTTCAACGGGTGTACGAGCTTCACGAATTTGTAATGTCCCGAATGCAAGTAGTACCACACCTCCAAGGATGGCGATGGTAAATTGAACAAATGGAATGTAAATGACGAAACTAAGACCAACCGCAATTAGAAGAATTACAGGCAGTTCGACACATGTATGTCCAAGCGAGAGCCAGAGTCCACCCTTCCATCCCCAACGAGGTGCGTTAGAGAGATTTGTGAAAAGCAGTGGTCCGGGTGCAAGGGCACCACTTAACGAGATGAGGATTACACCAAAAAGAAAGAGAACGAAAGGGTCCACGATTTAACCTCATAATAGTTTTGAGAATGCAGTATAATGAATAATCGATTTTAGTCTAGCGTATCAATGAATGCTAAGGGTTCTTCCTCATGAATTAAGTTCGGTTTTCTTTCCTTGTGTTCGGGTTCTTTGACTGTAAATCCAAATAGAGAAGTTCCAATGAGCACAAGTCCTGCAGAAAGAAAGAAGGTATCAATAATGGCTTGTGTTGCCGCAACTTCAGGAGGAGCTCCCAAATTCAGATACTGATTCATGCGCCAAGTACTATAGACACCACCAACGGCAGTAGGAGAAGTACCAAAGGAAATAGTCCAAACAGCATTGTATAAACCGAAAAGCTCTCCACGTCGTGTTTCTGGAATCATATCTGCAGCAAGAGCATACCCGAGGGTATGAATGGTGGGGCGAACGATTCCATTGGCACCATTCACTACCAGCATACCAAGTAAGGTGTTAACAAATCCATAGAAAATTGAAGTGCAAGCTTGAATTATGAGAGCTCCAATGATGACTGGCTTCCTTCCAATATGATCACCGAGAATACCAGCAACGGGAGCAGCTATGAGTCCGAATGCGGAATTGACGTTACGGACTAGACTGATTTCAATTGAGGTCAAATTGAGCGCAATTCGGAGATAAATGGTGAACAAAGAAAGATAGCACACCCATGCCACGGTAATAAAAGCCCAGACGCCAAGGAAAATAAAGTAATTTCGAGAGGAACGATTTCTCCATCCAAGTTTCCAATCAGCAGAAGCTTGTAGTTTTGGAAGCGTTTCTTGTGCTAGTGAATGTTGAACTTCAGGAACCGTTGTGATAAGTGTGATTACACTACCGAACATAATTCCTGATGCAATAGGGAATACCCAATAGAAACCAGCACCTGGCACAGGATAATCATACAGGAACCCGATTACGGTTGCACCAAAGATACGCCCAATAATGCCCACTGCATTGATACGACCCATCAGGGTTGAACGTTCATTGGGATCAGCTAGGTCAGCAAAAAGGGCTGACCAGCCCGTATTTGACATGNNTCGATAAGCGTAAGCCCGATGATAATTGTCCAAATGGTGATATTAGCCCAGATAATTAGATATCCAATGCCAGCGAAAGTTTCTCCAATCACAATTAGTAATCGCCGTCGACGAATTTGATCACTAGCCCGTCCCCAGACAATTGCCTGCATAGCTGCGTTAGTAAGCATTGGAAGTGTGATAACTAGTCCCAGCTGGATGAAATTAGCTCCAAGCACTTCTGCCATGAACAAGGTGAGGAAAGTGTAGAAAATCGCTCGACGAGCATTGACCATGAACTCAAAAGAGCCCATACCCACTTGGATTTTCTTTCGCACACCATAACCCCATTATATCTTCCTTTAATACGGAAATGAAAAATGGAATTAGGGCTTAGACGACACTCTTCACCCTCACCTGTTTAATATTTGAAGAAGCCTTCTTTGGTCTTCATTCCAAGCTTGCCATCTTTAACCATTTGCTTGAGAAGGGGATGTGGCTTATAAAAATCATCATATTCCTTCGCAATAAATTCTAGTTTCTCAACAACAGCGTCGATACCCAATGAATCAGCGAGTTCCAAGGTGCCAACAGGTTGGTTGAAGCCTAATTTCATTGTCTTGTCAATATCAGCAGGCGAAGCGACAGTCTCAGCAACCAATTCTGACGCACGGTTAATGCCAACAACTACCACCAATTGAGGGTCAAACTTGTCAGCTAGCTCTTGAGACCACACTGTTGGACGTTGCCAACGGTTGCCAGGATGCTCATAGAACCCTTTTCCAGTTTTTGCACCCAACTCGCCCTTTTGCACTTTCGCTTCCAGACACCTAGCCATTTTCATTCCTGGTATTCGAGTTATCATGAACTTAAGCACATTATAGACTACATCGATGCCCACAAAGTCTAGCAGCCCAAAAGTTCCCATTGGAAGACCAAGCTTCATTGCGGTCGCAGAGTCAATCTCTTCTGGTGTAAACTTCCCTGAATCCACTAGCTGACCGACAAAGTTCAATGGAAACATCTGAATACCATTTGCGATGAAACCGGGGACATCTTTATTACACATAACAGGCTCTTTACCCATCTTCTCCGTCAATTCATAAATTATCGCGGCAGTTTCATCTGATGTTTTTTCGCCTTTGATAATTTCAACGATGTTCATCCGAACGACAGGTGAAAAGAAATGCATGCCAACAACTCTCTCAGGATGTTTCGTTGCTGAAGCAATATCGGTAATAGGTAATGAACTCGTATTTGTGGCTAGTATGGCGTATTGGGGTGCTTTGGCTCCAACATCGGCGAAAACTTCTTGTTTAAGCGGAAGAATTTCTGGTATGGCTTCAACAATAAGATCTGCATTTTTCACAGCTGTATCACGATTCGTTGTTGTGGTTATCCGGTTGAGGATTGCATCGTGATCATCTTGGGAGATTTTGCCTTTTTCGAGGAATTTTCCTAGACTCCATTGGATATTATTTATCCCCTTTTGAATGAATTCATCTTTAATATCAACCATCGTTACGGTATAGCCGGCTTGGGCGAAAGATTGGGTAATTCCATGACCCATAAGTCCTGCACCAAGGACAGTGATGTTCTTTACATCTTCAGTTTTCATCTAAATCACCAAAATGAAAAGTGTCTTGTTCAGATTGTAAAGTGGTTTGATTCTGAAGTTCTTAAAGCTTGATGTTGTTGTGATGTTATGAATTATTGCTAGGGTAGGAGAGATCCAAGTAGACTCAGAAGAAAGTCACGAGTTGGTGGGAAGAGGAAAAGTATGAGGAGAGTTATTAAGACTCCAATAGAGCCGTAGACGATTTTGACTTTATTGCGTCCCCAGAAAGATGCATGGAGTTTGTGCATGTGTTCTGTGCTGTGTTTGAAGCGGGCAAACATCCAAGGAAGTTGATCTGCAAATTCGCCTATTGTTTTTCCTTCTTCAAAATAAGGGGTGATGGATTGGTGGATTGGGGCTCCATCTTTGACCGTGAGGGGTTCTGGTGTGTTCCAGTTATAGAGGAAATCGATGATGGGATTGACACCACTGACTTTGACAGCGTTTTGATACCAAAGTTCTCGCCAGTGATAATCAGATGTAATCCATTCGATTTTTCCTGTTCGAGCATTCACCCAGATGTCTGCACGCTCCCAATCGTCGTGAGGGAGAGGAAAGGTTAGCTCGAGGGGCCAATACCAGACATAGCGAAATACCCAATATGCGTCAGCTTCCAGCCAGGTATTGATGCCATGAGCAAGGTTTTCAGGATGCTTAGTAGGAAGGAAGTCTTGAGGAGTTGGAATCCATTGTTTACCATCCCAGTAGCGAGGTTCAGGGTATTGGACCCATTGGTCTTTACCTCGGACACGGGTTTTAAAATAGGGATTGAGTTCACGACGTGTACTATAGAAGTAGAGGCTAGCCGTGTGGATCTTTGGTGGTCGACCAAAATACTTAGCAATGAAGTTGAATCTACGACTAAAGCTAACGTGTGGACGGGTCCAAAGTTCGATTTTTCGAGGATTAACAAGATTACGGATGATTCTAAAGGCACCATCACTTGGGGGTTTGATGATGAGGTCACAGCGATCTTTTTCTCGGGCCATAATACCAATTTCATGAGGAAAGACTTTTTCTCGGAATCCGCGAATATACTTCGATTGCCCTCCACTACGGTCATTACTTTTCATTTCATATTGATTCGTATGGTTTTCCCCTTGCCAGTCATCACGATAGAGTCCATGTTCATAGCGTTGACTCCAATAATCTCGAAAGAGATGAGCTCGTGGAGGTTTGAAAATCACTGGACCATCGTATTTGTTTCGTGCCCAGCTAGCCCGAATGAGTTCAATAGAGCCTAATCGTTGTCCAAGAGCAAATCCTGTTATTTTGAGCGGAGTTTCATTGTCTACGCCAAGTGATGAAAGAGAGTTTCGAATTTCAGATTCAAAAGCATCAGGGTAGGCGGCAAGGTTTGCCTCACGATGCAAATCTGCTGTGAGTCGGCGAATACCAAATAAAGTTGAACTAGCAGCTTTGAATGAAAAAAGCGCTTCCACCCATTCAGCATGACCATCCTCAAATTCGACATAGTAGTCGGTTATGATAAGACGAGGGTCCCAAGTTTTGGGATCAAGAAAGAGGTCTATTCGATGGTTTGTCCAACCTTGCCGATAGTTTGCTCCTGGTGCGGGACTCATTTCACCAGGTTCAAAGCAAATCCAAAGGCGATATATGAAGTATTCTCCATCGTATTTTGCATCACCAATGAAAACAGTGCCATAGAATAACTCTTGAAAGTTTACTCCGTTTCGAAGTCGAGGCATTGCGAGCTCTTCAGCAGTCATAATGCGGGGAGGAGTCTTGATTCGAAGAAATTCATATTCGCCACCGATTCGAGTAGGAACTGGCATCTCAATTGAGATCTGACTTTCTACCAAGTAATTATTTCCGGTTTGTAATTCTCGTTTTCCTTTATAGCGAAGGTTGAACTGATAGGGCACATGTTTTAGGTATTTTGTGAGTTCGACGGCGTCGGAGCCCAACGTAATTGTGGGAGTAAGGGTTTGTGGATTAATGTAGTCTTTGATTTCATATTCAGGAGCAAATCGTGGAACATAAATGGGGAGATGAGCTCCTTCTTCGAAAGTAATTCCAAAGTTTTCTTCCCATTTGTCTCCGATTTCATCTGCCCAATTAGTTTCTGCCTTAAGGATTTTTGGTCGGCTAGAAATTTTGAAAAATAGCGTTTGTATGGCTAATAGGTTATTTGTGTCAGCTTGATAGATTCCAAAGCTTACGGGGAATACTTGTCCAGGCAAGATATTCCCTTCACGTGCGGACTTGGTAAATACAGTGAAAAACGCGGCTTGCATTAAATCATCAATAGTTGAAATGGTGGTCTCAGAGGTGACTATTTCTTCCGTGGCTCCTTTGAGGGTACCGAGTGGCATACCTTTGTAGTCTCCTGTCCACATCACTCCCAGCCAAGGTTGTTCTCCAGATATTTGCTCAGATGGCGAGACTGGTTCAAAATCTGGAGATGCTGTACTAGTGAGTACTACTGGGATAGGACGAGTTGGACCAAATGCATCCGCAGGTTTTTCAAAATAGATATTATCATTGATTTCAAACGCATCGTCATCTGAACCGATATAGAAGTTTTTCATCGTAACTTGTGATTTATCCCTTGAGGCTTTCCATGGTTGAGTACTACTTGGGGAAATATGGGGAAGAATGCCTAATGGACGAATACTCAGATTAACAGCTTCTTTTTCAGAAATATTGAGAACGGCTAGTTTCACAGGTGTCTCTGCTTCAAAGTAGATTATTGCTTCAGTATCGAAATCAGGATACAACCCGATGGCAAAGTCACCATTCAGAAATTCTTTGAGCTCATCACGGAGATATCGCAATTTTTCGAGTGTAGCATCTGGGATTTTTAATCTGTGAGCAATTTGGAGGGCTTCACGTGTATAATCTAAAGCGCGGAGAAATACAGCTAGCGTCCAATTCTCCAAACCAACATGACTCTGGAGAAATCCTACAATTTTGAGGATATCATCCACTGTTTCTTGCGTCATTCGTCGAATCGAATATAAACCAACCAGTTCATCGCAAACGTTTAGCACTTCTTGAAGGCGAGCCTGCGTTGGTCGAACTCCGCTTCCATCATCCTCACTAATGGTAGCAACTAGTTGTTGCAGCCAAACCTCTAAACAGGAAATCGCTTCGTGATGACGGTCAAGCAACTCATAAGCATTTTTTGCACGAAATAGGTTTCGTCCACCATCTTCGATATTTCCTTCTTCTAAATTTGCTAATCCCGCTAACCAACTGCTGTAGGCCGCACGTCTCCGAATCTCATCTGGATCTCGATTGGGGATCCAGGTATCTCTCGCTTTGACTTTTTTGCTTTGTTCAACACCGCGTTGGAGTCGATATGCTAGGGAGAACAACTCTGCAGCACTTGAGAAATCACGAGAAGGTGCTGCGCCCCAAAAAGGCATTGCATCGGGTTCTTTGCGTTCATCTTTAGCATCATCGACAGGCTCTTGTGAGGAAGGTGGTTCAGTTTCTACTTCAAGATAGCTTAGGTTTTGTCGAAGTTGTCCTTGATTAAGTTTGCAAATAGCGGCAACCCAGTAAAGTTCCAAACTTTTGAACAAATCAACGACATCATCAAATTCGACTTCTGCATCAATTAATAAATCAAATAATTCATCCTGATCGGGTATCACAAAAAGATCAAGAATTTTTTTACGGAGTTCTTCCTTTGATCCAATATCTAGGACATCACTGACTATGCCAATACGGTAGAGGTCTGCTATTAGTTTTAAACAAATAACGTTCAAGCCACGTGCGGATCCTTCGCAGAGCCACCGATAAATCATTGCAAAATCGATGAGTGATTGATCCTGATGCTGTTGAGCCTGTACAAGAATGGAGCCCGCTTGATTTGCTAGTTCTTGAAATGCCTTTGATCCCTCATATCCACGTTTAACCATTTCAAATACGGCTATGAGCCCTTTTACAGCTTTAGAAGAATCATCTACAACAGCTACTCGTTGGTATCCAAGCCGCTCCATTAGGGTTAGAATGAAATCAGCAGCAAATTGTGTGAGATTAAGACTTAGTCGTCTAGCCTCATTAACTGTGAATCCTTCAATATCACGAGTTATTCGTAAATATGCAAACGCACCTTCCATATAGCTAGCAACAAACCGCTGAATTGAAGGCGTGGCTTTAGCTAGTTCTTCTTTTCCAACCTGCTCGAAAAATTCTGCTAGTGCTTTGAAGCGATTTAGCGCCGTATCGTCATCCGATGTGGTAACAAGGGACAAAGCTTCGGCTTCATTCCACAAGAAAATCGCGGCCAGTGGTATATTCACTTCTGGATTTTTCTGTCGGTTTGAAACTGCGCTCATTGCAGTTTTTCGGAAGAACTCAACAGCTTCAATTAGCATTGCACTTTCTTGAGCTGAGAGATCATCACTGACACCACTCAGAAGCTTTTGAATAGCCCGACCAATAATTAAAACATTCTCAAAATCATCAAGCTGCTCGTAACAGCGGTATTCGCGTATAATTGCTGGTAATGCAGCAAGAGGAGAATCCTCTGCCTTTCGGACCTGAACCACTGTACTAAAGCATTTTGCTGCACGTCGCCATTCACGAGCAATACCAAACATTGTTCCAGCCGCATCAAGCGCTTCTAGTGCTTGCTCATGAATAATACTCAAAGCATTCTCAGCGGCTTTAGCACGTTCTTCATCTGAACGATAAACATAATCATCATAATGAATCTCATCGGCAAAGTATTGCTCAAGTTCACGCCACCGTTGGGCAACGGTTTCAAAGTCTCGAGCAATTGATCGAGCAACCTCAATTTCAAGTTGTGGGGACTCTGATGCGGATTCAATTCGTTGGAGTAATTCTGCAATTTGCTCCAAGATGTCTTGAATACCTTGCCCCTTTGTTTTTGTTAGATGCTTCGATATTTCTTCAAGGTCATTCCGAGCGACTTGAAAAAGCGTAAGATATGCTTTCACTAAGCTATGATGATCCAATGACGCCATAATGTAATACTCCTATAGTCTCGACTCGCCAACACATATAGTAAAGAAGCGCAGACGAAATTTGTCTGTTCATGGATGTACCTCCTCAAAAGCTCTTCCACTAATAAGCGAGAAGTCATTAGTAGTACTACTTTATGAAAAGAACTAGTAAAAAGTTAAAAATTGGAAGAGCGTCCGCTCCGGGCCTACGCACATTTATCCGAAGCGGACAATTTTTCCAGCTCTTCCAGCGACAAAGATTTTCTTACGACCTTCAATTTGAACTAATTTGCTTCCACTAATCACGACTTTTAAATCGCCTTTCTTAAAGATTAGTCGATCTTCACTCGTAATAACTCCACATTTACCATGCTGAGTATCTAGGATAGTTGCGACCCAACCATGCTGACGTTGGATAAATGTATCAGTAAACCAGTTTTGGTTATTTTCTAAGAACTTGGTGAAAATTTCATTTGCCCGGCGATCGGCGTCTTCAATAGAATCTAGGTAGAATTTTTGTAATTCCTTATCTTTGATGAGGGTGGTGCTAGGCGGTGCCCATTCACCGTCTTCGCTAAAGAAGAGAAGACTGCCATTCCAATGGAAATCATGACTTTGCCCGACGGCGCCCCGTCGGGTTTCAGCAATCGCATCAATGATGGCCTGCCCGGATCCAATGAAAACCCCACCTACTTCCCTATTCTGATAAAAAATTGGAAAATAAAGTGTGCCTTCATTGACAATAAGCAAGGCTTTCTCTGATCGCGCAATATCCGTAGAATGGGTAACCTTACCTGCTAAAGCGCCAAGCACTAGCTCCTTTTTTCGATAACCACATGGTGAACAAAAACTCATTCTAGATCACACTCGTTATGCTTCGTTAGTATCTTTTCCGATACCTGATACCATTTGGTTATGAAGATACTCTGCTAGTTTTAGTGCCATCCGACCAGGGATAGTGATGAGATATCTCCCACGAACTCTTTCTTGTGTTACATATCCAGCTTCTTCTAATTGTTTAAGATGATGAGGAAGAGTTCCCGGTTTTAACCCTGATAACTCCATGAGATCTTGATGGTAACGGGGTTCTTCTGCAAGCAAATAGAGAATATCAATTCGTTCAGCGCTCGCAAGAGGAGCCAGTAATCGTTCGGCATCCATAGCTGGTACTTTTTGTACCGCCTCTGCCGCAGACTTACCGATTGAAATACCATTCTCATCTATTTTGAGACCGGCTCCATCAGGACCAATGAAAACACTCCGCATTGCCCGGTTGGCTCCCCGCATAGCGTCTGATACAACTAGTTTTATGTATTCCCCGATTTCTTTCCCGGCAGCACCCACATTCCGACCAAACTCAGCCATTTCCTCACCAAATGCCTGTTCATCAAACTCAATCCTTACACCTTTAGAACGTTTGGAGGATTTAGGAGAATCAGAATCCGTTGAATATTCTTCGCGAGGAGGTGTTCTTCCTTCTTTCTCTAAACGTCTACGCAAATCCTGCATTTGTTCTTCGAGCCGTTCCATCTTTTTGCGGATTTCCTCTTTTGTTTTCTCATCTTTGTCTTTCCTTCTACCAAACCAAGACATCTTGAATCCAACCCCTAACATATTCGTCGATATCGATAAATTTCAGCATACATCTTTTCTTTGATGCAACATTCAGTGTTTTCCATTTTTTTCATTTTATCCGACTCCACTCGGTTAAATTACGATTAGAGACGTTTTCTAAACGATAGAATTTTTTCGTTCTGAATTAGAATATTATCGTTCACAAATATAAACCTTTCGAATTTAATTAGAGGTTAGTGTATTCAACTAACAAGAGGCTAAAGCACATTCCGCACACTTAAAGGTGCTTTTGTACAAGGCAAAACTAGGCGAGAATAAAGTGATTAAATCCCCACGAGTAATAGTTGGAATGGCCGCCTTTCCTTTAAACACCTTCACGTCAGATGTTGTAATTAGCAAGGTAACAACGCTTCTACAATCAGAAAAACTCAGTGCAGCTGAACTTCTATGCCTTTCGAATGTATTAGGAAATCCCCGGGGAGGTCTACCTGGTTATCCTGCAAAGGAACGAGCGACCAGTATCGGGAACCAACTGAAACAATTTCATGTCAGCATTCATGGACCCTATGTTATTTCTTTAACCACAAAAGAAAAAGGAAAACTCCGAACCAGTCGCGCTCATTTGACGCGCTGTTTACATATGGCTGATTTGGTTGGAGCAACCCATGTAACCTTCCATCCTGGTTCACGACAACGTGGAACGATTGTAAAAGAGCTAGTAACCCAGCGATTGAAAGAGATTATGGCCAAGATTGATAATGATGGAATATCTGCTGTACCTGCACCTGAAGTAGCTGGTAAAACAGCTGGATTTGGGAGCTTTGAAGAAATAAGTTCAGTTGCAGGTGATGTTGGATGTTTATTCTGTTGGGATTTTGCTCATGACTTCGCTCGTGGCGGAGATGTTACTTCTGAAGACGGTATTCTTCGACGGCTTGAACTTATTGAGCAATCAATTGACCTATCACGATGGCGATTGCCAGTACACATTTCGGGTATCTATGCGAATCGGCGCGGAGAAGTACGCCATGCCCCATTAAATGGTGGAAGTAAGGTTCCTTGGAAGCTGTTTTTATCAGTGCTTCGTGAACAACGATTTTTGGAAAAGGTGAGCATTATCTGTGAATCGAAATCTTTTGACCGTAGCGGGCTAGATTTTCGCGTAGAAGAAGCCAACCAAATCAAGAAATTTATTGAAAGTAAACAGATTGATAAGGAGTATTCTCCTGCTCGACCATCATTAACACAGTTTTTCGACACTAAAACAGAAAAAGGATAGAAGAAAAACTTGAGCTTGAGAAAATGTTTATCATCCTATGAATAGGAGGCTTGAGAAAGAATTTACTCAAAAACCATTTCAGGTTTCGGTGCAACCGGTTCTCTAGGAGCAGCTAGCTTCAAAGCTTCCTTGATAATATCCAATGCCTTCTGGCGGTTATTTGGATCAATGGCAACCATGCCATAGGCTTTGATACCTAAAATTCGCTGCACTAGTTGAGGAGATAACGCGCCAGGAAGGTCTTGTTTATTCGCAATCGCAAGTAACTGAGCAGCGATATCCTTTCGCCGAATCAAGTCTATAATGTCTTTGCTATTTAGCACGTTTTCTAATGTTGAATCCGTAACTAGAAGGATAATTCGGCTACCACGAAAATAGAGTTCCCAAAGTTTCCGGAATCGGTCTTGCCCAGCAAAGTCCCAAGTACTCACTTCATAGGTTCCGATACGGGCACCTTCGATTTTTTGAATGTCAATAGCTATTGTTGGAACATAGCTTGTTGGAGGGACTCCGCCATTGAGAAGAGTAACAAGGGTTGTTTTCCCAACACCCCCATAACCGATAATACTGACTTTAAGAGTTGTTGTGACGTAGTCATCAACTTTGTCCATAAAGGCTTCGTATTCAACTTCATAACTGATAACACGACGGAATTCATAATGGACGCGATCAAGTTTTTCCCGAAGAGTATCGTCATCGTCGACACCTTCAGCACAGAGAACGACAATTCCTCGTCCCAGAGGTTTGCCGATATATTTGATTGGGCCGATTTCTTCAATGATGGTGTCTTGTGCTTCCTTTACACGGCTGGCAAAATCTTGCATTTCCTTGACATTAACATTGATAATCCAGAATTTTTTCTGGACTACAATTTCATCGCGTGCGTCGATGATATAGACGTAGTGTATCATCCGGATCCCCTGAGGGTAGCTTCCGCTTACCTTTGTTAATCCGAGTCGAGGCTATTTCAACTTTGCGTAGTTAATCTCAATAGATTGGTAATTTTTTACTTTTGGGCAAAGTTGATAAAAGGGTGAGTACTTCAAGCTGTGTGGGGTCGAGTCCAATGGAAGTAACGATTCTAGGCAGCGGGGCTTCGCTGCTTTCTCCTGACCGTGTGTCATCTGGATTAATGGTGGAAATTGCTGGAGAACCCCTTATTTTTGACATAGGATCTGGTGTGCTTCACCGTCTTTCTTGTAGCTTACAGGAAATTACTAAAATTGAACACATCTTCATAAGTCATTTACATGTCGATCACGTTTCAGATATCTTTCCCCTCATCCAGAGCCTCTGGCTTTCCGGTTATGATAAGACTTTGAACATCTATGCTCCTTCAATCATGCAAAAAATAATTGAAGTAACTAACGAAGTTTTTCCGTATCTATCAGATAAGATAAAGTTCAAATATCATCAACTAGAGCCTGGTTTTCAAGTGAAAACGAAGAACTGGAACGTTTTAACCTTCCCAGTAGATCATGGTGATTTTGAAGCATACGGATTTCACATTGAAGCCGAGGGTAAACGCGTTGTTTATTCCGGAGATACTGCCCCATCCAAAGAAGTTGTCAAAGCGGCGAAAGGAGCCGATTTGCTAATTCATGAGTGTTCTTTTCCCGATCGTTTGAAAGAAATAGCAACCACTCATACAACTCCAAGTGACCTTGGAAGATTAGCAACTGAGGCAGAAGTAAAAACATTAGTTATCATGCACTTGTACCCCGAACTTGATGAAGAGCTGGGTGACGCTCTCCGGAGCATTCGAGCTTCATTCTCAGGCAAAATCATTGTTCCCCGCGATACTCAGATTATCACGTTATAACTACCGATTGGACCTTTAGTGGATGAGTGACAGATGAACACTCAGCAATTTGCAGAAATGCTGGAACGTGCAAAACCGATTGATGAGTACATGCAGACTAGTTCGAAAGACTTTCGCTCTAAATACGAAGCAAGACGTACAGAATACACTCCCAAACACGATATTCTTGAAGCCATCAAAAGAAGTGCAGATCAATTTATTGTGGTCGCGATTGGGGCAGATTGGTGTAAGGATTGTATAGTCAATATCCCAGTGTTAGATATCATCTCCGAAGCAACAGGAATGCGTATCTATGTCCTTGGTGGAGTCAAATCCGATCCTCTAAATTCGAATAGGCGTTGGGCTGTCCCGCCTAGTCCTCCAGAAGTAGACTCTCTCAACATAATTGCGATTCCAACCATTCTTCTGTATACTCCGGATGGTACAGAAGTTGCACGAATCGTTGAGAATCCTCAAATTCTTCCAACGTTGGAAGAAGAACTCCTTTACCTCATCGAAAATTATCTTGATTGATTTCTGTTTCTATCTTTCACTGAACTATTGACTATTGGTTATTTCTTTATATTTATCATAGGCTCTCCTGAAGGCTTTAAATCCCAGAATAGAGAATTCGCTGGTGGTAGCGAACAATGTCACACCGGATTTGCCCGCGATGCTCAGGATATGTCGAGGTTCGACGGCTAGGGAAGCATTTCAAGATCCAGTGTACACACTGCGGCGCCAGTCACCAGACAATTCCGGGGGAAGTGAACGATCAAGTAGCGGCATATTTTCAATTTATGGATATAATGGAAGAAGGAGAACCCGCTCAGCAAGCCACAAGAAAGGGAAAGCCTCAAACACGAAGTGGAGCACATGAAAAGCGAATACCACTAGGATCGAAAGAAGAATGGGAAACGCAATTAGGGCAGGCAGGCGTCACCTCTTTCGAAACATTACCTGACATTGTTCAACGAATAATTTCGGATTCAGCATACCGACTAGTAAAATATCGACGATTCTCAGAAACCATTCCAGAACCAGGCTATGCCATTGATAAGGCTCCATTAGACGATGAACTAAAGTCCGTCCTTAAGCGCCAAGGGCTCACCCAACTATTTAAGTTTCAAGAAGAAGCGATAAAATATGTTCTTGAAGGGCGTGATGTAGTGGTTTCTGCACCCACAGCAACAGGGAAGACAGAAGCCTTTGCTCTGCCAATAATCCAACAAATACTAGAGCGCCAGATTGGTTGGGGACCCCTTCGCGCTGCAGAAAAACGCACTGTCCAAGCCATTTTCATCTATCCTACGAAAGCATTAGCCCGTGATCAAGCGGGGAAACTAGCTGTATTAGCAGCTAGTGTTGGATTGGATGTTGCAGTACTTGATGGAGACACCCCAAAATCCGAACGGACTACAATTTTTCGTCAACCACCTGATATTCTGATTACGAACCCAGATATGCTTCATATCCATCTAATTCGCCCAAGGGACCCAATTCGACGGCTAGTGCGAACAGCACAGCATGTTGTTTTAGATGAGTTGCATGTTTATGTGGGCGCCTTTGGTTCGAATGTACATTTTCTTCTACGTCGCTTAGAACGTATTTGCCCGCCACTTCAACTTATAGGTGCATCTGCAACTGTAGCTAATGCCAAAGAATTTGCAGAGTTGTTGTTTGGTCGATCAGTAGAATCAATCCATTGTGAAACGGGAAAAAAAGGAATAATTCATTTTCTGATGCTGTATCCCGAGCATGTAAGCCAGAGCACGATGATTGCAGGTGTGGCACGGGAATTGGTCCGTCATGATTTGAAGACGCTTGTATTTGCTAATACCCACAAGAATGCAGAAGTGATTAATCTCATTGCACGACGAACTCAATTGAAGAGCGCAGTTCATCGTGCAGGACTTCCGATGACTTATCGTCGGAAGGTTGAAGATGATTTCCGGTGTGGAGAACTAGACCTATTAGTCTCTACTCCCACCTTGGAATTGGGGATCGATATCGGGGATCTTGAGAGTGTGGTATCGATGCTCGTGGGCATTACACGCTTAACACAACGCATTGGACGGGCTGGAAGAAAAGGACAAGAAAGTATTGCTGTACTAGCACTGCGTCAAAACGATGCAATCAGTACATATTATCGGGAACACCCAGATGATTATTTCACTGATATTGACCCTGCATATGTAGAACCACATAATGAGTTGGTCGCCTATCATCAACTAATAGCGGCTGCCCTCGATTCGCCAATTACTGAAGATGAATTCGGAGAATTTAAGTCCATTTTACAAGAACTTCAAAGAGAGGGGTTACTGACTGAATCGAAGAAGAGATTGAGACCAAATATCATTGAAGCACGTCGTATTCTTACTCGGTATTCGATTCGAGGTATTGGTGATAATGTGAAAATTATCCATGAAGGAGAAATAATCGGTGAACGGCAGATGCCTGTAGCCATGGGAGAATTACACCCCGGTGCTTATTATCTGCATGCTGGATCCACATATGAGTCGTTGGAATTTGAATATCGACATGGGGTTGGCAGAGCGGTTATGAGAAAGCTTTCACGTGGTCATCGTGAAATGACTCAACCCATACGCCATGTAAACCCAGAAATTATACGGGTACTTGATTCACGTCAAGTTTTTGGAATGACAGTGCACTATGCAGATCTACGAATGACAGAGGTCATCACCGGATATGCCATCAAAGACATCTATACTGACAAACTTGTAAAAACTAAGGAACTAGACCAACCCTTACAATTTACATATCCCACGAAAGGCTTCTTTTTTACAGCACCACATCCAATTAAAGCTGTGAAAAAAATCAAAACACATACCAAGCCAAATGTCCCATCTAGTGACGATGAAGTGATTGCTGAAGAAGAACTTATTATTGGGGGATTTCATGCACTTGAGCATACCCTCATTGAAAGTAGTGATATGTTAACAGGGGGAGGGCGGAAAGCCATTGGTGGTGTTTCAATGGGGTCATCAGGGCTCATTTTCATATATGACGGAAGCCCTGGTGGAAGTGGTCTGGCCAAGTTGCTCTTTGATCGTTTAGAAGAAGCAATGCGGCGAGTGACCCTCATTATCAAAGAATGTGCCTGTGATGCTCTTGAAGGCTGTCCGGCTTGTACTTTTTCGTATCAATGTGGCAACAACAACTACCCGCTTTTTAAAGATGGGGCAATGGAGGCAGCCCAGCTCATTTTGAATGGTAAAAAAGTGATCACTGAGACAAGCCCTGAGCTTTCGGAAGAACCGTTGATTTGAAACGAAAGAGTGGTGGTCAAAATTCGGGAGTAAAGAGGGCACGTATTTTGGGAAAGATTACTCGAATGATAGGTGTTTTTGTGGGGCGCCCACCAGCATCGGGGTATATTTGATGAAGTTCGTCGATGGAACGATGACCTAGGAGAAGCTGGTAAATAGTCGGAAAGGGTAATGCGACGTGCATGTCTTTTACTTCATCACGAGGTATCTCGTTTATCGCCATAAGTTTTCCTTTCTTAAAAACCAGTTCAATGCCTTCCTGATACCAACTAATACGTATCGAATCTGTCAAATGCTTAAATTCGGATTGTGCCAAACGCTGTTCGATAACAGATTTGATGATGTTTAGAAAACGTTTGATAGAAGGAATCTTCACATACCATGCATAAGGGCGACCAAATTTTGATCGACTGAGCGCTTCAAGAGTTTGGGCAATGGCCGGTCGTGATGGAGGATAAATTCGAAGAGGCAGTTGCTTTCGTTTAGCAATTTTCTTCAAAAAACGGAGTATAGATATTAAGTGATTAATATCTTCGACCCATAATTCACTAATTTCGAGAGCTCCCCAATCTATTGCAAGAATGAAAATACCCACAACCTTCTGATTTTGACGGACGATATGGAATTTGTAGACCGCCTCTTCGCTTAGCTTTCCGCTTGAGAGATAACTAAACTCACTTTCAGATATGAGCCGATAGAAATCAAGATAGGCATTGCGTTTTTCACGAGCTTGAAGATACTCATGGAAGGTGTTTTCGGTGACCTCTTCTATAGAAATCGGTTCTTTTTCGCTTTTTTTCAGCTTAGGTATTTGTTCTAGCGGAAAGGTGAGAGAACCGCCCATTTTTATGGCGTATTCATAGCCTAGTTTCCGATAATAATAGGGAATTCCCGCGATGATAATCATGGGTAACTTATATTCTTCAACACGTTGTTCGAAAGCTTCATTCAGTTTGCGTATCAGACCTCGGTTCCTGTAATCTTCCAGTGTTCCAACGATTTCCATTTGTCCTACTGGAAGTTGTATACCATCGAGTACACCCACATTGAGTTTCAGGCAGTAGTAAGCAACCACTTTACTTGTTTTTGTGTCTTCGATAATGAAATTATCAGAAGGAGGGAAATTCGGGTGTAGCTTAAACAGTCGATCAATCATGGATGTTACATTCTTGCCATGAACCGCTTTGACGTGGGCTTTGATGGCATTAACATCAAATTCGGTGCCAGTTCGGAGGATGAGACCATTACCAAGATTTTCATTCATAATGGATACACTTACTACCTTTGCTGCTAAATCACCGGAACATGTCGAAGGTTAAAAGCTTATGCAAATCAATGTTGACACTTATGCAGCTAACCCAACAGTTTAAGAAAGCCCGAGTTCCCCAAATAGAGGCTAGTAATATCAGATGCTATAAGATGGGTTTATTGTGACGCGATTCAAGTACTACACGATTTATAGATGTAAGAATTGTAGTGAAAAAATTCGTGTTCATGGTAAGCTTACCTCAAAACTGATTTTGCCAACTGGTATGCAGATGTGCTGTCATCGACCCCGATTGGTCAGAGAGCGACAAGTTCTGATTTCTGATTATAAAGAAAAGGAAACCGATCTCGATGTGCAAACGAGAAAGAAAAAAGGACATCAAAAGAGTCTAGCGGAATATTCGAAAAGAACGAAGTGAGTTGTTCATCACTATAAGACTTTGTAACGAGGATGAGTTCGTAATTTTGGAGTTGGAGCAGGGTAGGCGCCATCAGGGGAAGTATAAGCTAAGAGTGCATCAGTAGTTGAGACAGCCGTAAAGAATCGTGGAGCCCTACGAAGAGGCCCTGCCAGTATGAAATCGGCGCCATGGCATTGTAAGTAGGTGCATAATGCTGGAGCAAGATATCGTTTTGCAGCTGGTGAGATATCAGATGCGTGACGCCAAAGCGCAACACTATTTGCTGAACCAGCTCCCACAGGAAATCCCAATTCATTTTTCACAAACTGCATTGCAGTTGCGGCGATGCTGAGTCCAGCAAGGTCGAGAGCTACTGTATCAATGAGAATCTTAGAAATCTTAGCCGTTTTGGCTTTAGCCAAGAGCCCTTCAGAATCGGGTGTGCCCTTAAGCGTTTCAAGGCGTCCTTGGGGACGGATATCCAGTGGGTTGTGTGCAAGGATTATCGCAGCATTGATTTTAGCAGCCTTTAGGGCTTTGAGTTCTTCCGGTGTGGTGTGGTGACCAATTGCATCAAAGACTGCTAGATGTGTTTGCCCAGTGTCCACAGCAGTTTCAATACCCGCGAATCGGGCATCTCGAGAACTACTATCAATTAAGAATGGAATAGATGCAGCGTTTTCCGCTAGAAATTTTAGATATTTACTCATTGCGTCGGGAGTTTCTGCAAGGACATCCAAAATGAAGGGTGTGCCCGTCGCCATAGTGAGTTTCTTCGCCCGTGTGAGGTAGCGCTTTGCACGTTTCATATCAAATTCCCCATGTTTGGGATTTGTAACTAGACGATCTCCCCGATGAAATATAGAAAGCACGAGCACAGTGGGATATTCACCACGACGTCCACCTATAGTAACATCTCCAATTTGTACAGTTTTTGGTTCTACATGTATTCCTTGTTTAACCATGAAAGTGCCTCCCGAATAATTTGCGTGTATCTTATCTACTGGGATGGTGGCAATTTAAGTCTCTTTGAATACAATTTTGATTGGTCGAACATTTTTTAGGACACTTCAGCTTCAGCTGAAAAAAATACATGCAGATGCTCTTACAAGAAACTAAGCAACGAGTTCTTAAAGCAGATTTATCAATTCCATTTCTAGAGAATGGGGAATGGCAAGACGTCTTTCACGCTTTGATAACAATATCAGCTCAACAAACAGGAAAAAACGTTAGCTACCTTTATGCTAAGGCATTTAATGGTTTGTACTTTGGTGCTACAAAAATAATTTCTGAACTAATGAATGCCGATAAATAGCAGACTGTTTAATCGAGGTTCATTTTTACAAGAAATTGAACATTTTTAGGGAAGTTCATTTCCGGAATGTGGTGGTGTGAATCCATGAATGGCTGGGACCATGTTTTTTTTACAACAGTAATCTTCGTTATAGGTTGGATTGTCCTTGGATGGATTGTTTCCTTCTTTGGATGGATATTACCTGCGACCCTTAGCTTCTGGTTTTTCCTAGTAGCGTGGGTGGGTGGATTATTTCCTGATTTCGATATTCACTGGAAACCTCTTCTTGGTCACCGATCAATCATAACCCATAGTGTGCTAGCACCACTGGTCATAGTAGGACTCTTCTTCATTCCTGTGTACTTCCTTGGTTGGTGGACGCTTGTTGACAGATATTTCGTTGCTCTCTTTTTACTGGGCTGTGCTTGTCACTTCTTTCTTGACCTCGCTCCAAGCACTCGATCAGTACTCAATCGTTGGATGAAAAACCCGTTGGAGGCTGTGGAATATATAGAAAAGGGGATGATAGCGCCACCAGGAAATATCACCTATGTTCCTAAACAGTATGAAAAAGGCTGGCTCATTGGAAATGCACTAGCCCTTGTCGCGTTTGTCGTTATCGCACTTGTGTTCATCTTTCCGGCACTTGGACTTTAAGAGCTTTTGCCAGTAAGTCCATGACATCAAGAACCTCTATTCCCCAATCATCGTTCATTGACTGAGCCTCAGAGAAATGAAATTTGCAGTTGGGACATGCAGACACTAGATAATGGACAGAAGTTCTTTGAACATCAACCAGACGCCGTCTGGTGATTTCTTCGGCAAGGTCAGGGAAGGTTTTCGGTAATGCTCCTCCGCCGCCACAACAATCAGAATGTTCCCTTTTATGAGACATTTCCACCAGCCGACTATTTGGAATCAGATTAAGCAACTGACGAGGTTGATCATAGACGCCGAGTTCACGGCCAAGATGGCATGGATCATGATAAACAAATACTGATTGATTATTCGATGAAAAGCTTGTAAGCAAGGGTGCGAGCTTTTTCTTATACTTTGCAAGAAACTCAGTAATATGATAAACTTGAATCCTCTTGGGAAGCGCAATACCAAGTTTGGGATAATCTTCTCTAAGAGTTCGTGTACATCCTGGACAGGTAGCAATTACAGTCTGGGCGTTTGAACGCTTGATGGCTGCAACGTTTTGCTTTGCCACCAATTTAGCGCTTCGAGTGAATCCTGCTCGAATGAGAGGAGATCCACAACACACTTCTCCTTCAGTTCCAGCTAAGAGGCTGTGCTCGAGTCCTAGTTTTGAAAGGATTTGTTGAGTTGCATTGGCAATCTCGGGATGCCGATAGGCAGTAGTGCACCCAACGAAATAGGTGAGAGCTGCGCGGGATGATGCGATTTTTTGAGCATTTTTGATTTGGGCGAAGCGTTTGTTATGTGGTTCAGCATAAACATTATAGAATTGTATGACATTCTGGTCAAGTTCCAATGTTCCTTTAGGAGCGCGATGTTCCTCAATAACACGTTCTCGGGCAAGCTCAATTATATGGGGAAGTTCATGCTTGGGTTTACACCAAGCTTTACAAGCACCACACAGATTGCATTGGAAAAGTCGATCTACGGCTGCTTCTGTAAGGGCGCGTTTCCTCCCACGGTACAGTTCGATAATTAGTGCTCGACCCACGGGACTGCAAGCGTCAGAACGGGTTACAAGATGAGTAGGGCAAGAATGACGACACATTCGACTGCATAGGCTACAAAGCCGACTGATTTTGGCATAGTCGTTAAGCGTATTAGGTAAATTTGTTAGTTGTTTTGTCGTCATCTAAGTTCTCTCTTTGAAGAGTTAATGAGTTTAATAACAGTACAGGGTAAAAAAAACGATTTAATGAACGAATTCAATAGATTTTTCATCGTTGACATTATCGAGGATAGTGATTATCATGGAAACCTTTATGCAGGAAGCCATAAAAGAGGCAAAACGTGGTTTAAAGGAAGGAGGGATTCCCATTGGATCTGTACTTGTTAAGGAAGGGAAAATACTTGGACGAGGTCACAACAAACGAGTACAAGATAATGATCCAATAACTCATGCGGAAATTGATTGTCTTCGGAATGCTGGACGAATGAGGAGTTACACAGGGACGACACTTTATTCGACGTTAATGCCGTGCTACCTTTGTGCTGGGGCTGTGGTTCAATTTAAAATTAAACGAGTTATTGTAGGAGAGGCTTCAACATTTCCTGGAGCAAAGGAATTTATGGAGAAACATGGCGTTGAGGTTGTAAACCTGAACTTGGATGAATGTAGAGAAATGATGAACCATTTCATTAAAGAAAAACCAGAGCTATGGCAAGAAGATATTGGAGAGTTATAATTCAATCTAGATTAGGCCCAAGACCCAGTTTTCCGGGATTCAAAATGTTGTTTGGATCCAGATATTGTTTGATAGCCTGGAGCAGAGCAAATCCAGAGGAACCATGTTCTTTAGGCATCCAAGGTGCCTTGAGTAGACCTACACCATGCTGATGGCTGAGTGTTCCACCTGCCTTATGGGCTGCTTCCAATCCAACCTTCCAGACCTGCTCATATTTTGCTTCCACTTCTTTAGGCGATGCTTCATGACCAATGAAAATAACGTATATGTTACCACCATCCGGGTAGAAATGCGAAAAGTGACTCATGGTGCTCATTCCCGTAGCTTCTATTGCCTTGCGCATAGCCCAATACATTTTTTCTAGATTCGTATAGCTTGCCGCGACATCAAGGACATCGTATAGCATTCCCGGACCAAGATTCAGACTAGAAGGATAGAAGAGGTCGAAACGATTTTCCCACCAATGTTTGGACGGTTTTGGCCCTAGGGCTTCACTTCCTGAATCAAGACAAATTCTGGATATAGTCCGTTTTTCTAAGCGTACAAGCGACCTAGTAGCACTGTACATAAGATTGAGAACGCATGCACCTTCGGGTGGCGATTTAAAGCGTCCTAAAACGAACCGGGTTTCACTTTCATCATATAAACGAATTAAGGCAGGTTTTAGATCATGACGAAATATTTGTTTCACCGCCGACAACCCTGAAGCTAGATCACGAAACAGAAAAGATTCAAAATGTGTGGTTTGAGGGATTGGGGAGATACGAAGGATGATTTCTGTGATAATTCCGAATGTGCCTTCGGATCCAATAAATAATTGTTTGAGATCAGGTCCCATTGAAGAACGCGGAACAGCTTTGGTTCTGAGTAGTTCTCCATTTGGTAGTACTACTTCTAGCCCGGCTATCATGTCTTCGATCTTACCATATTTAGATGAAAGTACACCTGCAGACCGAGTTGCAGCAAAGCCGCCATATGCAGAACTAAAGACAGAAGAGGGAAAGTGTCCAGAAGTGTACCCTCGTGCCTCCAAATATTCCTCAAGCTCTTGGCCCAAGATTCCAGGTTCAATGGTGACCGTTAGAGAGTCTTCATCAAGCTTGAGCACGCGATTCATCTTCTTGAGATCAACTATGATCCCTCCAGTAATTGCTAAAGTGCCCCCTGCAACTCCTCCTGCTCCAGAAACCGGTATCAAAGGAATTTGCTCTTGGTTCGCTAATTGTACAATTTTTTGAATCTGTTCAACTGTACGTGGCCACACGATCAAATCAGGTTGTGATTCTAGTACTAACCGTCCAAGGCGTAATAGACGAAGAGGCCAAGCATCTCGTGAATAGCAGATTTTATCGATTTCGGCTGCAGACACATTTTCTTTACCAAGCCAAACTTCCAGTTGACGCTTTACACGATTTACATTGAACGCCGTCGAAGCCTTAGACAAATCTAACACCACTTTTGTTGAGTTCTTAGAAAGGGCACTAATGTAGCATTTCCATATTAGCAGGTACTATTCGGTTCCCATTCATAAAAAAAACCTTGTGAAACCATAATCTACGTTCCATAGGGGAGGTACAACGCTTAAACAAGAAGTAGCCCAAACATTTCAGTTCTTTATCTTAAGGTGTAAAAAAGTAGTATTATCTATTCTAGCTCCAACCTTCATAATTGATGCTATTTTGTTAATACTCACAAATTGGACATGGCTTTGTCCATTGGCTCATGGAATTCCGAGAGCAGCACTTAGCAACTTCGTGGAAAAAGGGGTGCTCTTCATTGGACTCGCATACCGAATAATCGCAACACTCTTTCTTTCGTGACAAATGTTAATCAGTTCTTATGATTCAAAGTTTATTGACTTGTTGATTAATACTGCGTCTATAAGCTAAAGTGGCTCAGTAACAAATATGGCACGGTTCGATTCAGCTTTCCAAGGCTTTCGAGAAAAATCCGAATATATGGTCTCAACTTGAAAATGGGATTCAGCAAGCAGAAATTTAACATCTTCAACGGTTAACACAGCTAGTTTAGACCAATCATAAAACGTATCAGTGATACGGCCATCATCATTTTGGATATCAAACCGAAGAACTATGTCAATGAGATTCTCTGATTCTTGAAGGTGTGTTGAAATAGACCGAGTTACAGAACCCCCTTCAGGTAAAGATACTGTTTCTAACCGCCGCCATATTCCGCTTGTGTCAGATTCACCAACCCAAATATCAAAAACAAAAGAACCTTCTTTGTGAAGATGCGCCTTGACACTTCGCAAACAGCCCAATTGCTGTCTACGAGTAACTAGGTATTGAAAACTTCCAGAAGGAATGTAGATGATTCGAAATTGTTGGTCAAGATGAAAATTACTTATATCACCAGCGATGAAGAGGAGGCGACGAGCAATTTCTGGAGGTGCTTGTTGGAGCTTTTTTCGGGCTTCTTGTAACATTTCTCGCGACTTTTCAAGTCCAACTACAGTAATTCCTTCTTCAGCAAGGGAAAACGCGAAAATTCCTGTTCCTACACCTAGCTCTAGAGCAGGAGAACCAGCTTCTTGAGCCAACATTCGGTAAAATGACTTTTCCTCTTCCTTTCCTAGCGCGAACAGATCATAGAACTGTGCACTAGCTCGATACGTCATCTGACTTAGTCACACTCATATGAGTGTAGGTTTGCGGGTTTTTGAGGGTTGTTATCACTAGTCTATCAGTGTGTTTCACACCATTGATTGATGCCAGTTACACTGCATCCGAAGGAAGAAGACGATGTTCCAAACGGCGTTTTCGATGGTACAGCAGCAAGAACTGAAATGTCCAACGGGCATTACACTCCTTGATGACCTTCTAGGGGGTGGCTTCGAAGGAGGTCTAAGCTACCTCATTTTTGGAAGCCCCCACTGTACAAGTTTGCTGCAACAGTCTATAGGCACCGCACTGCTTCACTATGACCTACACCGAGGTGTCGCCGTCATCGATGCAAACAATGCAATCCGCCCTGACACTATACTCTCCCACATACGGGCATCATTCTTACCTGAACCTCCTGCAGCCCATCTGCATCGACTTCATGTCGCCCGTGCGTTCACCACAGATCAGTTGCTCTCACTCCTCGACCAGGCACCCAACACACTCTTCAAGATAGATATTCCAATACTTTTTGTGAATGGCCTTACGCACCTCGTCCAAGAAGAAGAGAAAGAAGAGACAAAAACACTCACAGCACCAAATGGTCTAACTGACTCACGTATCTTCCGTCGTGCACAGTTAGCGGCGTATCTGAAGCAACTCGCTTTTACTCATCAGGTTGCTGTCGTGGCCAGCGCTGATGCTCCGAAACGGTCATCAGAATCACCACTTCGAATTGGTCAAGCTGCTCGCCATAGGTTCCACGTTCTTATCCATCATGCACGTCAAGACACCATTGAAACCTTCACATTGGAAAAACACCCCAGCCGTCCGTGGATGCAGCGGAGCACCATAAAATCTCGATCGCGACGCCTTCGCAGCGCGTATCAGACGACACTGTTCAAAGAATAGACTCCAATTGAATGGGTTATTTGTATAACAATGCATAAGTTGGCTAATGCATTCATTTTTAGCTCAATAGGTCAAGGGTGCTCGTTTAACTTGGAGCCCTTGATCTATGACGTTCAGAGCAATCAAATATTTCACCTTGCTGATTCTAGCAATGGTATTCTGGGGCGGAAGCTGGGTTTCCGCACAAATCGTGGTCTCCGTGGGTCCACCAATGACTGTAGGTTTCTTTCGCTTCTTCACTGCGAGCCTCATTTATCTTCCCATTTTAATAGCAACCCAACGTGATTCGATTAAAGCATATACATCACGAGATCTCAGTCTCTTCTTTGTTATCGGATTAATCGGTATCTTTGGTTACGGAATCTTGTTTCTAATAGGTATGCAGTTTACAACAGCCGCACAAGGATCTATCATCGCAGGTATTAACCCGGTAACTGTTAGCCTACTGGCATTTCTCTTCCTTCACGAACGACTGACACCCAAATGGCGATATATCGGGTTCTTCTTTAGTTTCATGGGAATTGTATTTGTTGTTGGTATTCAAGCCGTACTTGATTTTCAATTCGAATACCTTATCGGAAATCTCATTTTGATTTGTGCAATGTTTACTTGGGGCTTATATTCCATTATTGGGAAATCTATTATGAGAGGTCGCTCATCCCTTGAAGCCACGGCGATGGGTATTTTCTTTGGAACCCTCCTCTTCTTTGTCGGAGCCTTATTCGAACAATTTTGGACCCTCCCCTTGATGTATGACCTCACCTTTTGGCTAAACATTCTCTATTTGGGCATCATTGTAACGGTATTGGGATTCCTATTCTACTTTTTAGCAATAAAAAACGTTGGAGCGAGCAAATCAGCCGTCTTCATTGCTCTCGTCCCGGTCTTCGGAACCCTCTTCTCGTTCATATTATTACAAGAACCCATCTATCCGACCTTTATCATTGGTTTAGTTCTTGTAATCATTGGAATCCTGTTAATCAATTATCCAAGCAAAAAGCCGACTGCCGAACTTGAAACCCATGAAGAAAAACATGAACAATGAGTCAAATAATTGCCATGCGTGCCATTCCATACGGACATAATTGATTGAGAGGACAAGTCTGACACAAGGGGTTTCGTGCTGTACATACAAGAGCACCAAAATCAAGAAGTGCCTGATTGAACAGAAATGCCTTCCCACGTGGAATTACAATCTCTGCTAAGTGCCATAGCTGTTTTTTTGCTGGAATGCGTTGTGGATTCCCTTTAACTTCAAAATATCGTTGAATTAGCCGCTGCACATTAGTATCAAGAATTGGTGCATTCTTGTGAAACGCAAAGCTAAGGATTGCCCCTGCAGTGTAACGACCAATTCCGGGTAAAGCCATGAGTTCTTCGACTGTGTCAGGGAGCTGTCCATTGAATTTAGTAACAACCAATTTTGCAATCTGCTGGAGCCGCCCTGGCCGAAAATTATAGCCAAGTGGACGCCAGAGCTCTTGTAAGTCTTTAGCTCGGGCAACAGCAAGTGTTTCGAAATCGGGATACATTTTGAGGAATTCATGGTATTTTGGAATCACTCGGTCCACTTGGGTTTGATGAAGCATAATTTCTGACACAAGAATCTTATAGGGATCACGGGTGTGTCGCCAAGGAAGATCGCGACCATATTTCTGATACCAGCGAAGAATATATTTTTGAAAACTTCGAATCCGCGAAGGGGTAGCGAAAGGAAGAGCGCCGATTTGGATGTCCTGGTTGTTTTGTTGTTGAACTTTCACAAAGTTTTGGCGGTGGTGAAATAATAAAAAATCATTGGAAAGCTGAATCCTATTGAGTCTTTATGTCAACAAGCATAGCTTTTTCAATTGGATGTAGACATGGCTGCTCATGGTTATACCAGTAGAAAATGATGGCCGAAGCTCTGCATCTATCGTGCTCCGTCGTTACATATGGGGAATTCTACTTGGATTTTCACTGTTTCACTTTTCGCAGTCCATTTTCTGGCAATTTGGGAGCTTCTATCTATTCGCAGGGATTGGTGAAACTGCTTTTTTCCTAATCGGTTTGATTGGAGGACTACCTGTTCTTATTGGCCTAACAGGTGTGTACTTATGGGGGTCGTTGTCTGACCGGTGGCACCGTCGACTTCCCTTTATAATAGCGGGATTCCTTGCTCAAGCCATCAGTTTCTTTTTGTATATTCTAATCCAAGATAGTCTAACATTCCTCATTGTTACTTGTGCCGCATATCTCTTCTCGGTTGCAGCGGTACCAATGGCCAACGCATATCTCACAGAAGCCCGTACTTTCAAGGGAGAAGCTGTGGGACTCCTTCTGGCTACCAGCAGTATTGGTTGGGCTATTGGAGCATTTACCGGCGGATTCTTATTTTCTTTCATTGGAATGACAGGTTTATTCTTCCTCGGATGTTTCGCGTTTCTTGCAGGAGCTCTGATTATCCTCATCTTTGTTCGAGAAATCCCCAATTCATCCGAGCAAATTGGGCCTACGAAAAATCAACGAAAATCAACTCCCTCATCGAAACCCTGGTGGAAACCCCACCTTTGGATTTTATTGATACTCGCAGTAGCCATAGCAATTGGTAGTATTGGGGTTAATGCTTTCGCTTATTTTTTTGGAGTCTATTTAGTGTCAGAAATTGGTGGAACACCCTTGATGATAGGAGTAGCCAATGGCTTTGCAGCATTTTTCGGATTAGGGGTGACTCTTGCCGCAGGATTTAGCAGTGATCGGATAGGACGCAAACCTATTATCCTGCTTGGATTTGTCGGGTATACCCTATTCATGTTGGTGTATCTGTTCATAGTTAATCCGTTGGTTGCGATGCTTCTGTGGTTTATTCCACTTTACCCCTTATTATCTACTGCAAGCTATGCAGCCGCAGCAGATCTGAGTAAGATTGAGCAAAGGGCGCGAGCTATGTCGACGATTGCAACAGCAAATTCTCTGGGAATGGCTATCGGACCAATTATTGGCGGCGCATTAGTCCAATTTTTATTCCTAACATTTAGAGGTAACATGCTCTTTGCGATGATTATGAATACTATTGCCTTTTTCGTCGTCGTACTTCTCGTTCCGGAGACCCTTCGACAAAGAAAGATAAAAGATGAAACATAAGATTGGCAACTATGCGCCTTGAGTATCTTCATAAGATGCAGGGACTTTTTTCTTACGCCCTGCTCCGATGAAGTTCCCCACTAGAATCATTATGATACTGGCAAAGCCAATTCCTAGCCCTAAGAAATAGGCTAGAATAACTTCAATGGGCTGACTGAATATACCCGCACCAAAGGCTATCAGAACCTGATTAACAATATAATAGAAAGCAGTAAAGGTCGCGAGCGAGACGATAATTCGACCAATCGTAGCAAAGATACCAGAACCTGCAGCATACCAAATAATAGCCCCAACAATGACGAAGACACCACCAAGGCTGGTAATAATCACAAGGGCATGCGCAATCTGAGTTCCTAAGGGTGAACCTAGAATTGAATCAAGAAACGCTGAAAGTAGAACAGCTAAGGAAGCATCAAGAGCAAGATCCAGCCCTGAATAAAGGAGAAGTCCACCACCGATTATCAGTAAAAGAAAGCCAAACAAACCCATAACATTCAACATCCATAAATATGGTAACTATTCTCCCAAGGATAGCACCCTTATAGTTTACGCCTTCTCTCTTGAAAGATAGTAAATTTCTCTACTTCCTCAATTTGGAAATTAGACTAATTTTTTATCACCGGAGGAAGCTGATAGAAATTAGAAGAATGGAAAATTAATAATTTGGTGAGTGCCAATGGACAGTACACTCGTGGGAACCATTGAAAAGTTTGCCTACAATGCTATTCGCCTTGGTAAACGTGGTGCGCATTCTTATGAACACACACTGCGAGTACGTCAATTATGTTTGCTAATAGGAGAAAAAGAAAAAGCGGATTTGGAAATACTTGAAGCAGCAGCCCTACTTCATGATATTGGGCGCCCTGAAGAAGAGGTGACAAGAGAATCCCATGCTAAGGTCGGCGCCAATATGGCTGTGGCGTTTTTAGCTACGACCTCCTTTCCTAGTGAGAAATTACCAGTTGTAGCTAGTGCAATTCGGACACACCGATATAGTGAGAATGAGATGCCAGAATCGTTAGAAGGTGAAATCCTAAGTGACGCCGATAAACTTGATGCCATTGGAGCATTGGGACTAGCTCGAACTATCGCAGAAAGTCTTGTCCAACAACGGGGACTCCAAGGAACGATTGAACACATAAAACAAAAGTTGTTGAATCTCTGTGACCGAATGCTGACGAATACGGGAAAACAACTCGCAAAACCTAGACACCAGTTACTTGTTAAATTCATGACAACTTTGGCTTCAGAGTTCACAGCCATCGGTGAACCGCTGCCCATAGAGCTTCGTCCCTTCGTACAAAAACAAAACAAATAATTCTACAGACTGCTATGGACATTCAAAGTATTGTCTACAAAACTTTCAAGTGAGTTTTTGTTATGTCTTCAAAGACTCATAATCAAGGTCACAAGGGGCAATCCTATCTAATCTCTCCACAACTTGGAGCTATCTATGGTATTCGTGGTCCCAAGACGATGTATCGTTTTGGCTCTGAATTATAATTTAGTTTAAAATGCTGTTAAGGCACAAGTCTTTTCTTCTTCCTCAATGCTTAGCAAGTGTAATCAATCGAAAAATGAGGGGTGTATTTTTATTACCGAAAAGAAGGAGCAAAAAGACCGCCATCCTATTGTTGAATTTATTCTTTCATCACGGTTTGCTGGATTGTGTGGAATAATTGGACCATTTACCGCTTTGATTGGAATAGTCTTGGCAATTTATTTATCGCCATGGTTCAATTGGTTCACTGATGCACTCAGTGACTTAGGACACCCCAGTAATTCTGCGGCCCCCATTTTCAACACCAGCTTGATACTCGCGGGGCTTTTCGTATTAATTCTAACCTTTTGGTTGATCCGTCACCAAGTGTTTGAAGGCTCAGTTATTGGAGTAATTGCAGCGATTCTTTTGACAATTGCCCAGTTTTTCCTCATCGGTATTGGGGTCTTTCATGAAGGATTTGGATATACCCATTTTGTGGTTTCAGTAGGGTTCTTCCTTACGCTTTTGTTAGCCGGAATAATCTACGGGATTCGTTTAATGCAAGAGAAACACCTTCGCTTAATTGGTGCTATGGCATTTATCCTAGCATTGATTAGTGCACTAATCTGGGTAGCATACTACCTGAATTTCCTACCTTTCACGGGTGTTGCAATACCCGAAATTATCTCCGCAGTGACTGCGATTATCTGGGTCTATCCCCTCTGTATCCTGTTGATCTTACAGAAACAAATGTAAGTCTAATTCTATGTTGGCGGAATAAAGTGAACAATTGACTCGATTGATCGTCGAGGGCGATAAGGAGGGAACTCATCCGGATAACCAACCGGTATAATTGCCGCTGGTTGTACACCTTCTGGACAATCAATAGCTGCAGCTATGGCCTGGTCATTAAATGCCCCAACCCAACAAGCCCTAAGTCCCAAGGCATTCACAACCAATAACAAGTTTTGAGTCATTGCTGCTGTATCTTGAATAGAATAGAAGTTGCGTCCACGATCTTTTTACCTTGCACCCGATTCTTCCGGAATGCGGCATACTACAAAAACCACTGAAGCCTCTGTGATGAATTCTTGGTTATAAGCACCAGAGGCCAAGTTCTTTTTAACAGTCTCATCACGAACAACATAGATCCGCCATGGCTGTCTATTACCGGCACTTGGGCTTGCGATCATTGCATTAAGTAGCGTTTTAACCTGATCTTTTGATACTTCTTGATTTGTAAATGCACGAATTGACTTCCTAGTTTTTATTTTTTCAAGAGCATCCATTTTTTCAATTCATCATTCTTAGATGTGTTTTGCCAGTTCTTGCAAATTACTCATTAGGATTTGTTGATATTTTGAATAGTTTTGAGCATAAACTTCATTGTTATCAGGATTGGGAATATGAGTTTGTTGTTGATGTACCATCTCCTTAATTGCTTTCTCAACAGTGGGAAAAATATTAAGCCCTACTGCTGATAGAATCGCAGCACCTAAAGCAGTTCCTTCATCAACACCTGTGTAAATCCCTGGTCTCCCACTTATATCACTTTGAATTTGTCGCCAAAGAGGAGACCGAGACCCTCCTCCATCCATACGGATATTATCTATTGCAACACCTATTGATGACATCGTATCAATGAAAAACCGGGTAATATAGGCTACGCCTTCTAGAATGGCTCGGGCAATGTGTGCACGTGTGTGTTGAAATCCCAGCCCATGGATCTGCCCAATTCCAAAGATGAAAAATGGAAAGAGAACGATTCCATCACATCCGGGGGGAGCTTGTGCGGCTTCTGCGACGATGTATTTGTAGGGATCCGTTCCGAGGCGTTCGGCAACGGCACATTCAACGTGTCCAAATTCATCACGGAACCAACGAAGAATTGTTCCAGTGCCTGGAACAACACCTTCTAAGACATACTGTTTTGGTATAACATGTGGATGGATGAAAAGAATGCCCATAGGATCTTGCATGATTTCATCGACGGGTGTTACTAAGAAGGAGCCAGAACCTGTTGTGAGCTTTGCTTCTCCTTTGTTTAGTACACCTAATCCGATTGTCGAACACTGTTGATCTCCTCCACCAACCACAACTGGTATTCCAGAAGGTACTCCAGTTTGCTTGGAAGCTTCTCTAGAGATTTCGCCAACGATTGACCCAGAGTGAACCAAGTCAGGCCAAATTGAAGTAGGTAGTTCCAATTCGTCGCCTAGCTTTTTGTCAAGTGTAAAGGTTTCGAGGTTTAAAATTCCGAATCTATGATTGGTTAAATCAGAAGAGAGATTTCCTGTTAGGCGTTGATATAAGAATGCGTCAGGTGTGGCGAATTTGTGCACCTGATTGTAGATTTTGGGTTGCATATCCCTAAACCATAATGCACGTCGAACACTTGTTCGGTGTTTCACAATCGCTTCGAACTGTTCGGCTGATGGGGAAATCCGTACATCCATCCAGGTAACTGCCCGAGTGAGGGGGTTATTATTCTTATCTAGGGGTACGAGTGTGGCTCGTTGAGTAACAACTGAGACCGCAGCGATTTTCTTGAGATCAATTTGTTTGTGTTTGAGTGCTTCTTGCATAGACTCCCGTGTGGTTCGCCACCAATCCTCGGCATCTTGTTCAGCTTGCTCGGGTTCCTCAGTTATCGTGGGAAATTCACGGTACGCTTTGACTATTTCCTGACCTTGAAGATTAAATAGTACACAACGGCTTCCTGTTGTGCCAAGGTCAACAACTGCAATAAGTTGGTCTTGTTGTTTCGTCATTGATGAATCTCCTAATAAGAAAGTCATTTGGTCTTGGCTAGATGTACCCAAAAAGCCTTACTTTCAAGCGTATCTAGGTTCTTTTACGAAGCTGTCGACGAATTACAATTCCTATAATGACCACAATGATAAAAATGAGGAGAATACTAATTGAGACAAGCCCAATGAATAGCGAGGCGGATATTGAATAAGAAACTGAATCCGAGTAGATTACATGTCCTGCGAAGTCTTGACCATAAACGTGGAGTTCCATAATTCCACCAAGTAATGGGGCAGGAACCATGGCGTCATATCGATTTCCTCCTTGATGTATTAATGGGATTCCAATCCAATTGAAATTATTAGCAGGATCGTAACGATACTCAAGCAAAAGAATTTCAAATCCACTTAGACTCGAATCGATATATACAGAAACAAGTGTGGATATCACGCTTGAAACTACACTAGGAACAACAATCACTGGATCACCGGGCTCATCTAAAAGCACATCAACCATCGCAAAGATTGCATCTTTGACCCGAACACAGAATGAGAGTACTTCATTAGCACTGGGGTTGAAATAGTCCCAAATGCTATGTCCCCAAGCAGATTCATTGCCATAGGTTTCCAATCCCACTGCGGGGATTCCGTACTCACCATACATCCAATCCATCCATGACCCAAATATGGGATATAATTGGATGGCAGTCAACCATTCATAACCTGAAGCGGCTTCAACAGCGGCTCCTAGATTTGCGAAGAAGGGTTCATGGTGACTTGGTTCGTCAGTGTGACCCCATGGTGTTGCTAACACCTCAATCCCACTATGCAAAGATAGTGCAAATACAAGATTCTCAGAATATTGTACTGTGAAATTTCGCATTGCTTGAGTTTCAGGTTCACTGAAAGGCGCTTGTCCATGATAGATCTCTGCACGGGGCTCATCGACGCCATATGCAAAGGCGATGGGATAGTTACGATTCAGGTCGACCCCTCCAGGCTTATCCTCACCAGTATTGCCATCTCCATCTAAATCTATCCCTTCAAAGGTGTAATACCATTCCTCTTCTGTCTCATAGAAGTCAACAACATAGTCTCCGTTAACGTCTTGTATCTCCCATTCGTCTGCAAGACCGTCACCATCATCGTCGACAGGATGTAGGTTTCTTCGTTGCCAAGGATTGATGTGGAGTATTTCTAATGTATCTGGGTTTAAGGTTGGGATTAGATAGAATACAAAAGTGCTAAGAATCTGTTGCACTGCTGGTTGACTGGAATTTACAAGAATATAATCTAAAAAATAGAGAGCATTTTCAACTGTGATGGCTTCACGACCATGGTGGTGTGCAACAATAAGAAATCCCCGTCGATGCGAGTAATCTCCAGGAGCAGTAATTTGAATACAGGGAATTGGTAATCCATGATAACTGACTCCAATATTGAATACATCAAGGAACTCAGGGAATTCTGTTACCCGATCATCAATATGAGCAAGGATCTCGGAGTAATTATGGAATGGTCCTAAAGTTGGTCCCCAGTGCAGAACGTCATCCCCTTGAAGAGGACCAGTTGCATTGGCATACTCATCCCAAATCCATGAGACGTTTCCAGCATTCTTGATAGAGAAAGTGCTGAGGGTTGGTTGTGATAATTCGTTTTCCTTTATAACAAGATTTGCAGACAAATCTGATGGCAATAGGGGAATTGAAGGTAGCATAGGAATTGATACTATTAGAAAACAACAGATTATTGCGAGGACAGCTATCCGAGGGATCATTCCCATTTCATCAACTCTCGCAAAGCATAGGGTAAACCGTCAAAAAGACTTACGATTCCAGCAATTTTTTGTCTGGGAGACTAAAAAAAGGTAACTTAGAGTAATTTGTATTTCTCAACTTCACTGCTAGTGATATGTTTCAAAATGTGGTTCTTGTGGGCCATTATAAACCGGCAAGAAGAGTCGCCCATGGCCTGACAGGTTATCTCGCGAACCTGCAAGGGAATTCCAAAACTTTCCTCGCACCAACCAGCTGAATAGCCTGCGTTAAAATAGCAACGCGGAGAATGGGTATGTTCATTTTTCTTAACAGAGGCTTCAACTTCAAAAGAATTTAAATTCTCAAAGACGAGGAGATAATTTTCATCGGGAATTGGTTTGCTAATTGGGAAAATGTTCACATGGGCAAATCCACGAAAACTGAATTGAATTGGTCCTGCAGATAGCATCTCAACAGGGTCTTGTACATTCATCCGTTGTTGATAATCACGAGCATCTAATTGCCCAAAATACTTTGCAACCTCATAGATAATCAAATCAGCTAGCTCCTCACTACCTGACAAAGCAATCCGTTCACGCATTACGGTGACAAATTCTGCTGGAAGAGCTATGTAACGCTGATTGCCGATAAGATATTTACCTTCTTTGGGAAGACGACGAGATGTATCAAAATATTTGGTAACGAAATCCTCAGCTTTTATGAATTTGTCTATCATGTTCTTAGGAACCGTTACTGATTCCGGTTCCTTCTTAAGACTCGATGCTCGCAATTTCGGCACGCCTACCCAGCAAATAAATCAAGACGCTTTCAATTCTTAAGATTTTATCAAACCAAAAAAAAGAGGGGGCATTATTGCGAAAAAAACAAATTATATGCAGTGAATTTGATATTATCTCAAGGCAAATACAAAAGATTCGGAAGCCTAGTATTTTGATTATTGACTTATTCTTTTACAATAAGACGATCTAGAGCTCCTGAAGCGTTCAATTTCTCAATAGCAGAATTATATTGCTCATCATTATTGATCATTCTGTTACAAGCTTCTTCTCGCATATGTGTGCCAGGCTTCACTTTGACTAAAACTTTATTGTCTGGGAATTCATCCTCTACTGCTTTTCTTATTACAATACCAATCACAGCACCCATTGGACATTGAGGAACGGTTGGTGAAAATTGGATATGAATTTCGTCACCTGTGATAGTTACATCTTCTTCTTTCACTAAACCCATCTCAATGACGCTAACAGGGTGTTCTGGATCAAGTACACGTCGGAGGATATTAATTACATCTTCAGGTTCCATAGTAATCAGCTCCTTGGAGGATCATTGTTCCGAAGGTGAGCTAGCCTAAAAACGCTGTGGTTTATTATATCGAGAAGAACTGCGTAGGCTTCAGGAACAGAAGGACATTTTTTGTAGAGGCAGCAAACCTTATCTAGGTTCGATAGCTCAACTAGAGCTAGAAGGGCTCCCTAGAGTATGGTGAAAAAAATGATGCAAGAAGCTCCAGATAAAGCCCAACGCTCAGAAGAGCTCAAACGCCAAATCGAAGCATTAACTACTTCACTTGTCGATGCCTTCGATGTTCTTGTTCGAGATCTTCAGCGCAGCCTCATGATGATTGCTGATCGTGTAGAACAGCGTATGGAACAGATTGGTTTTGGACGCTTAAGTGGACCAATTGTCAATGATGTTCGGGAAGGCGTTACCTCAGAATCGAAACGATTTAGCGAACAGGCTCGGGCAAAGATTCAAGAAATTACACAGGCAAAAGCAGGGTTGTCAGGAGCTGCTAATGAATTAAGTGCTTTGGCTTCGATGACTGAGTCTGAGCGTGAGGAACTTCGAAAACGTCTACAAGATGAGATTGCGGCGTCTCAAAAAACTCGTGAAGAACTGGAGAAAGAGTTGGCGGATGCCCGCGTGAAGATTGCAGATTTAGAGAAGCAAATGCAATCAAGATCAACAAGAGATGCTCGCCGAATTGACAAACTACGGGAAACGAACAAGCAGTTATCAGAGTCTCTCAAACAAGCGGAAGCAGAACTACTCAAAGTTCAAGAAGAAAGTAAAAAAGCAGTTATTGAACGGAATGCCGCAGTGAAGCAAGTTGATGAAGTAAACGCGAAGCTAGCTGCTGCAACAGCAGCTGCTGCAACAGCTACGGCAGCCGCATCTGCTTCAAAGAAGAAACTTGAGGATCAAGTAAAATCGATAACAACCGAGCTTCAGCAAGCCCGTGAAGCTGAATTAGCAGTAAAAAGGGAAGCAACATCATTATCCTCGAATCTGGAAGAAGTGAAAACCAATTTGCAGCAGATGGAATCTGAAAGGAATGCTGCCCGTGCTCAACTTCAAGATTTTGAAGCGAAATCTAAGACTTTGGAAGAGAAATATGCTGTAGCAGAACAGCAACTCCAGGCATCAACTGAGAAGCTCCAAACATCAGAGACTAAACTTCAGACTGCGCAAAAAGACGTTGTGGCATTAAAACAGTCTGTAGAGAGCCTTGAAGAAATAAAAGCACAGGCAGAAGTAGATACAGAGCAATTTGCTGAAATGCAAGAGGAATTGAAAGCGGCTAAAAAGGAAACGGCTGAAGCTTCAAAGCAGATTGCAAAACTTGAGTCCCAGCTCGAAGAATTGTCTAGCCTGAAAGAAACTCAGGAAGTAAAGATTTCAGAGCTGGAAGAAGAGCAAAAAGGTCTTAGGGCAGTTTCTGAAGATCGTGATACACTAAGTAAAGAAAAAGAAAATCTAGAAAAACAACTTGAGAAGACTCAAATTGAACTTGAAAAAATGAAAGAAGATTTTGCGCGGTTTGCTGAGGTTCGGGATCGACTTCAAGCGTTAGAAGCGCGGAGCCAAATTCAGGATATACTCCTCAAGAAAGACCAACACTATATTGTTTTAACAGCGTTTGCGACCAAGATTGTTGAGGGTAAGTACATTGTTTCCGCAAAAGAACTTGGATTTAGTCCCTCACTTGGGATTTCTTTGGCAGCATGGTTAGACAAATTCTTCCTCGACCTCCAAGAGGAGGAGCTTGTGACTATACACAGAACGGCAGGACGAGGTCTCCCTTCAGCTAACATAGAGGTCACAAAAAATGGGAGACAGCTTTTTGAAGAAGCAAAACAGAAGGCAGCCCTCTAGCCCTTCTCGGAGAGCTATCAATACCAGCTATCCTTAACCGCTATTCACGTTTTGTTGTACTCAGTGAAATCGGAGAAAAGGATTACAAAAAATCCGGAAACGCTATGGATTTATTTGTCGGAATTAGTGGTTTGAGAAGCAGCTCCTCAACTAAACTTGTAACGTTAGGTGAAAAATTCCTTCGAATTGTAGATTCAGATATTGTTGAGGCATCAAACCTCCAAAGCCAATTTCTTTATCGAGAGAAAAACATTGGAAAACCTAGGATTAACCTTGCCGCTCAACGACTGCAGTTTTTGAATTCGAACATGCAAATTGAACCTATTGATTTTCAACTCTCAGATGATACTGTTGATGACATAATTAAGGCATGGACGGTGTTGTTAATGGCCTGGATTAGTTCATACCACGGAATCTCCTTAATGCAGCCTGCGGTAGAAAGGAAGTCCCATATGTCCTTGCGGAGCTTTAGGAGCTACGGGAAATCTGACTACAATTTTACCAGGTAAAACCACATGTGTAGAGTGTGTTTATAGTGGCGTGAATGATTCAAAACAACCAACATGTGAAACCGTTAGAGTCTATCAAACCCTTCTTGAAGTTGTGAACAATATTCAAGTCCATGAAGTGCTCCGGATTCTTTTAGGATTACCAGCATGGTGCGTAGGTCATCTCTTATTTATTGATTTCAATAATCGTAGATTTGAACAATTCCCCATTACACCTCGTGAAGATTGTCCAGTTTGTGAGGGAAGGTAATCTTAGTGATGAACCTATCTTGCCAAGGTCTTGAGAGCTTGAATTAGAGTTTCTACTTCTTCAAGTAAATTGAAATAATGAAAACTCGCTCGAACATTTCCACCGAATTGATCCATTACACCTAGGAATTGCATTAGCGGTTGACAACAATGGTGACCAGCACGCGTAAGGATTTGCCATTGAGAATCCAAAGCTAGACTTACATCAGAGGATACCCACCCCTTAATATTAAAACAAACAGCTCCTACTTTCCAAGTCATATCCTCCTTTGGACCATATATAATGAGATTCGGAATATCTCTAATTTCATCTAAGAGATGTTTGGTCAATTTGTATTCATGTTCCGCTACTCGTTCAATTCCAATGCGGTTTAGATATCTGACCGATGCCCCCAAGGCGATTAAGCCTATAATATTCGGTGTTCCAGTATCCCACCGCCGTGCCCGATGATCGCTCCGTAGCATGTAATCATTTTCAGTTACAGAAGCAATTGCACCTCCACCAACTTCAGTTGGTGCCATTCGTTGTAAAAGTTCATCACGGACATATAATCCACCTGTTCCAGGTGGTCCAAGAGGACCCTTGTGACCAGAAAAAGAATAGAAATCACATCCCAAAGCTTTAACATCGAGTGGTAGGTGTCCTGCGGCTTGAGCGCCATCAATAAAAACTAGGCAGTTTGGATTTGCTGATTTGATTGAGTTAATAATGGCACGGACATCATGTTTAGTTCCTATCGCATTTGAAGCATGTTGAAAAGCCACAAACTCTGTGTTTTCATCCACAACTTCAGCAAACATTTCAGGGAGCAACCGACCTTCCTTTGTGGGGGGTATAGTCTGGAATTGGGCTTTGACATGTTTCGCCAATCTCATCCAAGGCAAGAAATTCGAATGGTGTTCTATGAGCGTGGTCAGAATTTTACTCTTAGAGGTCCATTTTACTAATGGTGGTGCAAATTTAAAGCCTGTACTCCAGCGATTGAGAAAAGGATGTTCCAAGGCATATGCAACATGGTTAGCCGCTTGAGTTTGATTTCTGGTAAAGATGAATTCTTCAACATCACAATGTAGTAAATGATTAGCTATCTCTTCGCGGGCAGCATCACAAACATCGGAGGCTTTTATCGCAATGGAGTAGGCACCTCTTTCGACATTAGCACAGTATTCCTCGAAGTATTCGATCATTGCATCGATGACTGGATTAGGAACGGGAGTTGTCGCAGCATTATCAAGATAGATATATTGCTGGGTGATTGGTAAATCACGGCGCATATCTTCAGGCTTCATTTAAGACCTCCAGAAAATGGAATAGCAGCGTCTCATATAATTCCTGACCTAAATGAAACTTCCTCTCAAAGCCTTTGTGCTAGTTATTCATTTTCTCTAGCCATTTGCGCGATTCTTAGAACTAATCGCGTTCAGTCGTTTACCCATGAGTTCAAGGAACATTGTATCGCGTTTCAACGATTTCTCCGCTTCAATAGTCTGATCATAACTCAAAGTATACAGCGTTTTGATGGTTTGCACATTACTACGGATTCGCCCCAAACTTTGTTCGTACCGAGCTAGTGACAAGGTTGTCCCATAATAGATTCCCACATCTGCTTCTGGTAAATCAGTGCCCTTCTCTATCAATCGCTCTGACGCAAATAGTGCAATTGTTTCACCGGTTTTAAATGATTTAATCTTCTCGTATTGTCTTGAACCACTCATTTTGCCATGAACATATGAGCTAGGTATCCCATTCTGTATTGCACGATTGGCTAGGTACCGAGTCATATCTACAAAGCGACATAGAATGAGAATCCTTTTTCCTTGGCTAGCAAATCGTTCTAACCAGTAGAAGAGGCGCTGTTCTTTCTGATCAAGAACTCCATTTTGAGTTCTTTCATCCACTTTTTCTTTGATAATTATGAATTCAGTATTAGAGAGTAGGATTTTATTCGTAATTTTGTTGATGAATAAACTGAAAGAAGAAAAGGTTCCTTCAAGTAGATGTTGGCGAGCAACAGTCATCAACAAATAAGCACGAGCGCTACCAAGAATGTACATGACGTTTTGTTCGTTTCCATCGTAGTGTTCAAGGAGCTTCTTTTGAGGTGCCTTTTTACTTAATAAGTCAGTGATAAAAAGGAGAATCCGATCGCTGGGAATTTTCTGCGTACCGGTTATAATATGATAGGCACTATTCAACTGTTTTTGTTGTGTGCGTTTAATTACTGAAACCAAATTATCAATAACTCTAATCCATTCGTCAAAAACACGAATTCGTTTCAATTCGTATGCGGGTTGATAATTTTCGAAATCATCACCGATAGGACGAATCTCAGACACATGTTCGTCGCCACCAAAGGTTTTCTTCAAGAGATCCAGCTTCACATCTTGGGAGAGAGATGCGGTTAATCCGATTATGATGCGTTCCGAATGTGAATTCAAAAGGTTAAGAAACTGAAGAATTGGCTCGTATGTCTTATTCAAGCGGTAGTGTTGATATGAGAACTACTCGCGAATCACTTGATCTGCTAAACGCGTCTCGTCGATTTTGTAGTTAATGCTATTAGATGCTTCGAGTTCGTTTTTTAAGTCAATTATGATTTGATTGAAGGACCGACCATTTCCAAATCTTTTCTCGATGTATGCAATAGTTTCAGTGCGTGGACGTTTCTTCCCGTAGCTTTGAGCAAAAATATCGAGTATTTCGTCAATGATTACTACTTTTACTTTGTCAAGGGTTTCTTTATTGATGCGTTTTGTTTTCCCAATGACAGCATTCATCAGCAAAATTGGTGTAGCAAAAATAAATTTAGCCATTGCAGCATGTTGCCTAGTCATTTGGGCTGGAAGAGTCTTTTGATCATCTAAAAGGAAGAGATATCCATGATCCGTGAGCCTGTATGTTTTGGCCATTTCATATAATTGATGTTTAAGTTTACGATCCTGAACAAGAAAGAGTACTTTGTCATCTTCATCCAAAATGCGACGTTCAAACAGCATTTCTAGAGTCAGAGTTGAAATGAAAGTTTTACCCATTCCTGTAGGTAGAAGTACTACAAACACTCGTTTATCACTGGTTTCAAGAGTCCTCATGATTTGGTCTCTTGCATTGAGTTGATACAGGCGTGCTACAAGATTCAGATCATCTGCCAACTTAGACACCTTGTGTTGACAATTAACTGGCGGTTTCAATTCTGCTTTAAATTTTTTCAGAAAACCGTTTGGATGAAATAAAACAGCCCCTTAAAAAGAAGTAGATTAGTGAGTACCCAAGACTTAAATTCCATGCAAGACTCAAAACTTAACAATGTTAACAAACGACCCGTAAACGAAATGGAGTTTTTAGACATGGCATTCCCCTGTGAAACTGTGGTCTGGAAGGCGCTTCCAGCAATCAAATCATCGCTAGCCCGAGCTCTAGTCAAAGAGGGAATGACCCAAGTCCAAGTATCTAAAATTTTGGGAACCACAGAAGCAACGATATCACATTACATGAAAGGAGAGCGGGGTTCATCGGTCGTTTTGGGACAACATATTCAAGATGCTATTGAAACATTAGCCAATAGAATCAGCACTGGCGCCTTTGCTAATGACCAGATAACACAGAAGGTTTGTGGTATCTGCCAACAAGTACGAGATTCCTGTGCGATTTGTGGTGCGGAAACCTCAGAAGAATGCTCAAATTGCGCTCACACTTGAAACTGTTATAGAGCCTAAGTCTTTTGAATAGAGCACAACAAAGAGAATAGAATAATATCTCTATGAATAGGTGACCAAATCTCGGTGCCATCAATTTCAGACCTCCTTCATAAAGAAGGGGTTGCCGCGTTCATCGCTTTCCTGTCAGTTTGTAGCATAATTTGGGTGATTTTTCTTTCACATTCTTGGGGAATTGACTTTGTTCCTCGGCTTGCTCTTGACGATGATACGATGCACAAAACAGTTATTTATTACATGTTACATGGAGAGGACTTCTACACTGCATGGCGACATGCAGCGATGGTAACTGGAGATCTTGGCGACCTGCGCATCTATCGTACTCCATTGGTTTTCTATCCAGTAGTTTTCCTAACAGGTTGGGCAGGACCCGGCTTTGTTTTCCCACTTAGTTTTCTGTGTGTTGTTGTGGCAGCACTAAATCTTACACTAACCTTTTGGGTAGTTTACCAAATAATTGGATCCGGTTGGGCAGGATTAGCTGCTACCTTCGCTCAATATGCCTTTTTCTTTAATGTTATTCCACTGTTTCAAATTGCTTTATTTGCGATGCCATTCGTAATTATCGCCGTGTATTGGGCTTGGACGGATCATCCCTGGTTGGCTGGTGGATTCATAGCAATTGCATTTCTTATCAAAGAGACTTTCATTTTCGCCTTTCCTGCGATTCTAGTTTTTTTCATCCTACGAAGTCGATATCTTTCAGTTGGCATTATTTTAGGCATATTTATTACAGCCTTCGGACTGTATCTGGTACACACTATCATTGCCCAGCCGATTCCAGATCCATCTATGATGCTGACGGCAAACCTACCTGAATTTGTTCGTAATCTGAGTGGTTTCATTTGGTTTGGGTTTGGAGTCCTTGCTTACAATGTATTAGCACCAGTAACATTTAATGGATACTACCCAACAAACCCAGTTCCGCCATTTCTTCCCCTTCCCCTTTTCTATGTTGTTTTATTATTCCAAGTCATTGTGGTTTGGGGGACAATCAGTTGGTGGATAATCAGAATTGCTCGAAGGCGACAAGCAATATCAATTCCACTTCTGAGCCTTGCAATCACGCTTTGGCTCGTTCCCATCATATTTGCAGCCACTTCGCACATCAACAATTTTGCTTTATATTGGATGGATTATGCGATTTGGCGATGGTTTGGCGCTTCCTACGTGGGATTCTCACTTCTTGTTGCAATGAGTTGGACTGACATACGAGTAACAATTCTACAGCGATTGGTCAAACCCCTCAAAAACAATATCGTAACAGCCTATTAGCAGGAAAAAGAATGAGTTTAGGATGTGCCTTTCTTTACACAAGCACTATAAAAAGCAGGCATTGCCCTTAGCTACTTGTTACGAAGGATTCTATAAGGCAATACTCTTAGCGTTTGCCTCTTGGCGGAGGGCGCCGTTTAACCTCCGACGCCCTCGCTCCTTTTCCGATTTGTAACAGCAGCAGATGCCTGGGAAGCATCCGGGGGAGTACCGATGATCCGTCGTGACTTAAGGATGGTGAGGCACTCCATCAATTCAACTTCTTCAAGTTTATAAAATATTATTCGGATTTTTTTGATGGTTTACGAATTTCCCAGATTCTAACTTTACCATCAGCAGATCCCACAGCAAGCCATCGTCTTGTAGGTGAGACGGCAACAGTATAGACTCCTTTAACGGGTAATTCAAACTGTTTGTCAATTTCACCTGTACGTAGGTTCCATATTCGGACTCCGTAATCGATCGCGGCAACAATCTTTTTGCTATCTGAAGTAAAGCTTAGATCGCTTGCCCGTGATTCAAGGTTAATTGAACGTACTTGTTCCCAGGATCTTGTTGCCCAAACTTTCAGGGTTTCTTCATATCCAATTGAACCAAGCCATTTACCGTCAGGTGAGAAGGTGACTGAATTTACTGCTGTTTCGTGACCTTTGATTTGTTGGATAAGCTCGCCAGTTGGTGTTGCCCAAAGGTAGATGTCATCGCCCAAACCGCCAGCAACTAAATATTTACCGTCCGGAGAAAAATCTACTGATGCAATATTTCGTCCAATATTGGTTATTGAGCGGATTTCTTCACCAGATGCAAGATTCCATATTTTCACAAGCCCGTCATAAGATCCTGAAGCGATATATTCACCTGATGGAGAGATCGCCACCGTTGATACTGTTTTTTTATGCCCACTTAATGTGTATTCAAGATCCCCTGTTTGATAACTCCATACTTTTACCGTCGTATCAGTTGATCCACTCACTAGAAAGTCTCCTAAAGGTGTTAAAGCAATGGCATTTACGCTATTTGTATGACCAAAAAATGTGTGTTGTTGTGTCCACTCTTTTACTGCCCATACTTGGACAAGGTTATCCATACCTGAGGAGAGTAAAGCAGTATTATCAGGTGAAAAAATCACTCTAGCAACATGACGAGCGTGTGCATCAATAACTATAGGAAGTTCCATGACATTCACTCGACATTCACATTCCTATTACTTCAAGAATGTGATTTTAATTATTCTTACTCTGAGCGAAATAAAAAACGTAACGAGGGATAACTCTGAAGAGTTCAGGGGCTTTAGGGCTGATACCCCAAATCATGATAGAGCTTTGAAACTCGTTTTTTCCAAGACTCAAAAGTATCTAAGGATTCAGGGAAATTCCGATAAAGGGATAGCATTTCACTCATTGCCCTTGACACATTTTGAATCCTCCGAAGAAGTCCGAGTTTCCTTAATCCACGAATCATTCGTCCTGCCTTATCCAGAGCAGATATGTGGATACCTTCACCTGCGTTAGCTCTAAGCATATCATCCGTAGTAAGAATCCGATTATTGATAACAAAATCAAACTCCTCGTTCCCAACCTCCTGGAGAAGATGACGCATTAAGTCTAATGAAGCAATTTTTTGTCCATAGTGTTTCTGATTATACTCAACATTGAACTGCCAAAGCCCACTCGTTGACGTGTCATTGGTTTCAATAGCTTGTCTAATAATTGGAGCCACTACATGTCCAGCTTCAATGGCTGATCCAATTCCACCACCATGAATCGGATTTACATGGCATCCACTATCACCAATAAAAACAATTCCATCTGCAACATAACTCCAAAGTGGTCTTCGAATTGGAGCTGCACCGCCTCCACCATGTATAACCTTTGAAGCTTTGAAGAGGGGAGTGGATGCTAGAAATTGTTTGAAAAGTTCCTTCGGTCGATGACCTTGACCGCCTTGTGTACCAAGGCCGACATTAGCAATGTTTTTTCCACGTGGAAATATCCATGTATAACCTCCAGGGCTAAAGCGATCATCCATGATAATCCAGCATCGATCAGCTGGCTCAAAAGGTTCATGAAGTTCTAAAATTTCACGATAACAAACCGCTTGATCTTTTAATGCAATAGTCTGCTCAATCAGAGGATCTTTCATTTTTCGGCGAAGACTTGCAGACATTCCACTTGCATCAACAGTAACCTTGGCAAAAACTTTCTTCAAAGTGTTTGAAATAGTGTCTTTGTATTTTACTCCGATGACTGCTCCATTCTCAAAAATGGGTTCTAAAACATGCGCGTGGTCTTGAATCGTAGCTCCTGCTTTTTCAGCGTACCCAAGGAGCCGTTGTCCAAAATAAATTCGATTGATTGTCCAGCCATCACAGGGTTCTCCTTCCATTCGTTGACTTATGGTAATGTAATTTTTCATGCTAGGAGGATAGATATCGATACCATTGATAGTGTTACCTAGTTCCTTCCCTTTAGGGTAAGGAATACCAGCATTTTTGAGATGATGAAGCGCGATGCCTTCACCGCAAACTTTGTCACCCACACGTTCTCGAGGAAAACGTTCCAAGAGCAACACATCCAGTCCTAGCTGTGCCGCTTCTTTTGCTAGATGGGCACCAGCGGGTCCAGCGCCAACAATTATCAGGTCATGTTGGGTCACAAAGGTTCCTCCTTGATTATGTTTTCATCAACAGAAGAGGTACTTAAAACCTCACCTGTGACATTAAAGCGGATGAATCTTAAGTACGTCATCACAAGGAACACGACTTCCTACAGGGCATACACAAGAACAACGCGTACACCAGAGCTCTGCACCAGGAGAAAGGCCCCGTTTGTGAAACGGACTAGTCAAACACTTGTCACGATCATATTTTCCACCCTCTAAGGCATTAACCGGGCAAACCTTAATGCAACGATCACAGTCCTTGCACCAAGGATTTTCAGTCATCATGCGGCTTGGTGGAAGTTCTTTTCCGATGGCAATAGCGCGAAGTCGAACACGTGGACCAAACTCAGGGGTTAATAATAAGTTATTTTTTCCAATAACACCCAACCCAGCCAAGACAGCGGCATCTTTGAGGAAGATGAAGCCCTCCCGCGTGGAATCAGGAGTTGGACCATAGGGTAGAAGCTTTGCACCAAATCCCCTACGATACATATTCAATACAAAACGATATCCAATTGCTTTTAGGATTTCATCTTCAAAGGCTCGACCTGAAGGTACTCGTCCAGCCCCTGTTGTTGGAGGAGCATGGAGCCAAAGATCCATAAGAGGGTCAACCATCTGAATCCCAAGTACTATTACTGAACGGGTTTCTGGGAATGAAAAAGTTGGTCGATTTTCTGGGGCAAACCGACTAAAGCGAGTTACTGGGGCAAAGCCAACAATATCAGCCCCCCATTTATTAAGCATTTCACGCATTTCAACAGCAATGGAGGCTTGCAATGAAATTCCTCCCTGTAAAAATATGATGAAAAATAGGGGGTTCATGCGTAAGATTCTTTTGGGAGTAATCGTTTTTTTCTTAGTCTATAGAATCTATAGAGAATATGTTTTCTTAAAATAAAATGCCGAATCTTTTTGCTAAGACAAACAGGAGTATAATAAACCATGTCCACAGAGCTTCTATTTGCAGTCCTTTTCCTCATTGTCTTAGTGTTTATTGTCGCCATGGCCATTGGAGCCAACGACGAGACCATGGCAGGCGTAGTAGGCGCAAAAGTCTTGACATTAAATGCAGCTATAATGCTTGGCGGATTCCTTGTCATTATTGGGGCTCAACTCCTGGGAGTGGGAGTTTCTAAAACTATTGGCGAAGATATGCTATTGATTGATCTTCCACTTGATATTGTCATTATTATTGCGATTGCGATGACCTGCTGGCTGCTATTGGTATCCTTGAGAGGATATCCTATTTCAACAACTCATAGTATTGTGGGTTGTGTACTAGGTATTGGACTTTGGTTACAACTAGTCTTGGTTACGCCAGTAATTAATTGGGAGGAAATTGGACTGATTGTCCTGGGTTGGGTCTTAAGTCCCCTATTTGGATTAGGCATAGCTTTTGGAATTCAATTTCTGATACGAAAAACCGTGTTACCCCGTGCAACTGGGTTGGATCAAGTTCAACGATTGGAGCGAATTTTTTCTGTCGCATTATTAGTTGTAGTAATCATCACTGCATTGAGCCGAGGTGGCAATGATGTGTCAAAAGCTGTGGGAATCTTAGTTATGGCATTTCCTGATCCAACGGAAACCCTTTACGGAATTCCAATGATTCGATGGTTTCTACTTCTTGGGGGGGCTGGCATAGCATTTGGGTTATTTCTCATAGGACGCCGTGTTGTTGCAACAGTGGGAAGAGAACTAACGGAACTACGACCAAGTTCGAGCTTTGCTGCTGAAACCGGTGTAGCCATTGTAATGTTAATTGGTACTTTAATGGGCCTTCCCCTATCAGGAACTCATGTACTCGTGACTGCAGTGATTGGTGTCGGTCTGGCAAACCGAACTCCCATAGGAGGAACAGCCGTAAGAAAGATCGCCATTGCATCAGTGTTAACGGTGCCTATATCTGCGATATTTGCGCTTGGATTATTCTTTCTATATGCATGGCTTGTTCCTTTTTTTCCAGTATTATTTCCTATTTCATAGGCCCAGTGAAAAATAATTAGATGATTCAACTTTGAGGATTAGGAAATCAGTTTTGAGAGCACTGGATCAACATTAACACGATGGTGTTCAAATCCAAGTCGTTCAGGCGGGGTTCCTAATGCAAGATTTAGGATCTCAGGATAGTAAAAAACCGGGAGTGGTGTTTTATCATCAGAGTCTCGCATTGCAAGACGTTGCATTAAATCAAATTGAAGCGAACAAGCCGGACATATTAAAACCAGAGCTTGGGCTCCAGCCCGCTTCATGTTTTCAAGCTTTATTCCTGTCATTTTCAGTGGAAGATCTCGATCAGCAGGGCGTGTCCCATATCCGCAACAATCCATTTCATCGGGATATGATACTGTTTTGGCTCCTAAAGCATGAACAAGTTGATGAAGAATAGATGGTCGTTTAGCATCATCAACGTTGAGTAGGTTGCTGGGGCGAAGGATATGACACCCAACATGAACCGCCACTGTCAAATCAGTAAGTGGATGAACGACTGATTCAGCGATAGTTCCAAGTCCAATATCTTCGAAGAGGAGTTGGATAAAATGCTTCACTTTTGTTATCCCTTTGTATTCATGTCCAGTCTTTGCTAGAATTACATTAGTCTTTTCTAGGAGTTCCTTGTCATTCTGCAGACACACTGCAGCGCTTTTGAGCATTTCAAAACAACCATTACAGGGAGTAAGGATGTCCATCCCTTGTTCTTCAGCAATTGCAAGATTACGAGCTGAAATGGCTAATGACGCATGATGATCAATATGTTGAAGCGTAAGGGGATTAGGACAACATGTAAACCCTTCTATATCGTGAGTTTTGATTTCGAAGTGGCGTAATGTTTCGCGCATTGCTACCTCCATATGGGGAAGCCGATTCGGAATCACACATCCCATATAAAGTGCCCAAACAGAGTCGGACATTACGCTTCACCTCCCTCTTCAGCAGCTGCAGCAGCTTGGGCTTTTTCTAAATTTCGTTGTTTTATCTTCTCTAGACGCTCGAAAAGATTGGTTACCTTTGAAATCTTTTGAAGGTCCTTGCAACCATCCGTGTCCAATGGTATGGGTGGTAATCCTAGCTCAGCGCGTTTCTTATTCGTTTGCTCACTTGGAGCCAAAGCCCATCCCGTTGCAAGAATAGTATCCACTTCGGCTACTATATCGCTTGGTGTAATCCCCATCGAACTCGCAAGGTTTTGTAAATCCTTAATCAATTCAGAAACAGGCACCTTCTGTGGACAATGCTCTAGACACGCATGACAACTTGTACATAACCACAAAGCTGGTTCTTCAAGAAGAGCAGCAGCTTCACCTTCAAGTGTGGCTTTCACAACGCGCCGTGGATGATAAGTATCCGATCCAGTCAAACGAGAAATAGGGCAGGCAGCTACACAAGTTCCGCATGCAAAACAACTTTTAGTATCAACGCGTTTTGCTAGTTTTGATGAAATTTCTTCGAGATTTTCATCCACGTTCATTTCACCTTCACCTTAGCTGCCTTAGATTTAGATTTCTTTTTCGCCTTGGGTTTCGGCTTCTCTCTTTTCATCAATTTATCAAGCCGTTCTTCAATTGCAGGACGTATTCGCGCATTTTCTTCGATAATAAAATCGCGTCCCATTTCGTTGAGCTGTTGTGCCATTTCAGTAATAATAGCCGCCCATCTGTCGCCTTCAGCTGCTGATACCCATTCAAGCCGGAACCTCCTCGAGTCCATTCCAATCCGTTCAAGATATGCCGACATTCGTTTGGCCCGTTTCTCAGCCCACACATTACCTGAAATGTAGTGACAATCACTACCAGTCTCCGTTAACCGACAGCCTGACATGAGCACCATTCCTGCACCTAATCGAAATGCCTCCAAAATGAATTTGTCAGACATCCTTCCAGAACACATCACGCGGATTCCACGTACATTTGTGGGATAATCATATCGACTAATTCCAGCTAAATCTGCTCCGGCATAACTACACCAATTACATAACATAGCGAAAATCTTGTCCTCTGGATTATCCTTTAATAACGCACGTATTTGGTCCATAATCTGTATGTCATTAAAGTGAAATTGCTCAATTGCACCAGTAGGACACTCAGCAACACATGTCCCACACCCGTGGCATTTTGCGGGAGTGACCAATGCCGCAGATCCAGGTTCTGCTGAGATAGCACCATAGGCGCAGCGGGTCACACAAATACCACATTTACCAGTGGCACTTCGGCAAAGTTCGGGATTAACAACAGCGACGATAGGTTCAATTTCCCATTCGTCTTGAGTAATGATGCGAAGCGCCCTTGAGGCAGCGGCGCTGCCCTGAGCAACGCTGGCAGGGATATCTTTAGGTCCTTGTGCGGAACCACAGAAGAAAACGCCTTCAGTAGCAGCGTCAACGGGTTTAAGTTTAGGATGTGCTTCCATGTAAAACCCAGATGGCCCAATTGGTACGTTGAGAACACGGGCTAGGTCTTGGGTTCCTTTGCTAGGAACAGCAGCAGTGCTGAGGATGACCATATCGAATTCACGTTTAGTGAATTTGCCCGTAGCCATGTCTTCAGCTTGGACGAAAAGATTGTGCGTTTGGGAGTCTTCAGAGATATTTGCAGGGCGTCCTTGTTGGAAGCGTATTCCTGCACGCCGGGCGCGTTGGTAGAATTCCTCATAATCTTTAAAGTTAGAACGGATATCCATGTAGTAAATAGTGATTTCAGCATCAGGGTATTTTTCGTGGAGGAGGAGGGCATTTTTTATCGTGTACATACAGCAGAACCCTGAACAGTAGATGTTGGTACGTTCATCGCGGCTGCCAACACATTGGATAAAGGCGAATCGGTGGGGTTTGGTCTTATCTGAAGGGCGGATGACATTGCCTTCAGTGGGTCCCGCGGCATTGATGAGACGTTCTAGCTCCATGGCTGTTATTACATTAGGATAGATGCCGTATCCATATTCGGTAATGGGTGTTGGATCATAAGGCTCGTACCCAGTGGCAACGATGATTGTCCCAATATCTAATTCATGAATTTTTTCTGTGTCATCAGGAATAATGGCTTCCTGCCCTGCTTTATTGCAGGCTTCATAACACATCATACATTCTTTTGGGGTAAGTCCTAAGCAATGATCGGGATCAATCATGTAGGCAGCGGGTACAGCTTGAGGATAAGGAATGTAAATGGCATGACGCCAGCTAAGATTTGCATCGAAGTTATTGGGAACAAGAACAGGGCAAACCTTTTGGCAATCCTCACAACTATTACATTTGTCAATATCTACATAGCGCGGACGCTGTGTAACTTGTACCTTGAAGTTTCCCACGAACCCCTCAACCTTCGTAACCTCTGCGTTTGTAATTAACTCAATATTTGGATGACGAGCTGCTTCTGCCATCTTCGGACCCAAAATACAAATTGAACAGTCCAAAGTCGGAAATGTCTTATCGAGGAGCGCCATAATGCCTCCAATTGTTGGAGAGCGTTCAACAAGGTATACTTTGTACCCAGCATCGGCAATATCTAGGGCGGCATGGATACCTGAAACACCTCCACCAATGACAAGTGCGGTGTGAGTAACTGGAACTTTTGGAACTTCAAGGGGTTGGAGATGGTGGGCTTTTGCAACGGCACTAGCAATGAGGTCGGCAGCTTTTTCTTGGCATCCTTGGGGGTTACTTGCATGACACCATGTGCCTTGATCGCGAATGTTAGCCATTTCAAAGAAGAACTGGTTTAACCCAGCATCTTCGGTGCATCGCCGAAAAGTAGGTTCATGCAAACGTGGAGTACAAGCCGCAACAACGACTCGATCAAGACTTTCTTCTTTTACAATGCGTTTGATTTCTTCCTGTCCTGGGTCAGCACATGTGAATCTATTGACCTTTGTCGCAACGACGCCATCAAGGTTTTCGGCGCCTTTGGCTAGGGCGTTACAGTCGACGACACCGGCGATGTTGCGACCACACTCACAAACAAATACACCAATACGAGGTTTCTTTTCAATAGGTTGCTTTGCTTTTGCGATAACTGCCACCACCATTTCTTTCAAAAAGAACTCCGCTTTCGCTAAATATCTTTGCAACTTTCATAATATGGTTGCGAAAGTATCAAAGAAAGTTTTCAAAGGTGTTCAGAATATTTGTCACTTGTTCTCTCATTTTGATGTATAGTCACACTCAGAATACACGGTTTTTGTTCAATTCTTTTTCTTTTTTCAATTTGCTACAAAACAATGATGATTAAAATGCCATACCTGCAGCTTCTCGATTGGGATACCGTTCAGCTAAAATTTGTGTGACCGTATCAAATACTTCCTGAACTCCGCGACCATCTTTTGCAGAAGCCTCGACAAAAGGAGCATTGTATTGTGCAGCATATTCAATTCCTTCTTGAAGTGTGACTAAGGGTCTTGTTCTTCCAAGCGTATCGCGTAAATCGCTTTTATTACCGACAATAACTAATGGACAATTGCGTACGGATTCATAAAGACTGATAATCCAATCATTCAACCGTTCCATTGTATACCGGCTTGATATATCGAAAACTGCTATACCCAATCGCGCCCCTCGAAAATACGAAATCGCAAGATCCCTGAAACGTATCTGACCTCCCAAGTCCCATATTTGCAATGTTGCAACCCAATCATCCTTTTGGATATTCTTAGCAGCAAAGTCAACTCCTACGGTGAGTTTCATGCTTTCATCAAAAGTGTTCCACGTATACCTTTTGAGAAGACTTGTTTTACCCACTCCACCTTCGCCAACAAGGACAATTTTTAGTACCCCAATCACTGTTACTGCCTCTTATTTTCCGCAGTTTAGGGTTCAGTTTTCGTTTTCCCCTATCAAGGAATCTACCTAATCAACCTGTTATTGCAATTACAAGGATTGCTTATGCAAGGATGCAAGTTTTAGCTCACACGAAGATGCACATAAAGGTTATGTGGGCAGTAAAATTTCGTGCAACCAATTGCGTGCCCTATAACTCTATTCATTTCTATTTGAAACCATCTTTGTAGGAAATACATCTGACAGATGAAGTCCTTTCTTAGGTCAAAGAACATTTCAGTTTAGAACTCATCAATTACGATGACATTCGCCAAGAAATTGTCTAGCTCTTTCCAATTACGTGGAGGAACCCTGAAATACATCTGAGTAGAAATTTAGGATGGTGAGCAATTTGAAAGTCGCAGCAGCACAAATTTATCCTCGATTCGCTCAGCCCGAAAAAAACCGAAGCTTGCTCAAACGTTATTGTAAAAAAGCAGCTACTCAAGAAACGGATTTGTTAGTATTTCCTGAACTGTGTGTATCTGGTTATAACTTTACGTCAAAAAATCAGGTTCGGTTTCTTGCCGAACATGTCCCTGATGGTCCTACTACAACACTGTTGATTGACCTTGCTAATCAACATGATATGACGCTTGTCGCAGGTATCCCAGAACTTGGTCCTATGAATCAGATATACAATTCAGCAGTGATAGTGAGCCCTAAAGGTTATTTGGGACAATATCGTAAAATCCACTTGTTCGCTCGCGAAAAAGAATGGTTTCAACCAGGAGAAAAACCACCTAAAGTGTGGAAAACTCCTAAAGCGACAATCGGCTGTTTGGTTTGTTTCGATTGGGTATTTCCCGAAGCTTCACGTATTCTTACTTTAGAAGGGTGTGAGATTCTTTGTCTACCAGCTAATCTTGTTCTGCCATACGCTCAAAGGACAATGATTGCAAGAAGCATTGAAAACCGAATTTTTACAATTCTAGCAAACCGAATTGGTACTGAACGAAACTTGACATTTACTGGGCGAAGTCAAATCACAGATACTAAGGGCTTAGTACTTACTCGGAGCGGAACAAACCGTACTGGGCTTATCATCATAGAAATAGACCCCAAACAAGCGCGTAATAAGTTTTTTACCAAAACTAACCACATCATCGAAGATCGACGTGTGGATTTATACAGCCGGTTATTAAAGCCCTAATAGACTGTACATTTGACTAAACTAGCGTATATGATTGACCAACAGACAATGTTACTGGGATAATGTCAATTTCCTTATTACCAAGTTGCTCCGAGAACTGATTGGTTTGACTTGGTGTTCCGCTAATAGGCAAGGCGTAACGTGGATGAATTGCCATAGTTGCTTCAACTGCAGCTTCAGGTGAAAATGTTCCGCGTTTCTTACCAGCTACTGGTACACAGAGTAGATCGGGTCTTATTTCAGCTACTGGACCCACTTCTTTTGGATGTCCCAGATGGAGAACCGAACCTTGTACACTTCTTACGAAGAACGCTGTGTTCTTTGGTGCGAGAAATCCACTCCGTGGTAGATCATAGCCAGTTATTTGGATGTTGGCACCAACCTCTATGGATTGATTTGTATCAAGCTCCAAAATCGCGTATCCGTAGATACCATCTTTTCGAGCTTGATCACAAACAGCATTATTTCCAATTAGAACACTTCCCTTATCATTTGCTAAAGTAACAGCATTTCCAAAGTGCTCAATGGGCGTATGAGTAACGAGCACATAGGAGGCATTGATTTTTTCTACATCAATCAGAGGTACGTTTTCAATAATTCCTGGGTCGAAAAGGATGTGCTTCTCTAAGTGTAAAAGAATTGCCGCATAACCATAATAGGTGAAAGAAAACATTTAGAGATTCACCTCATGGACCAGTTCTTGTGAAAGGTTTTAGAGTTTATACATTTTCCCCACTTAAAGAAGAAGAGGATCAACTCTGACGAAGCCGTGTAGCAGGCACAGATTTTCCAGCAATAATTCGTTTCAATGTACCAGGTTTGCGAATATCTGTGATAATGACTTCACATCCTTTAGGAAGACCTTTGAATATTTCAGAGAGTTTTCCACGCATTCCTTCCGTAACATCTGTAGCATCTGAAGCCTCACCTACGGCAATTTCATCCAGTACCTCCTGAAGAATTTCAGAAGTAATAAGATCAAATCGACGAGCCCTAGGGTCCTCTTTTGGATCAGCAGTATACAGACCTTCAACGTCTGTCGCGAAAATTACTTTTTTAGCATTTAATAACCGGGCCAGATACATTGAGATCTGATCCCCGCTCACAATAGTGAAACCTGTTACCGTATCTGCAGCAACATCACCAGATAGAATTGGTATAAATCCTTGGCGTAAGAATTCTTGCAACGCTTGAAGATCCATATGGGAAATTCTCCCATCGAGCGATACAATGATAGAAGAGGACCGGATGGGAATGGCAGGTTGCTGAAATTCAAGGAAGGCGGAATGGATAAGGTTCCCAAGATTGGTCATTTCTAATGCCGTTTCAGTGACACCCACTTTCTTTTTCCGGCTCCGGCCTCCACGATGTATTTCATATGCTTTTGCAGGAAAATGACCAAAGGACCCACCACCATGCACAACCACGATTGGATGGGATTTTATTGAAGATATCTCCTTAACCAATTGCTTTATCGTATCTATACGAGCTGTTGAGCGTTTTGTCTTATCCGAAATGATGCTGCCACCCAATTTGATAATAATGGGAGGAACATGAATTCTTTGCTGCGATTGTCGCCATTTTGGTCGCCAATTTCGAAGTTTCTTAGACCAGTTTTTCCAACCTGTTTTTACAAATTTTTCACGATGTTCTAAGTCGTCTTGTATCCATTCAAGTTGTAGAAAGAAGCGTTCTTTCCCACTGACTCGTGGAACATCATAAAGTCCAAGCTTTTCTAAGGAGGTCACTAAATTTGCTTCAACCAATTCTTGAAGTTGTCCCTCAATCTTTGTGGGAATTACCTCATATCCATGAGCTTTTAACCCATCCCGAACTCCGTCTAATACTATACCACGACACACCTGAATTGACTCATCTTTGGATACACGCATACAGGTCAGAGCTTCCAAGACTAATTCAAGACCACGGATTAAGAAGGTTTTTTCAGCAAAATTCGGTTCTTGGAAATAGGTGACTTCAATCTCTTTAACGACATACTCACTAGTTTCAACTCGATATATACCGATGAGTACACCACCAATGGGATCACCCCAGCCAGCATCATCAATTTGGATAGTCACTATCGAAACTCCTGCAAGGCACTACGACTTTTTCAGCTTAAATATATCGCAGTGATAGGTCCAATACCCCTTACATGTTTTTGCGCCACTAACTTACATCACATCTCTTTTGGAATGTATTCAAACCAAAGCCAAAATGCGTAAAAGTAGTTCATTAGGCGAGGAAAAGCCATTTAGGGAACGTTGCTTGTTTGGTAGCACGTATTAACATAATTTAAATTTCCAATCAAGACGACTAGAAAAAGAATGCGTAAAAGCCAGGCGACTCCCCATGTCACTAAATGAACACACCTTCAAGTTAGTAATCATTGGGGACCCGATGGTCGGCAAAACCAGCATCATTAACCGCTTCATCGCAAAAACCTTTGAGCATTCATATCACCAGACACTCGGAACACAACTCAATTGTTCCGAGATTATCGTGGGTGATGTGCTAATTCGATTAATAATCTGGGATTTGGCGGGTCAACCTCGATTCGAAAGTGTTCGAAAGTTGTTCTTGTTAGGAAGCGATGCAGTAGTTGTAACCTTCGATTTAACACGAGCAGATACTTTTGATAATGTTGAAGGCTGGTTGCAAGCCTTCCGTCAAGCAGTACCTGACGAGGCCCCCAGCGTTTTGGTCGGCAATAAGGTTGATTTAGCCTCTAAACGTATGATATCCGTAGCTGAAGCATATCAACGGCACATCAACTTAGAATTTGACAACTACTTTGAAACCTCAGCTCGATCAGGAGAAAACGTTGGCGAATTGTTTGATCAGGTAACACGTCTATTAATATACAATCGATTAGCTGAACTTCGAGAAAAACTACATCCGTTCATTTATTCATCTTTTGCATCCTAGCGAGATTGAATTTTAATTTCCCATTTATCGATGACTTCAGACTTTTCCTTGTTAAAATCTACTAGAAGCATATCCGTTTCAGGAAATTGTTCAGTACAATCAAGTCCCTTAAGTTTCGTTTCTTTTTCTGTATGTATTCGCTTGAAATTAAATTTCATGAGAGATTTTGCATGAGCATTCATAAAGGGAATATCCCATAATTCGAGGTCGATGTTATGGAAAATCGCATCCGTTAATGTCACCTTTTGGAGGGCCGTTGTGAAATAGCTATCTTCTGTAGTAACAGGAATTGGTCGACTCCATTCCTGTAATTCATCACAAACTGCGAGTAGAAAGAGAAGTGGATACTCCTCAAAGGGAAGTGGCTTTAATTTTTCAATGTTATCATGTAATGCGATTGCACGAGCAGCTTCTATTAATGGTCGATTCTCAGAGTATTTTTCTTTGACATCTTCTGGCGAACCCAATGAACGAAGTAATGTTACAGCGGCAATAACGCCATGATCTAGTCCTGAAGAAGTAGGTTGGTATTCAGTTCGTTTTCGTTTTCGAGTTAAATACCTAAAAGAACTGGGAATTCTTTGAGTGTCTCCCAAACCATTTGATATTATTTTTTGCCAACCCTTGGGAAATCCCTCACTAAGGAGTTTTAGATAGCTCCGGTTCCCTAGGTCAGGATGTTCCACACTAATTTGAAGTGGATAGAAGTCAATGCCAAGAGGTGAATAGCAGCGGGTCATTTCATTGATTAATGACCAATTGAGTGAAGTGGACAATTTAGCTAAGGGTGTACCAATGTCATGAAGCAACCCAGTGAACCACCATGTAGTTCGGACTTCTTCTTTGGTGAACTGTAGTTTGTCCATAATGAAGCCTTCTATTCCACCAGCCAATCCTTTCTTATCAAGAAGGAAATCACCCAAAGCAGCAACGCGAAGAGAATGGGCAGTGTGATCGCGGTAGAATTTGCGAACGTTCATGATATACATTAATGCTTCAAATTCAGGAAGCGCACGAATAATATTGAGAATTTCCTTGTTGGTAATTCCACGTTCTTTAGCAACCGAATAGAGAGCCTCCACTAACGAATCCATATTTGTGCTAAACAATTGCTGGGCGAGGCGTTGTCCAATTGTGTTTTCTATATCGCCTATATTTGCTTCCATTTGAACCATTCGTTTTTCTAAAATGTCTAATTTGCCTATCTTCTCTCGAAGCTTTTCCTCTAACTTTTTTTGTTGGCGTTGTTCAATGGCATCGATTTTTTTACTGGCTAGTTCCTGTGCCTTGGTAAGTTTCCTTTGCTGTTTTGCTCGCGCTTTCGCTGTGAGCTCAAGGCCTAAAGTGCTCTGTATTATATCGAGCATTGGTTTTAGAAACCCAGTATCTCCAAAATCAGTCGCTGCACGTGCAACATTCAAGCCTGTCTTTATTGTGTCAGTTAATTTTGCGCCACCAATAATTCCTGATATAAATCCAGAAAAACTGGGGCTGAACGATCCTTCTCTTTCAAGAACCCATGAATCATTAATCATAAGACGTTTTGACATCAAGATCCGCTCTCAAATCATGAATCAATTACACAGGTTGATTGAGAAATTGACAACGCTATATCTTATTCTTTTTGATTTCCGAGTTTCTCAAGAACGCTAGGGTGAGACCATCAAGTTTAAGATGTTCTCATTCGCAGATACCAAACATAATCTCAAATAAGGCATCAATATGTCAGACACAAATCTCATACAAGACGAGAAGCCCATAATTAGCTCGAATGTAGAGGTGCCCTTCCGAGTCGAAGAATGGTATGCAAGTGCCTCATTTGGTGAAGCATTTCAACGTAGTATTTACCTTTTACGTCACGAATTTCGATTTCTTATACTCGTATTCTTCTTGGGAGGATTCACATTATCATTGATATTGATCCCAGTCAATTCAATGATAGCATCTGCAGAGATATTGATAACCAACGAACTCTTCGCCCCAATCCCAGATTTGATATCAATCTTTGACCTGCTAATTGCAAGCGCAATTTGGGGTCTAGTACAGAAATTCGTGGTCTTCTTTGGAACCTTCGTTTTGGGGACGATTGCGATACATCACGTTTTCAAAACTGTGCCTTCATTACGTGTAATCGCATCTGAAATGAATGAGATTCGTTTTCCTCTTGGTTCAACCATTGTCGCAGCCTTCGTAACATCCATGATTTTGACCCTAGTCAGTGTTATTCCAATTATCGTTCCTTTCATACAGGTTCTCTTCTTTTTTCTCCCCTTACTTTTGGTTTTAGGTACTTTTCCATTCACTCAAGCATTTTCATTAAGCATTGGCTTTCGAGTTAAACACTGGATTCGCATTCTTAGCACTCATGTTACGGGATATCTCTTGATCCTTTTTGCAGGTGTACTAGGACTTACGATCTATTTGAATATTGAAGTGGTCCTAAGTTTGTATGGAATTTCCCTTGGGTTTATCGGTCCAGTTTTACTCAGTTTTCTAACCCAGGTTCCTGTAGCTATGGTAGCTCCCTTAGTCCCACTTTTCTCTGTGGCATTCTTTGCAGGTGCACGTGGTGCTTACCGTGAGAAACAACACCAACAATTCATGAGTCGTCAACACCAACCTTCCCGCTATCGATACATTCCATTAGATGGAACTATGCAAGGAAATCGAAACCTTTGCCAGTACTGTGGCAACCCATTGAAACCACATTTGGTTTTTTGCACACAATGTGGCCAACCAACCAAAGACTAATATCTGAAAATTAATTTCAATAGAGAATGATTCTCCGAGGGAGAAATTGAAGAATCATAGTTGATGGTTCGGCAAGTTGAGCAGGGACTACTGATTCAATTCGATGAAATTGGCGACCACCAAAATCTGATACAACCACAGCATAACCCTTCTGGGCGAATACTTTTGCAGCATCATATTGGAATTGAAGTGCTTCCGCAGATTGTTTTACGCCCCCTCTAAGCCGTCCGAATAGACCTGATGGATCAATAACAAAGAAGACAGGTGGTTTACGTTTAGAAGGTGTCCGGCGTTGTAATTGAACAAGTTCATCTAGTGCATGGTTCTCATCGAGAATGATTCGTAGTCGAAGGTTTTGAAGAATCTTAGTGCTACTTGCGTTCTGTTGCCTAAGCAATTGCTGGAGATATACCGTTTTAATGCGACGATGATAATCAAAAACATACACTCGACGTTTTTTTAAAAGTAGCTGGATTATCAAAATATGGAGTAAGCGAATATAATCACTATTACCAACGTGAATTATGGTCATAAAACTACCTTGATGCATTTGTGCATTAACATGTTCAGCAAGACAGGCTAAGACCTTTTGACTGGTTTCTGGACGTTCAACAATACCTGAGTAATGCGACATAGAATTCTATTACCCCATAACTTCGATGTCTCAATGCCTTAATACTCTTCATTTCAATAAAACTAAAACAAAACCAAATACAATCTAGATTGCAGATTATCCTAAAAACCTCAAGCGTCCATCAAAATATTTTGAAGTATAAACTCAGAAATAATTTTACTCATATTTCGAGTATTTTATCAAATAATTTGTCAAATTAGTGAATTCGAAAAAATCAAGCTTTTTTCTCGCTGTTGCTGAATGGGGTAGCTAATAGCATATTGATTCATTCATCTGAATGACGGAATTATTTCCTGTGCAAAACTGTGGACTGAATCAATGAATTTCGCGTTTCGCGGTATAGATGTTAAAAAATAACTCGCCCCTGCTTCTTTTGCTGATTCAACATGCTTGATAAAGTCTTTAGAATTGTACGGATCAGTTGTGTACAAGGGACCTACCATAAAGGCAATCTTATTTTCACGCTTTGCCTTCTTTGCTGCTGTCATTACAATCTTTTTCATCTCAAAATAGGATTCGCTTTCACCAAATTGAGCGATGTAGATAATATCTCCATATTTAGCCGCGAGACGAAGCATACGGTGTTTTGTTCCTCCAAAGAGGAGTTGGGGGTAAGGTTTCTGAACTGGTTTCGGTTCTAATACGGCTTTTTTCGTTTGTTAAAAATCTCCTTTAAAAGAAACTTCATTCTTTGTCCACAATTTAATCACAAGATCAAGACCCTCAGCGGTTTTATCTACACGAATTTTAGCCTCATTCCATTCACTGTACCCTTCAAATTCCACCTGTGACCATCCTGCTCCAACTCCTAACACAACTCTACCATTGGAAATGACATCAAGGGTTGAAACCATCTTTGCTAAAAGACTGGGTGGACGAAAAGGAATTGGTGTAACAAGTGTACCTAATTTGATGCTTTCAGTTTTTGCGGCAAGATATGATAGGGCAACCTATGTTTCTAGTGTTGTATTGGTATCAGCGCGTCGCGCCCATTCCATTTGTCCCCACATATAATGATCAGGCATTAATATTCCATAAAAGTCAAGTGTGTCGGCTTCTTTAACTGGGTTCTCAATAAGCGTAAATTCAGTGAATAAATTACTTAATCCTCCTAAAAAGAACTTCACGATTGGGCATCTCTTCGGAATTTAATTTATGCTTCGGTTTATAGGTAATCCCCTTTCAATTTTACTAGACGTTTCTAATTTACCCAAAGTAGATGTCAACTTTGTATCATGGACGAGATATACTTGGTCAACTAAGTCGATTATTTGAAAAAAAAGTAGTGTACTCATTGCCTTAACCTTGAACACAACTGTTTAGACAATATTCGAGTCTTCCTAGAAGACCAACTACCCCCACCATATGGCCACCTCTGAAGATACTATAGGAAAAAAAGCAGATAGTGATGTAGGTTGAGCTGTGGAAATAGCTGAGTTGTGTGACCCGTAGGTTTGAATGTGCTTTGTGTTCATTTTTGTTGAATGGAGACAAAGGATCACTTAAAAAAGAGAGAAGATAGGGTGGTTGGTTCATGCGGTCGTTGTAATCAGAATGGCTTTGTAGTGTTGAGGTTTGGTTGGGTGTTACTTTTACTTTGACTTAATGCATTGGACGCATTAACGAACCATAACGAAGCAGAGAGTAGTTAATGATTGATGATCAAGATGAAGATACCAGAAAGTGGAAACGCTACTATCAACACAAAGGCAACCATTTTGTGACACATTATAAGGACTACAGCACTACCAATTGAACCAATTCAACTAAGATTAACTGGATGAAGATAGAGATGATTTTGACACAGAAATTTGGACGGACAGGACATCAAAGCACCCGCGTCATCTTCGGCGCTTGGGCGTTAAATAAAGCCAATCAGGAAGAAGCAGATAAAACATTGGTACTTTTGCAAGAATACGGAATCAATCACATCGATACTGCACCAATGTATGGCAACGCAGAGAAGGTCATCGGACCATGGTTGACTAATTATCGAGATGAGTTTTTTGTTGCTACTAAAACCCGAAAACGCGGATACCAAGGTGCCATGGATGATTTGAAGCGATCATTAGACAGGTTACGCGTTGATTATATTGATCTCTGGCAAATGCATGGTTTGACAAGTCCACCTGGTTGGGAAAAGGCAATGGGACCTGGGGGCGCCTTAGAGGCTTTTATTGAAGCACGTGATAAGGGTTTTGTGCGATTTCTGGGTGTAACAGGTCACGGTATTAAAGTGCCAACAATGCACCAACATAGCTTGGAGCGATTTGATTTTGAAACCATTTTATTACCGTACAATTATTCACTGATGCAGAATCCTCAATATGCAGTTGACTTTAACGAATTAATGGGGCTATGCCAAAAGCGAAATGTTGCAGTACAAACCATCAAATCCATAGCGCGGCGACCGTGGGGGAAACGCCCCAAGACTTTCAATACATATTTCTATGAACCATTAGCGACTCAAGAAGCCATTGATAAAGGAGTGCATTGGGCTTTAGGTTTTCAAGACAGCTTTGTGATCACAGCTGGTGATATTCGACTTTTGCCAAAGTTTTTAGATGCGGCACATCGTTTTGAGAAGCAACCAGCTGATGAGGAAATGGAAATAATAGTACAAGAGTTTGATATCCAGCCAACTTTCAAATGAGAGATGTAAGTTTAGGATGCGAATTGTCTAGTTCTTTCCCAGTTCGTTTCAAGTTTTTATGGAATTTAACATTCTTTTTTTACTAGTTCAGTAATTTACAGCGCGGAATGAGCCAAATAATCGGAGCTGTTATTTAAATTGACAACTCGTCCTCACATCTTTTACACAAACGATGATAGTGTTCGTTCACCAGCACTGCGGCATTTCATCAAGGTGTTACGGCCCCATTACAAACTTACAGTTGTTGTTCCAGATCGTCCCAGAAGTGGAATATCAAAGGCAATCTCTTTTAATGAACCAATTAGATTCACTGAGGGTCCAACTATCGACGACCAGCCAATCATTGAAACCACTGGAACACCCGGAGATGCTGTAACGTGGTGTCGAACGTATTCCCCAGAAGTTAATCTGGTGATGTCCGGTCCTAATTTAGGGTTGAACGTGAGCGCCCATAGTATTCTAACTAGCGGTACAGTGGGGGCTGCTATTGAAGCGGCACTATGGAAAATACCAGCCATCGCTTTTTCAATTGATACACCAAGTAATACCTGGTTCATTCCAGGAGATTCAGGGGCAAATTATCAGGAAGCCGCCCGAAGAACTCAGAAGATAATTGACCTAGTAGTAACACAGGGATTACCTGCAGGAATAGATTTTCTAAATGTGAGCTTTCCATCTACAGTAAATGAAACGACGCCTATCGTTGTAGCCAAACCTGATAGGATTCGATTCACCAACATTTTAAGATCACGAAGAGATCCCCATGGAATGGAATACCATTGGATAGTTGGCAAAGAAAGACCACGACCACTCAAAACATGTGATGTCTATTTATCTGTGAGAGAGAAAAAAATCGTCATCAGCCCAATTTCTATCACACTATCAGATGACTTGATTGTTGAATCCACACGTCAATTTATTGAACCACTACTAAATGAATAATGATCTTACCCCTCTACCCTTCCACACCCCAAGGAGTATCCTTGACACAAAATCAAAAAACAAGCGCTTTTATAAGAGAACATCTTTGAGGGCAATGGTGACTAGTCCCTTGCCAACGAAACCGGGAAGTAATAAAGACGGAACATTTCTTCGAGCTATGCAACTAATAACTGATAATATTCAGAAGAATATTGATTTCCTCCGAAAAAACAAAAAGAATGTTACGAAATTCGTTAGCGCAATTGAAAAAACTGCAAGGGATGGTCATTGCATATTCGTTGTTGGTAGCGGCCGGTCAGCAATGGTTGGACAAATGTTCCAGACACGCTTAGAGCACCTGAATGTTCCAGTATATTTCATAACAAATAGTCGGTCAGTTCCACACCTCGATAAGGGCGATCTTATTATCGTAATCTCAGGTAGTGGGCGAACTGCAATCGTGAAAGCCATTATTGAAAGCTATCTTGATCAGAACCCACGCATCATTTCAATAACCAGTTATCCAGAAAGTTGGATTGGCCGAATGAGTGACTTTGTTATCAACCTTCAAGGACGAACCAAAGTTGATGTTGTCCGAAAAGAAAAAGGTGAAGATGCGAGTTTAACTCCAGAAGGCACTCAATTTGAAATCGCCGCTGCAGTATTTCTAGATGGTATCATCGCTGAACTCGTAAAGCGATTTAATAAAACTCATGATGACCTAATCGCCGCGCATTCACAAAGTACCTAGCAGAATGCAGAGTTGAATATAATACCGTTATCTGGTAGGATTTCGAAGATTCTGCGATTTCGAAATATCTTTCAAATCCCAATACTCGCCTAGGTGTTATAGATATTATTTTAGGAGGATGCTATTTATTGAGGAGCGGAAAGCTTCTGGTGATGAGATTCTCTTCGACCACATCATAGGACTTGAGGGACCAATGGATGTGATACATGTCATCCGATGATTTAGTTTTGAATTCCGTTCACGCTTGTACACCTAAATGCACACGCACTTTCTAAACTGAGGTTTGGATTGTGTGAGATTTTATTCAATGAAATTGAACAAAGTATGCAAATCCGATGTGAATGATTTTTAAATTGAGATTTGAGACTAAATTCACGTTTAGGCTCGAATGGCCATGATGAAGTAGATGAATACAAAGAGCCAGAGGTTAGCGTAACCTGCAAGCCAGATTTGAGTCAAGATTGATGGGGGTAGCCCATATTCCACGAATTGGAATGCTAGACTAAGAAAATCTCAAATCATCAAAAGGACACCTACTATAATAGCGATGATTCCAATTTTATCGCGTGTCGTCCGGATTATATAACCTATAATTAGGTAAATCAGTTATCCTAGTTGGGGGATTTGAACAGAAACTTCAACTAGACATCGATGAATGACAGATCGTTTTTTTACATCCCCTTGCACCGAATGAAGAATATGAAACATTATTAAGGAAAGTGATAAAGTCCGAAGAACAGAAGATGTTGCTGACATCCCGTTCAAATAGAAACGGACAGATAAATTCTATCAAATCTATTTGAACGATTGCAGATGCAATATTATCTCGAGGCGAAAACAATTGGCAAACAACTACCAATGTCCTCTTTTTGTCTGGAAAACCGGTAAGCTTCTTGCGAATATTCATCAAGCGTTAACCGATAAATGGGAAGTCCATATGCACCCGCTTGGTGATATGGTTGAGATGCGAATTGGCGCAGGGCAAAACATGGAGCCTCTAATACTGAACCTTTTCGTGTCTTCAGGAAAAGCCCTGTGGGCATATATTGATCTCCCTGTCATTTCATCTCAAATAGAGCTACTTGGAGAAGTGATTGATCAACTTAAAACCAAGGCAGAGGCAACACTTGGACCATCTAAACGACGTGTAAAATTCAAATATGAGGGCGAATCAATCGAGACCGAGACTACCACCGCAGAGGTCTACAGCTGGAAAATGAACTACGGTCTTAGATACTCGCTTAATTCCGTCACACGATTCTTAACCGCTCTTGATGCCGCTCTTCGTGAACATGGAGGTCGAGGATTGGAGGGCAACGAGTTTTTTGTAATTTATCGTGATGGTAACCTTCACCTTCAAGAGCCTTCATTGAGTTTTGTTTTCGTTTCAGCTTGGGGATATTACTCTGCCTTTCTTTATTTAGGAGAAGAAAACCTCGAAATCCAAGTGTGTGATGAAGAGAAGGAATCTTTTCCTATTGACGAATTTGATAAAGTTGTCATGACAGCCAAAGAACTATTCGAATCTGATAAAGAAATCATTCTAAAGGATACTTGATTGCCTTCTAAGAGGAGTAAGTATTGGTCTCTACTAATCTGACCTTCCAACCTTTATATGAAGGAAAACTCCCTCTTTCACTTTGGGTCACGATTTTAGCGATTTTTTCGGCAGTAGGCATTGTACTTCGTCAACTAACAATTCCTACTTTTTCCCCCTTTGTCACAATTACCCCGGGGTTTGCCATGCCCCTTCTAGTAGGACTTGTTTTGGGTCCTCTTGGGGGAATTCTTTGCGGAGCCTTTGTTGGGATAAGTGGAGCTTTTTGGGAACCAATCTTAATTCCTCTAGTAGGCAATGTTGCTCTTGGATTAAGTACCGGGATTCCAACATATTATCGTCAAAAACTCAACAATGTATCTTGGATAATCCTTTGTATTTTCTCCGCTATCGTAATTGGAGGTTTTTTACCCACCTTCTCAATAGAAATACTCATTTTGGGGATTCCTCTGTATATCGCGGCTTTAACGGCAATTATTGACGCAGTACAAGCAGGAATCTGGGTTATCGTCGCATTATTTCTAACTCAAGGACTAATCGAACCAATTTTGTTTAGATACCGGAGAATGAACAGGAAGCTTGAAAGAATTATAATGGCAGCTTTTAGGTGTAACATAATTAGTTTTGTGTCATTTAAGAAGAGGGAGTGGAGAAAGAATTCGATCTCATGCTAAGGGTGTATTCACAACACTGAAACTTGAGCGCTTCTGTCAATACATTCCAACCTCAACAATAGAAAATAAATTCAATAACGGTGGTTCTTTCCTATAAAGTGAATTAAGCTGTGTATAATGGTTCGAATTAGTAATTGATACTAGGGTGATTATATGGAGTCGCTGCTAAGAAATTGGAATGGGGAGAGCGTAATTATCCGCTTTGATCGACCTTCAGGCGCTTGGATAATCATCGCTATTCATTCGACTTTTCTAGGACCCGCAACAGGTGGCACGCGTATGAAGTCTTATCCGAATCTTAAAGCAGCCCTAGAGGATGCTCTTCAATTAGCAGCCAGCATGACTTGCAAATTTGCAGCCGCTGATTTCCCTTCTGGCGGTGGGAAAACAGTCATCGCGATCCCGTCCTCTTTCGACATACACGAGAGACCAAGTTTATTGCGTCATTATGGGACATTGCTGAAGCAATTGGGCGGGTTGTTTCAAGCTGGACCAGATGTGGGAACCTCTCCTGCTGATATGGATATTATAGCAGAGACCGGGGCGCCATTTGTTTTTTGTCGAACACCCGAAAAAGGGGGAGCTGGAGGTTCGGGAAAATGGACCGCCCTAGGCGTCTTTAGTGGCATGCAAGCTGTATGTAAACAGCTTTTTGACAATGAATCGCTTAGGGGGCGAGTCGTATTGGTTCAGGGAACGGGTAGTGTTGGCTATCCATTGATTGAGCTATTGTTGAAGGACGGAGCTGAGGTATTGTTTAGCGAAGTAAACCAGACAGCTATTCAACATTTCCGCGATAAACTCAAGTTACCATTTGTCCCACCTGAACGCGTTTATGATACTCCCTGTGACATATTTGCGCCCTGTGCCTTAGGTGGAATTCTTAACCGGGATACGATTCCTCGTCTGAAATGCACCGCAATTGCTGGAGCCGCCAACAACCAACTCGCTGAACCGACCGATGCCGTGAGGCTAGTGAAGAGAAATATCTTGTATGCACCAGATTATATAATTAGTATTGGTGGAGCCATGGCAATCATTGGATTAGAGAAAATGGGTTGGTCATTGGATGAAGCCCGAGCGAAAGTAAACTCAATTAAGCAAACAATGCTGCAAGTTTTTCAACTGGCTAAATATGACCATATCACTACTGATGCCGCAGCTAAACGTATAGTTGACTCTCGACTGTCTAGAACTGAAAATAAATGAAGAAAAAGATGTGGGCGAATAGACTAGATAGGTATAATCAAAATATCTGGAGTAAAGATTAAGTAGTATCTAGAGGATTAGCGCTAGGAACACCAATAACGCACAGAATAGTTCTTGGTGAAAATAACAATGTCTGAAGAAACTTGGGAAACAGATCAAACTACGCCGACTGAAGAGCCCACGAAAATTGAAGAGAGCATGGAAATTCAAGATGTTACAGTACGCGAATACCCAAAAACCGTTCTCTTCTATCCAATGCTCTTTGTATCACTCATTATTGCCCTAGCAAGCTACCTTGTGCCGTTCTTGATTATAGATCCAACACTTAGTGAAAGTCTCCTATTCACCATCGCTTTCATTTGGTTTGTGTTATTCTTTTTCAATTTACTCATTGTAACATTCGAATTTGGAAAATCCATTGTCGTTGCTCTGGCGCTCATTCTTGTCATTATCGTATTGATAGTGGCACTTGTCTTCACATATTATGGCTACTTATTTATACTCAATCCGTCGAGTCTTAGATTGTTCATAAGCGTCGAGGCTTATCTCGCCTTTTTCATTGTCTTCGTATTCGTCATCTTCCTTTCATGGCTGAAGACGCGGATGTACTACTTCAGAATTACACCAAATGAAATTATTTACAAGAAAGGAATCCTGGGCGACGTAGAGCGTTATGGAACCTCCAACGTCATGGTTCACAAAGAGATTCGAGATCTATTTGAATATCTTCTTATGCGTTCAGGTAGGTTGACTTTTACAATTCCTGGACGAAAGACTGCCATTCTACTTGATAACATTCCTAACATCAATACTGTTGAGATAAAAATTCTTCATCTGCTTAGACGCATAGAAGTAGATATCGACTAGAAAATCAGCTAATCTGGGGCGAGTAACCGATCAAGAACAAATACTTGGTAGTTAATCGCCCTGACCTCTTCCCTTTTTACGCTTTTCGATGCCATGATAAGGTAATGAGTGAGTCCCCCATGTCTTTAGAAATAATGCTTCGAAGCTGGTTTAAAAATTCCATTCAACCGAGTAATACTATGCTTTGGGCTTCAGCAGTCGCTCCAGACACATTTCAAGGAGAGCCCCAAATATTAGAGGAATTACTCAAACGCCCACTAGAAATTCCTGATGCAATGGGACAACAGAGAGCAAGCGCTCGCTATAGCGCTTGCCTGATAGCACGGGCAATTAATAACATGAACCCAAATCCATCCCAGCTCACATCTATACTTCATGAGTTTAGTTTTTTTCAAAATCCTGATATTCTCCTTCATAAACCATTACCAGATTCGCTCCAGACTCACGTAAAGAAACTTATCCGAGAAGCATTTGATCCTACCACCTTTTGGCAATACGAAATAAGAAATCTAGCACAACATTTCAATGAGGGGCTGCATGTTCTTCGTACTCTCTTCAAAATAAAAAAAAGCGTGAAACAGATCCCTAATTTAACCTCATTTTTTGTTACTGAACATGAATGGTGGGGGACTACTTATCATAATGAAGTCAATATTGTGAATGTTCATCCTCCATTCCTTTTCCTTCCGGTAGTTAGTAAGAATTTAGTACTTCGTGATGCTGTCCGGGTATTTCTTCCAACTAGTTTTCAAAGTGCCACAGATGTACAAGAATTTGCTAATGTCGTAGTAACAGAACTTCTTAACCCCTCCGAACGCCAGCTTTGGTCACAGATCAAATGGAATGGTTCCCAACCAACACCAGAACAACTGCAATGGGTCTCAACAATATCAAGCTTGACACCGACACTTATTGAAAAAAACAGCCTCCCGTCCCTTTACAAACGTTTGAAGCGAGTCGATAGATTCGTTTCCAAAGTTCCGACAGGCTCATTTACAATTATTGCGCAGCAAGAGCTAACGGATATAAAACCTACACAAATCATCACAAAACTCCAACAAAAGATTCTTCTCAGTTTAGCTAAGGCGCCAATGGCAAGTGAACGCCAACTGGCAAAAGCAACTCAATTTGCACGAGGAACAGTCAATCGTAATCTTATGTCATTACAAAAACAGTTTGGCCTTTCCGTTCCTGGAGAAATCAATTACCAAAAAATTGGCCTTTCACCTTTTCTACTAGCATTATTTTCTCCTATCGCTACGCAAACTGGACATTCCAAGCTCTTTGACCTTAGCCAACAGCTCAGAACGTTTCCCTATTGTTTTCGATTACACGCACCTTTGTCGGCGACAAACACTATCCTGTATGCAATTTTGGCACTTCCTGAGAGTGTTATCTCTGATTTTCTTCACTATTTGGATCGATGGAAGGAAGATCTTAGATTATCAACCAAAGTATATCGAATTAATCAATTCGAATGGGGATGGGATTTCAATTATTGGGAAGAATTCAATCCCATCGAATGGAAAATTCTCGCAAGCAGTAATCTTCGACTAGGAGGTTCAGAATCTAGTGTCACAACATCATTAGATTATGAAAAGCCCTCCATCAAACTGACGCGAGAAGCGTTACGAGTTCTACTTATTCTCCAAAAAAATACGCGAATAAGTCAACGTCAACTAGCTAAGATTGCAGAAACTTCGCTAACTACTGCGGCAAATCAGTATGGTCGATTAATCCCTGAGATTATTACACCGTACATCAAATTCTCTAGACCACCCCTGCCGGAAGGCATCATTAATCTAGTAAACTGTTCTTCCGAGGAATCTTGTAACCAATTAATCGCAGGAATTCGTTTACTGCCATCTTTCCAAATCTGGCAACTTACAGATTTGAAAAACGAAGAACGCTCAACCCTTCTTATCACAGTGAATCTTCCCATAGGCGGTCTGGTACCTTTCACAAATGCATTACATGAGGTGACGGACTTCTATGAGGCGGTTGAATCTATCCCGCTTATTGCATCCAAACAACTCCCTCAAATTCATGAATTACCTATAGCGCTCTTCAAAACTGTTGGACAAGAGTGGATATGTTCACCAACGCTCCTTGAATCGCTTTTTAGTTCTACAATTTAGCAATACAAAGGTAATGAAGAGAAAGATGAGAATGTTAAGCCTAGATCCAATCACCAGTTTCAAGTTTCGTTGGGAGATAGGTTTCAGCGAGGAATTCAAATCCGTGACTGCTGAGTGCTTGGATTTCTGCTTTTTCTTTCCGTTTAACCATCAAGCGGATATCTGCAACCCACTTTGGGTTTTGAGCGACGAAAGGTTCAGTCAGTACGGCTTTGGCACGTTTAATATCCTCAGGAGTCATGCGGAGGCGACATTCTTTTGGAATATTATATCGGTCTAAATCACGACCAAGAACACCTAACAGGCGAAGGTCAGGTGTGGCTAAAAAGGGACTTTCATAGCTTAAGCGCTTACTGCCCCGAAGGTATACACTATGAATGTAATGTCCAAATGGATCTGCATCGACAAGTGTAAAAGCGGGAATTTTAAGTTCTTTTGTTAGACGCCGAGCAAAGATTCGACTAGCAATATCAGGTGAACCCTTCGCCGTCATTATAATGCATGGATAATTGTTCCACCACTTGGCTTCGCTTAGACGAAGCATAGCTGCATCTTTTTCGACAATAAGAAGAAACTCAGCATCAGATTCAACTATTTTCACACGATCTAGAAAGGGCGTGATGGACCATCCACCAGTTCCTAGTCGAGTACAGTCAATGCGATCACCACTATCATCAAGAACCACCCGACCTAAAACAGTGCCTTTGGCACTTGCGACGATGTGAGTGGATTCTCGATTCGTACCGAGGAGAGGACCTACATCGTCGATGGCGCTGTCACTTTGGCGCTGTTCTTCAAAGAGCCTAACATCGTTGTANNATATCTTTTTCTAAAAGCTCATGAACAATTTCTAATACTCGTATTAAACGGGTAACATCTTTTGCAGTGCGAAGGCTACCAAGTGACCGAATTGTAGTCTTTTCACCGAGTAAAAGAAGGTCATTTTCTTCATCCCAGATGATATTCCCGCTACCTCGTAAAGGTAATTCAAGCGTAGGTGGATTGCCCTTATCTATCTCTTTGATTAGTGAACGCATCAACATGTGAATTTCGTTGTGAAGGCTTTGAGCCTCTTTTTCTGTTACAAGTTTTACGCCACGAGGTAATTTGGCTCCTACTTGAGGACCCTGAAGATTCTCTCGAAGTTTCTGAACAGCTGCGAATCTACCAACATGAGCGGTTCCTGTCTCTGTGACGTGGTCTTCAAGTGTCGTGTTTGCAGTTGACCGGCGACGCCGACTTCGTGTGCTCATTCAACCACTACCTCTTCGGTCTCTTCAATTCTGGATGATGAAGGAGAAACGCCTACAACTTTCATAATCACTTCTTCGAGTTTTTGTGGTAGAGCCTCCAATTGTTTCTTCGACATCTTTGAATCACTTTGTTGAATATTCACCAAGGACTGAGCCGTAAGGCGTGAATACCGAAGAAGCAAATCAGCACGTCGCTCTTGTTCTTGACGCGTGATGACACGAACAATATGACGACGGAGTTTCCGACCTACTTCTTCAAAAGCCAGTTTTAATTCCCGCATCAAAATATCATCTTCAGCAAGAGCTTGCTTAGATTGCGCTTTGAAAATTAAGTGAACAAAGGGTCCAACAACATTCGCAAAAAGCCGTACGGATCCAGTTGGAAGCCCATTACTTGCTACATCAATCCGATAGTTACGCCAATTTACTAATGCCGCAGCCTTCCAGATAGCACAGTCAGAATTATCACGAAGTTTAGGTGTGCGATTCACAAACCTATACAACACACCAACTCCAGATTGATTGGAGAGTCTTGGATCATAAACTGCTGCAACCTCCACGGCGAAAGCCAAACCTTTACTGCTTAATGGTGGGCGACTTACAGCCTCAACAAACTCAGCTTCAAAGATGTCCTGTAATGTTTTCCGAATAACTTCCTCACCAACAGGAACTACTGTTTCAGTAGGTGGAGCATAGTACTTCTCAGATATGAAACTGGCGTATAATGCTTTTACCTGGGCTTGAGTTAACTGGTTTGGTTTTAGTTTAGGAGTAATAGGATTGGTCCGAAGTCGTTTCGCAGTTTTTGCAAGAATTTGATTTGCCTTGCGTCTACTTAGTCGACAGTAGCTTTTAGATAAGAAATCAGTTACCGAGCCTTGCGAGGTATTGCGGATTAAATCTTGAAAGTCTCCAATACTCGTGGATGCGGGGTGTGGCATGGCATAACTGGGTTCACGAACAAATTCTCGAACCCGGCGCGGGTAGATGTATACATCACCATACGGATCGATGAAAAGGATATTGACATGTGCATTTAGATACGAAGTTTGGCGAACATACTCATCAGCATATCCTCGACGATAAGGAAGATTAAGAAAAGAAAGCTGGAGATAGGTTCCGTGATTGAAAGACATTGGGGTAACGGTTTCTTTCAAAAGGTAATCTTTCTTGTTTTTACTTGTCGTAAAAAAGATTGAAGCATAACCCTGGCGTTCGGCAGGATGCCGTGTTGCCACCACAATAGGGCGTCCTGTTGTATTTTGGGCATCACTAAAAGCGCTGGAGGCACCAAAGCCCTGACTTCCTCGAGTCTGACATAGTTTGAAACTTTTACTACTTGCAAGGTAGAGTCCGTATTGTTGAAGGTCTCGCTTTGTCATCCCGATGCCTGTGTCAATGGATTCGAAACTATACATCATCAAATTCCTGCCAGCAACCTCTGATGGAAGGATTTCAGGCTTCTCAAGCTCTTGAAGAACCATCAACAAAATAGGTTCATGATTAATTATTCCCCGTATTGGCGTAGCTAATTGTTTTATCCGTTCAGAAATAGCATTTGCCGATGTGGGACGACGAGTCATCTTCAGCGGTTGCGGAATCTCGAGATAAGATACGGTATCAGGAGGAACGGAGAGCATAAGCGGTGCAAAATTATGTTTTTTAGATTTACCAGCTTGGTGCCAATAATAGGTCTCTATTGCATCAAGGGCGTTGTCACTGAACTCAGCACAATATTGTGTAAACTTATGCATTTCCATTGAGAAGCCTACAAGTTGAGTGCGTTTGCGAAAGAACTCAGCAACTTCACCGCGACGAATTACACTATTCTGCTCTTGCTGTTGGGTTACCTTAGATTTAGATTTTGGTGTGGAATTACCCATCTAACATTACCCCGCTTGGTATTCAGCGCCGACTAAAACTGACAACGTTGTTGACAAGGAAGAGGAGACCTTAAATCTTTGTGTTAAAGCTAGAGAGCTTCTTCGACACCTTGAGAATATCTTGACCCTCTCTCTTGTCTAAGTTAGGATTGCTGGCGCCATATGAATTAAGCCCGGATATTAGAGTGTAGGGTAGTTAGAGAACTTACTCGTGATTTAAACATAATGGAGAGGCTCATCGAGAAATGAATTTGCTAGCTGGACTTTTACCCAAAGCAATGAGGACATCTCGAACTATTTGCATATCTTTCAGATATACAAATTCATTGTGTGCATGATAGTTGGTGTCATGCCGAAGCGTGCCATAACTGACAACAGGAATTCCAGCTTTTGCGAGGTATGCACCATCATTTCCCCCGAGATCTGCAGCTATTGGCAAGGATTTGCCAATCTGTTCTTGGGCAAGTGTTGAGAAGTGACGGACAAATGGGTGTTTCATGTCAGTATAATATCCATTCACATTATTCAGAATTTTAAATTCATCAATTGTGGCTCCTTCCTTTCTCGCTAATTCGGTGATATGAGTTCGTAATGCAACTTCAGCCTGCTGAGCATCTTCTTCTGGAGTCAAGCGGCGGTCAAATCGAATTTCACATTCACCGGGGATGACATTTTCCTTTTCTCCTGCATGCATCATGGTGACAGTAAATCGACCATGAACCTTTGGATAGGGGGCTTCGGGGGGAGCCCTAAGTTTGCTACGAATTTTCGAAACTGTAGAATGGTAGCGTTTGAGTTTCTCAATAAATGCGGTTGCTCGATAAATTGCATTGTCAGCCTGTTCGGGGAAACCACTATGACCTCCTTGACCTTTGACTATAAATCGTCCCCATAAGGCGCCACTGGCCCCGATACTGATGTAATTGGGAGAACTATCTATCACAACACCGGCGTTTCCTTGAATACCAATATCATTAAAGAGGTAACCAATTCCTGCACGTCCTCCAATTTCTTCATCGACGGTAATAAGCAGGTTAATATTAATTTCTGGTTCCCCTTTTGCTAATTCGCCCATTGCACTCATTGCCACGACAATGTTTGATTTATCGTCAGCGGCACCCCGCCCATATGCTCGGTCCCTTGTGACACGAAGTCTGAAAGGGGGCGTCTTCCATTTCGATTCATCGGCGGGAACCACGTCTAAGTGTGTGACAAAAAGCAAATCAACATCCGACGTCCCTTCCAGCGAAACGATTACATTGGGTCGTGATTCTCCATCAATCGTGACGTTTCGACCATCTAGAACCTCTGTACCTAGCCCCAATTGTTGAGCTGTTAGTCGAATCATTTCTGAGCATTCAGCATATCCCATACGACTCTCAGTCGTCACCGTGGTATTGATTTCAACAAGCTTCCGTAATAGATTGAGTTCAAATGCAAGTTCTTCTTCGGCCATGACCTACAAAACCTCCAGATGTAACAGCTGGGTTGGAATCGGTAAAAGCCTACCGATACCCTAGCATTATATAGCGATAGTATTATTTTCGCTAGGTTGCAAGTCAATTACAGATTTGAATTTATTGGAGTAGTATTATGAGCACAACTAAGAAATCGCGCCGTCGATTGTATGGATTCATTTTGTTTAACGTAATAGAAGAAACAATCATCGCCATAATCGCCTTCGTCATCCTTTTGGTCTTTTTCCACTCCTTGCTAGTACCTGGAATGATTATCGTAACAATTGGTCTAGTCCTGTTTACTCTTGTGAAAATCTACTCGTATTGGTCCAGTGTAACTATTCCAGTGTATGATCCAATGATTGGACAAGAAGGAATGACACTAACAGAGTTCAAGAAGATTGGTGATAATTGGGAGGGAAAGGTCATTGTTCGGGGCGAAAATTGGAGAGCTCAAGCTTCAGAAGCCATTGACCTAAATACGCGTATTTGGGTGCACGGTATCACTGGTTTGACCTTGCTCGTAAAGACAACGTCGTTAGATCCTCAACAGAGTGAGCACGAAGCCTAGGAAGAGTGGGAACCAGCACGACCTTTCATAATGGCGAGTGCGCGTTCCAGGGCATGATTGGTGAGCTTGATAAAAGCATCATTGACTCCAGCTGATGTTGCAGCTGATGTTTCAATGTAAGGGATATTCCACCATTTTTGCAACATTTGAGCGGCTTCGGGAGGGACCATTCGTTTCTCAGCTAAATCCACTTTGTTGGCAATAAGGACAACTGCGCCGTGGGGAACTATCCGGCGAAAATCATTGTACCAGTTCTGCAATGTCATGAAGGAGCTCGGTTCGGAAACATCAAAAACAAGCAGAGCTCCATGGGCACCACTGTAATAATGTCGCCGGACTTGCCGAAAGGAAGGTTGTCCAGCAACATCCCAAATCACCAGTTTGACCTTCTGTTCCTTGACTTCTAGGTCTTTAACGGCAAAGCTGGCACCGAGAGATTGCTTGTATTCAGGAGAGAACGTATTTTGGGTATACCTGAGAACTAAAGAGGTTTTACCAACAGCTCCATCACCCATCATTACTACCTTCAATCCAAAGTCAGTGGGCCTATCTTTGAATCGTTCATGGACATCTGTTGGAGCCAGTTTTTTTGACAAGGTCACCCTTTCCCAGGTTGTTCCCTAAGCGGTAGATAATATGAAGATGCATAAAGGTTTCGTTTCATATTTTACTTTTTTTTCCATATTGTTGGAAAATGAAAGGGCTCTAAATTGTAAAAGGGATAGCAAATCCTAGAGAAAGGATTAAGAATAAACCAATTCCAATTGGAACTAGCGCACAAAGTAAAGGAACGGGTAATCCAGGTATTGCTCTATTAGGATATTTAGCCACAATTTGAGTATTTATTAGGCACCCGATGATTATGGCAATGAAGGTTAGCCCCGCGAAGAGACCACCAAGGTACCGCAGAGCATAGGCTATTAGTGCCGCATAGACAATGAGATCACCCACACCGATGATTAATGGACCAATGACAAATGTAAATGCTGATCGAGCATGTTGTTTTGGATCGGCATCAATGATTGTCGGTCCAAGTCGTATCGCAAAGAACGTATCCTGAACCGCCAGGATGATAAGGATGGCTATAGAGATTAACCAAGTGAAGTTAACAGCAAGGAACACACCAAGAATAATTCCATATCCAGCAAACAACGCATTTTTTCCTGTTGAACCAATAGCATCTGTGAAAATAAACACAATTGCAAAGGCTGAAAACATAATGGATGCCAGAGCTAGAAGGGAGAGATGTAGAAGATTCAACCCCTGAAAGAGCAACAATAACAAAATCGCTTGCCCAATGAATACTGTTAGGATGAAAAAGAGGGGAGAAATAAAAGCCGCAATTAATACCCGATGGAGCGCTTCACTTCCACGTTGAAATATTAGATAGGTGATAAATGTCGCTACACCACCAACTAATGTAACAATAATAAGAATTAGTAGACTTTCAAAAAGATTGGTTATTGGGGGAAAAATTCCTGGTTCTAAAAGTGGATTTGCTAGCAAAACTATAGATGTGATGAGAAGGGAAAAGATCATCGAAAAAATGGATGGAGTTAAATAACGAAACCGCTCCCGCCAACTCAGACGGACCCATCTTTCATTCTCTAAGATTTGTTCGGTATTTTCTGGTAAGTTCTTGACATCCATGAAACCATCATAAATTATTCAAGCTATAATGTTACCGAAAGTGGCATGTCCTCAATCAAAGGTTTAAATTTGAATGTAAAACCTGTTATTTGAAAAAAAGAGGAGGGGAGGTGCCTTAAAGGCACCTACATGAGAGAGGAATTTTTGTTCCTTGGAATTGGTCGATTATGTCTTCCTTAGATACCAGACACTACCAAGTAGGACCACAACGATAACTAGCACTCCGACCCCAATGTAAAGGGCAAGATAACTCGGAGCGGCTTCTTCTCGGAACGTGTGTCCTTCAACACCGTAATGGTAGTTCTCCCAGAAGACTAGCTGGATGAATTCACCTTCAAGTCGTTGGTCCCACATGAATGGTCCGTATCCAACGGGCAATGGGTTGGTGAAAGTGATGGGGGCTATTACACCTTCCCAGATGTGCTGTGGTAGAACAGCCCAGCCAGAAAGGAAATCGAAGGCCCAGTAGCTCTTTCCATTACTAGTAATCCGGACATGCCATTCGTCTATGGCAACAACGGAGTTGAGGAAAAGAATATTTGTGTAGTATAGGGGTATGTCGTTATCTGCAATATAGTTGTAGGTAAATTCTACATCATATGCAGTGACCATTCCACCATAGTCGCCACCCATGTCATGCCAGTACGCTGGAGGATGATCTTCGTCACTGCCCACAAGGGTGAAGTCATATTGCATTCCTTCGGCTAGTTCGGTAACTGTCCATTCCCAAGCGAGACCACCAAACGTGCTGTCAATGTGGTTAATGGGATCATACCCAGTTAGACCTTCAGGGTAGACTTGAGCCATGACATAGTTTGTTACGGCATCTTGGGAGGTCAATGGGTTCTGTCCAGTAATTGCGGAGCCAATTTGGCTTACGAAGGTTCCACCTGTACCGGTGTTTGGATCACGTTCAGGTTGACCTTCTTTGAGTTGTACAAGACGTTCAGTCCATCGGTTCATGGGACCAGTACCCCAACCGGTTGCAATAAGGTAGGTATCCTGTTCCCACTTGTCGATACGTTGACCGTTGATGATGAAGTTGCTGTAGAAGGGAATGATGGGGGCATTGTGTACAATGATATCTTGAGCGAGATGAGCTGCATCTAAGACAGTATCGTAGTCAGAAGCAGTCATCATGACTTCAATTGCTGCGTCATAGCTAGCGTTACTCCAGTTGCAGCGGTTTCCATTGGGAACAGGGATGTTTTCCGTTGTAAACATCTCTAGGAGCAATGGATTAGTGCCAGTTAGCCATGCATATGATACAGCATCGTATGGGCGTGGAATTGCGTCTAAGAGTTCTCCTGACAGATAGGTCCAGTCAATTGGTGTTGTTCCAATTAGTAGGCCAGCCTCAAGGGCTCTAGCCTCTTGAGCTGTGAAAGCGGCACCCCATTGGGGAGCTGAAGCGCCATACCAGACATCTAAGGCGAATTTGCTTCCATCGGGGGCTTCTCTGATGCCATCACCGTCAAGATCGACGAATCCTGCGGCATCAAGTTCTGCAATGGCTGCAGCGACGTTGGGTTCCTTGAAGCTTTCGGTATTGTTATTGTACCAAGCACCCGCAGAAGGTGGTAGCGGTGAGTCGACGGCGTAACCGACCCCTTCCTTCATGATCTGTGCCATTTCGAATTTATCGAAAATGAAAGCATATGCCCGACGAAGAGCGGTGATACTGAAGGGGTAGTTAAGGGTGTTGATTGTCAAGTGACCGAAGGCAAGACGATCGGTTTGTGACAGATAAATATTCGGGTCTGCTTCTAGTTCCTCAAGATAATCTAGTTGAACATCATCGGTGAGGTGATCGACCTGACCAGCAACGAGTGCGGCTGTCTGGATATCTTCTCCTACAATTACACGATAGATGACCTTATCAATCCAAGGACCGATAGGATGCCATTCACCGTCTTGAGCAGGAGCGGCAGCAGTGTAGGGAATAGGTTCATTACCAGTATACACTAGAAACATTGGTATGAGGGAAACGAGAATCAGAATAGCAAAAGCTCTGTAAATGTTTTTTCGCTCCAATTTGGTTTCAAACCTCTTGGCGTTTTTCCGAATCGTAGCTATTGCTACGATACCGTGAGACAAGGATGGTCATTCCTTAAATCCCTTACCATTAAGGAAGATAGAACAAGAACGATTACCTCACCGAAAAAGAAAATGTTCTCATTAGAATTGAAAGGTAATTAAAGGCAGTCTAACCTTTCTGAAAAAGTTAATTTGCCACTTAGCCTTGGCGCGATAGAAGACATTCTTTTGTTTCACATATGCAAATTCGCTTTTATAATGAAGAACTAATAGAGAAAAACGTCCTATGCTTTTGTTGTTTAGAATATTGAGTATAAAATGAATCGGGGCAACATAAGATGTATGGCTGGATAGGTAAACTCCTTCGTATTGATTTATCCTCTCAACAAATCAAAGAAGAAATAATTCCTCAGAAGGTTCTTTCGCATTTTATTGGGGGAAAAGGACTCGGAACTTATTTCCTCTATCAGGAAGTTCCAGCACTAATCGATGCTTTGAGTCCTGAAAACCGCTTCTACCTTGCTACTGGACCTTTACAAGGAACGAAGATACCCATGGCGGGTCGATGTGCCGCGATATCGAAAAGTCCTTTGACACACCTCTATATAGATAGTGCCATGGGTGGATATCTTGGACCTGAATTGAAACGAGCGGGTTATGACTTACTTGTCATTCAAGGTAAGGCCGAGAAACCCGTTTGGGTTCATATCAATGAAACTGAAACAGAAATTAAAGATGCTAGCCACTTGTGGGGAAAAACAACACATGAGGCCGAATATGCCCTTCGAAAAAATGAGCCTAGGACCCAAGTGATTTCAATCGGACCCGCTGGCGAACACTTGGTCCGTTTTGCATGCTTGACTCACAACTATTTTCGAAACTTCGGTCGAGGGGGCTTGGGCACTGTCTTTGGAGCAAAGAACTTGAAAGCAATAGCAATACATGGTCCAAAACGAAACATTCTCACCCCAAATTCTGAAAAAGAACTGGAAATGGTGAAACAGATTTCTCAAAGAGCAAAGAAGGCAAAAAAGAAAGGACATTCCCTACATTTTTCGGGAACACCTTGGCTTGTGGACTATGCGAATGAAATTGGAATGTTTTCAACCAAGAATTTTCAAACCACATACTTTGAAAATTATGCTAAGATTAATGACGAAAGACTAAATGCGATATTTCGTGAACAAAGACGAAGAACGCCTTGCGAGGGATGTGTCATTAGTTGTGCTTGGACACTGAAACAGCCAGATTACTCTTGGGTACAAAAGGAGGAACCTGGTAAGGTTGCTTTACCTGAATATGAAACCCTAGGGCTAGTTGGGGGAAACCTTGGCATCGATGATCCCTTGATAATTACCCAAGCGAATCATTTGTGCAACCGTCTTGGGCTAGATACCATTAGCACGGGGAATGTCATCGGCTTTTTCATGGAGCTCACGCAACGTGGTCTGCTCCCCAAGGCAATTCAATCCTCCCTGATTGAATTCGGTGATGCTAAAGGTGTTATTAAGTTAATTTCTAAAATTGCAACTCGTGACGATATCGGAGATCAGTTAGCTGATGGGGTCCGCGAGTTTTCTAATAAGCTCGGAAAAGAAGCAGCAAAGTATGCACATCATACTAAGGGGCTGGAATATCCAGCGTGGGACCCACGTGGTAAGCTTGGAATAGGACTGAGTTATGTAACAGCGGCCGCGGGTGCTAGTCATCTTCGTGGTTGGCCTTCAACCACTAAACCACCTGAGACCAGCGCAATGACTGTGTTGGACTCGCTAATTCAGCAACAGAATCTAAAAATCCTCAAAGACTCCCTTGTCATATGCCATTTCACGCATTCGATTTCACCCCGCTTGGGCACTAAGGATTGTGTTCACATATATTCAACTATCACAGGCCAAAAAGTAACGTTGGATTCGATGATTCAAACCGCAAATCGGATTTGGATGTTAGCTCGAATGTTTAATATTCGTGAATACCAGACTACACCTCGAGAACACGATATATTACCTCATCGATTCATGAAAGTTCCTGTGCCTGATGGTCCCACTAGAGGGTATACCGCATTCATTAGCCAGCAAGATTTTGACGAATCACTCACTGAGTTTTACGCTAGGCGAGGATGCGATGCTAAAGGATACCCCACAAAAACAGCACTTCACAATCTGAATCTCACATCTTTTATCAGTTCATAAACTACTTGGTTTTCACTTTCACAAAGGGGTGTCAAAGGATTATAAAGCCCCATTTCAGAACAGGGTAGGAGAAACGTTAGGGTTATTTAGCCTCGCTAGAAAACCAGTAGCTATAATAGGGGACACCGCACACACAACTCCTTACGGAGCCTCTCCTTTCGCTACATCTCCGAATACTTTCGACGAGGTCTCCCCACCCAACGTGTCCATAACACAGAAGCATGATCCTTCGGAAGGAAGAACCATGACCTCAGAACTTGAAAAAATCGATGGCGTCGGACCTACCGTCGCCCAAAAACTCGAAGAATGCGGTTTCCGCACCATCGAAGGAATCGCCGCAGCCTCCGTCAAAGAACTCACCAGCCTTGCGGGTATTGGTGCCAGCACGGCTCAAAAAATCATTGAATCTGCCCAACGCTTGGCCAGTATTGGTCTCGAAACCGCAGATCAACTCTGGAAGAAACGCCAAACCATTGAACGCATCACAACCAACAGCCGCGAACTCGACGCACTCCTTGGCGGTGGCATCGAAACCGGCAGTATGACCGAATTCGCCGGCGCTTTTCGCTCAGGTAAAACTCAACTCTGTCACCAACTCGCTGTCAACGTTCAACTCCCACCGGACCAAGGCGGTTGCGACGCCAAAGCTGCATACATTGACAGCGAAGGCACCTTCCGCCCCGAACGCATCATCAATATGGCCCAAGCAAAAAATATCCCACCCAACCAAGCCCTCAAAAACATCATCGTTGGTCGTGCGTATAACAGCGACCACCAAATGCTCCTTGTGCAACAAATCCAAGATAACCCCCAATTTGAAAAAGTCCGTGTCCTCGTTGTCGACTCGCTCATCGGACACTTCCGCGCCGAATATCTCGGACGAGGCATGCTCGCTGAACGCCAACAAAAACTCAATAAGCATCTCCATGACCTGCTCCGCGTCGCTGAAATCAGCAACATCGCTGTCATTACGAGCAACCAAGTTCATTCCCAACCCGACGTCTTCTTTGGAGCGCCAGATCGACCAACGGGAGGCCACATTGTAGCACATGCTGCCCAAACACGTATTTATCTTCGAAAATCAAAAGCAGAACGGCGAATTGCGACGCTAATCGACTCACCCTATCTCCCTGAAGGAGAAGCGTTGTTTACAATCACACCTCAAGGTATTTCAGATGCGTAGTACTCTTTTCTTTTAGATTCTGAAGCCAGAGAATCACATGGGAGTGTTAGTTTGAGCCAGACAGGTCACGTTGAACTTTCTATACCACAAGTTTCCAGTGAGTTCTAAGAGAACCAATGGAAAATCGAACTGTTCCTTTCGAGAGAATTCTCATCTAATTCTGTTGGATGCTCTTCATGTTTTTCCCATTATCCTAATTGAGTTCACTAACTAGTATTGTCTTGAATAGATTTTTTCAAACTGTGAATGACAAAAACTGAAAAAACCAATATTAGGACTCCCATTATTCCACCAGCAATGATGAAAACTGACCACCAATTGTGATCTGTAAGGATGGTCTAATTCTAACTATTAACATCTCTTCTTCAGCAGGACCTCATTTCACTTCCAATTGACTCACTGGATTTGCCAGAGGGAGAAGCGCTGCTCAAGATTTCAACAGAGGATGTTTCAAATGTGAAAGTTAAGATTTACTCGTGTTAGCTGCGTCTATTTCTTGAGTGATCGACCTATACTGAAAGCGTTTCCTAGGCGTTTTCCAGTTGAGTAGTAACTACGAGTACCTGGATCGAAATAAAAGGGTTTGATTTTGAGAGGATCAGGATTGTTATTTTCACCTGTCATTGTTTCATCAACTTTGGCGTCGAGAATTTCACCGATAAATTGTGTATGCCTTCCGATTTCAGTAATATGAATCAGCCTACATTCAAGGACAAAGGGGAATTCTTTGATGATCGGAGCATGTACAAGTTGGCTTTGAACTGGTGTAAGGCCGAGAGTGTCAAACTTGTTTTCTGATCGACCCGTTGTGAACCCAACATAATCAGCCTGTTTAATTAAGTCTTCAGAAGGAATGTTCACCGTGAAGGCTTTGTGTTCTTTGATATTACCATACGAATAGGTGGCTTCACGAAGTGAAACCGCTACACACGGTGGATCTGAACAGCAGATACCACCCCAAGCAGCCGTCATCATGTTTGGTTTATCATCTTTATCATAGGTTCCCACAACGAGAACAGGTGCAGGATACAAGAGAGTAACGGGGCCTAACGAAATCTTCATCTTTTCAAAATACCTCTTGGAAAATTTCGTAATGGTTCAGTTCTCTCCTACTTATTATTAACTCAATTTTGTTTTTTCGTGCTACTCATTGATTTTTGATGGGTGCTTATCTAATTAGATTCGAATAGTCATCCATCGAACTCGTTTTTCATGAACTAGTGTTGCGATTTGTTTTTCAGCGAGGTTTAGTTGGGCGTTTCCGGTTTTGATGTCAATTAGCACGATTTCTGTGGGATTATTTTGGCTATAACCATCGAATACTATGTAGTCAATTGGAGAGCCGATGAATCGTGCATCAGCGGGCTGAAAAGGAAACGCCGCAAGTAGTGGAGCCATTTGCTCACCGATTCTTCCTTTTAGAACCGCTCGACTTCTTGTTAAAGCATCCTTGCGAATACGATCCTTTTCTTTTTGGACTTGCTGTCGGACGCGAACGTCAATCATGCGTTTTTGGTAGATATTGTAAAGAATAAGCGCAAGGATGATAAGCAGGAGTAAACCGATGGTAAGTTCGAGGAGCATGATTCCACCTCTCGGGAATTGGGTATTCCCAATGAGGTTGAAATACTCCACGAAACCTAGCTTGGATGAGGTTTCAGCTCTAGTCGAGAAGACGTTTCTCACCTTTAAGTGCGCGGATATCAGTGATGTCCTGTGTAACTTCAAGACATCCAAGGTATTCGCCTTTGTTATCATGTACAGCGAAATAGCGAATGTAAATAAGCTGGTCTTTGAGATTTATCCAAAATTCAGCAGTCTTACGTTTACCCTCTCGGAAATCGTCGAGGATTTGTTGAACTTTATGAAGGCTTTTCTCAGGGTGGCAGGCTTGGACTGTGCGTCCGATAACAGCTTTGGTTCGGACAAAGATGCGACCCCCGGATTCGCTGTAGAATTGGACTTTATCATGTTTGTCGACGAAAGTGATATCAACTGGAAGAGTGTTGAAAATGCCTTGAAGGGTCTCATAAGAAAGGTTGCCGGTTTCAAATTGCACGATACCCATCATAGCGGGAGAACCTTCATCAGGTTGGGTTTCGGCTTTTGCAGCTTGGAAGGGTTCCGGAGTGAAGAAACTGTAACCAATTTCATCGAATTCATCTCGGATTTGTGGCCATTCGCTATCAGTGATGACTCGAAGACCAGAGGGAAAAAGGATACTGTTTTCTTTCTGAAAGTGGCTGGCAAGTTTTTCAGCGATGGCAAGGGCAATGTCATTAAGTTGTGATGTGAATTGGGTATATACGAGTTTTTTGTATGAGTCTATGAGAGCATAGAGTTGTTTTTCCAGTCCACGGATTTCATTATGTTCAGTCCACATTATCTTGGGAGGTTGGGTGATTCCGTGTTTTTCGAGATAGGGAAATAGAACATTTTCTTCGCGGAGATAATGATTTTCTGAATCGCGAAACTGAGAAACTTTGTGCAGTAAGGCCTTCCAATGATGTTTTGCATTATTAAAATCTTCTAAGGTAGCTAGCGCTCTTACAATTTCGCGAAGCTCAATTGCATTTTGAAGAAGTAGGTTGTGTTCTTCCATGAGAATCCAAACTGGATGACTGGGATCTAAATTCAAGTGAGTTGAGTCTAATGCGTCCTGGAATGCCGCTAAATGAACATCACAGAGTGTGCGGATTTCCTCAACGGGCATGCCTTCTTTAATGAGCTCTTCTTCAATTTGAGCAATTTCCAATGGGCTACAGCTAGCTAGCAGATCACCAAATTTCACCTTCATCTCTTCGACTGGAGTACCTTCATGTAATTCCTTGATGATTTGTTTGAGAACCTTTTTTCGTTCCTTATCTGTCATTGTTTTTTCCGTCAAAGACAACACCTCTTTGAACAGTAGAATGCTAGGAGGGTTTTAACAAGACACCACACTTGTAACAATATTGGGAGGAGGCATCAATGGTTTTCGCTCCACAATTCCAACAGAAGCTGATGATGACATCATCCTCAGTTTGGGGGACCAGTTTTATTGAGGGAAGTTGAGTTTCTGTCTCCGGTGGAAGTGGAGCAGGCGTGGTTTTTGTGGGCTCAGCTTGCATAATTGTGTTATGGGTAGATGCAGAGAGTTTCCGTTGACCAGTTCCATGATCAGGGCATCGGATGTTAAGCACCTTGAATCCCCCTGAAGTCTTGGTACTTTCAAGAGATACGGGACCACCACACTTGAGGCAGCGAAAAATATTTTCTTTAATGACAGGTGCATAGCTTGGAAGATTTTCAACGAAGAACGAAAATTCTCCTTCACCCGGGTGCTCAGGACAGTGGAGTTCAAGCTTGACTAATCCTTCTTGTCGCATTTTGGCTTGGGCGGTAGCGAGTTGGCGGTGAATCTCTTTTTGAAACTCATCAGTTTCGGTTTCCGCGAGTTTGCGATGTTCCTTTTCAAGCGCTTCACTGGCTGTACGTTCCATAAAACTAAGTTTTTCTTTTCGTATTACTGCTTTGATGGCTTGCGGTTTTCCACCTTTTGGGCAAGTAATTTCTTCCAGCACAGATTCCTCACTCATAGTGATGCACCATGAATAGCTCATACTAGACGATTCAGGCTATAAAGCAACTGGATTCTCAGGCGGAACACTAATGTTAGGTACGTCTACGTCGTAAAAGAATAACAAATACACCGACTATCAGAATTGTGATGATAACTATACCGGTAACAAGTTCTATGATAGGAAGGGGTGGAGATGCACTTGCAGCAGGCACGATATAATTCTCCAAAAGTGGCATGACACTAAAAGAAGAGCTACGGGCAGTGATGACAACTACCATATCTTGATTTGGAATCACAAAAATATGCTGGTTAAGATAACCATGAGCGGCAAAAGCGTTAATGTTAGGATGAATCCACCATTGATAGCCGTATTCAGTCATGCTATCGACTGTCGCATGGTTAGTTGAGGATGCCATAATCCATGAAACGGGTAGTAGCTCTTGTCCATCCCATGTGCCATTATGAAGATACAGAAACCCGAATTTTGCCATATCCCGAGGTCGTAATTGAAGAGAAGATCCCCCATTGACATTTCCTTGGGGATCCCGAGACCAATAATAGTCGGTGATTCCGAGTGGTGTGAACAAATTGGTTTCCGCAAATAACTGTGTCGACATGCCAGTAGTTTCATCGACGATAGCGGAAAGAAGGTGAGAGCCACCTGTATTATATACCCACTGTGCACCCGGCGTATAATCCATAGGACGATTAATGACGAATTCTACCCAATTTGAGCTCGTGGTCATTCGATCCCAATCATTGTTGGAATTGCCGTAGGGATATGTCCACTCATCCCAGGGAAGTCCGGATGTCATTGTTAGTAGATTTTCAACAGTAATCGCTTCTTTCCTACTATCAAGATTTTGGATGGTAAGAGCTGAAAAAACGTCAACGAGCAAATCATCTACGTCTAAATAGCCTTGGTCTATAGCCATACCAATGAGCGCTGAGGTGACACTCTTTGTACAAGAATAAATATTACTAGTTTGGTTTTCCCGATCAGGAATTCCAAAGTAATTCTCATATACGAGATACCCATGTCGGATAATTAGGATTGATCGTACTGCAAAGCCCCAGCTTTGTTCTCCGAGATATTGTTCCATTTGGTATAATAAAAAGGGGCTTAGGCCCTGTGATTCTGGAGATGCCGTTTGCCAATCGACCGTGGGCCAGTAATCTGGTTCAATTGATTGCGCAGACACAGGGATATGATTTGGAAGAAAGAATAACGACGCAAGTAGAAAAGGGATAAAAGCCATAATAGCGAGGTGTTTTCTGCTCATGAATGTTCAACCAAGGTTGACTCATTAAATTCTCATGTATAAAGTTAGAGTTTCCTCCTTGTTATGATATTGTTCGAAAATCCTTGTGGAAATGCCAATTTCTGAAAATACTAGTTCGGAAATTGGAACCAAGCATATTTTTCAAATGAAAACGATGCGTCCCGGTTTTTTACCAAATAGAAGCAAATATTGACTATTTCCTGAAATTATACCTTGAGTGATGTCATTTTCCATTCGTGTCAGACCCTTCTGGTAGGCTTCAGGAGAGATTAAGCGTAAACAAGAAAACGCTTTGTCTCTATACGCTTGGATATCAGTGAGTTCATAGGTAAATTCGACTTGGATTTGCTGAATTTTTCGAAAACCGGTATCTTCCATCCGTTTCCTTAACACAATAATTGATGGATAGCGTTGAAGGTCAACAGAAATGGTTTCAGGAAAGTAGAAAGCAAGAGGACGACGGTTGCGAATGATATCCTCTGAATCGGTTACCGTACAAATTTGTCCATCAGGTTTAAGCACCCGAAAAATTTCAGAAAAATAAAGAACAACATTTTCAAGGTGGTGAATCACATCCACAGAAAAAACGAAGTCAAAGAAATTATCCTCAAATTGGAGTGTTTCAACCTGACCTTTTTCGAACGTTATTTGTGGTGATTGTTGCGGCGTTCGTTTGAGCATATTATCAGAGGGATCAATACCCCAACACCTAGCTTGGGTTGCTTTATGAATTGCATTAATGTAATTACCTGTTCCACATCCAATTTCCAACACCTTTGAATCACGCTTGATATGGCTTATTTTTAAAAGCGTTTTTAGGACTTCAGGGTGAACTTGACGATGTAATCCATAATCTCGGGCTATTTCGTCATAATCAATCATCTCTCTCATTCTCTAAAACCTCTCAATTGCTTTTTGGGGTTTTGGTGAAGGAATAATTGTAATTTGAGGAAATATATTCGATTGAAAAGATTTAATCCCCTTTTATTCCCTTGAAAAGCCAAGGTCGAACTTATTATGACAATTGAAGAAACAGAAACTGAACCAGTGATAATTCACAACGAAGAACCTTCGGTTCGCCGTAGAGTCATTGGCTGCTGTGCGATTATTATAATCACAATCTTTGTTGTAGCGCTAATAGTAGGTTATACGCCTTGGTTTAGCCCATTTTTCCCGTGAGCTAGAAATACACATTTACTAGATTATTTTCGAAGAGAAAAAGATAGGAAGTGGTACGGCTCCCGGGACATCCAATTCGGACCAAGAGGTTTTAGAGGATTGGAGCCATTCGGTCCAAATTTTCCAATGTTTTCCAATGCTTGGGGGCCTNNATTGCTCTCCCTAGTTTTGATAAAAGAAAGCATTATATTAACGGGTTTTTTCGATTCGAATGTCGATTTTTAGTATTGGGTTTTGATAATTGTAAGAAAAAATAGTACGGCTCCCTGGACACCCGAGCTCGGACCAAGAGGTTGGAGGGGATTGGAGTTTTTTGGTCCAAGGTTTCCAATATTTTTCCAATGCTTGGGGGCCTACTGCTGGTGGACAACGGATTTCGGAAAGCCGGAATTCCGGATGTCCGCAGGGAGCCGTTGGAGGAGTTAGCTTGAGGAGGAAGGCATTTGCTTACGGTGGTAGAGGAGATAGGCACTGGTTGCAGCAACAGAAATTATGATCGCAATTGTCCCAAGAATAACAACCGGTATCAATTCACCATTTAGAGGGATAGCACCACCGATCCGTACGCCTGCAGCGGGTAGCACGAAATCTTCGATGAGAATGTCATCTTGGACGTAATTGGTAGAGGCAGTGAAGACGACAACCATATCCAAATCAGGGAAAACGTAGATGAATTGTCCTAGGTAACCGCGTGCTGAATACGCTGATAGGGTGGGATGAGTCCACCATTGATAGCCATAACCTCTATCAACACCAACCATTTCGAAGCTAGAAGTAGCTGTGGCTACCCAGTCAGCGGGGACGATTTGGACACCATCCCAAGTTCCATTATTTAGGAAGAGGAATCCTAATTTTGCCATATCACGCGGCGCTAGCCGAAGATTAGCTCCACCAAATGCATTATCGTCAGGGTCCTTCCCCCAATCATAGTGGGTGATACCCAAGGAAGCAAATAATCGATCTTCCGCATACTCGTGCGCATATTGACCGGTGGAGATATTGACGATTGTTGAGAGAAGATGGGATGCACCTGAATTATAGTTCCACACTTCACCAGGTTCATGTGCCATGGGTCGGTCAAGTACAAATTGGACCCAGTCGTCGCTGCTTGTCATTTGGTTGTAGGGACTGTCTGCGCCATAGGGATGTTCTGGCCAGTCAAATCCCGCAGTCATTGCTAGGAGATGTTCAATGGTTAAAGCTTCTTTGCGTGAATCCATGTTGGCTATTATGCGGTTACTGAAGAAATCAACGATATTTTCATTGACACTGCTAATATAGCCTTCTGATAGAGCGATTCCTACCAAGGTGGACACAAAGCTTTTGGTGCAGGAGAAGATGTTTCTCCGGTGAGTTTCACCGTAGGTTCCATAATAGGTTTCGTGGACAATATAGCCGTTCTTAATTACCAATGATGCCACCATGGCAATGCCCCAATCAACATCGTTGATATATTCATCCAAGGAGGTAAGATAATTTGGATCCATGCCTTGGGCTTCGGGAGTTGAGGTTTGCCAAGCAGTGGTCGGCCAATAATCAGGAACCCACCTAGTTTGTGCTGAAGTTCCATTAGTCGGTACGATGACTAAGAAGAGAATTAGTAAAGGTAGACAGAATATGAGAACAAACCGTTTATGTGTCATCCGTGTCCGTCCTGGAATGAACCAGCTAGAGCCAACTTCCTAATTCAGAGGTATATAATCGTGGATACCGGCAAGTTCTAAAATTGGACTTCTAACCAGAGATGCGAACAAGAAAACGAACTGTGTGGTTCACTAATACTCGAAACAAAGTTGTGAGAACAATCTGAGAAAAATTAAATTAAAACTCAGTTCGGGTGAGCATTTCTTCAAGGCGAATTTCTCGTAATCCCTTGAAATGACGTTGTGGATAAAAGGCAAATGCTTTTACTGAATCAACCAAGGCTCCCTGTTTTAATGACTGATAGATTTTTTCAAACGCGCCCACGTTATCAACGACAAAGGTACTAAAAAGAAGTGGTTCGGAAGCAGAAGCATAGGAATACCAATGCGCAACAGGATATTGATTTCGTAGCCATGCAACAAGTTCTGCAGGGTTCACTACTTCTTCATTATAGGTAAGACGCACACCGTAAGAGATGTTGCCTCCCGCATTGAAATTCCAGAAACTTCTAAAGTGGACAGGTTCGGTTGAAGCGCGCTCTTCAGGTCGGAGATTATCACGAATAACGAAGGCACGGGTTGTTGGATTATTACCTCCGAGTTGGTTCAAGATCCGGCGAATTGTCCGGGCAGTTAATCCAGTATTTTTTGCTAAATTTACAATTGACATTCGGGCATCTTTTCGGAGTTGTTGCAGCACTTTTAGCTGAAGAGGAGTGAAGGTGACTTTGCCACCCTTTTCAGTTAATAGCGTGTGAATTTCTACCTCGCTAACTCCGTCTTGGTTTCGAAGAAACCGACTTATTTCATTAAGCCCAGTTGCGCCATTATATTCACCAAATACAACCATGCCCCCGTTTGTCAAATATGCAGCACGATGAATCATCGGATTGTTTCCAATTGTATTAATGAGAACCTCATCGTTTTGAGACTCATCAGTGTTTATAAAAGCGACCATCATCTCCGCATCTATCATGCTTAAGCTCAGCCAGACCGTGAATCTTTTGAGTATTCCATTAGTCTGGAGTTTGGTAACTCGTTTTTTAATTGCGTTGGCACTAATTTCAAATTGACGGGCTAAGGCTTCATAAGAAACGCGGCAATTGGAATCTAAGGCATAAAAAATACCTTTGTCAATTAGATCCATCGCAGACACCACGCAGCAGGGATAGCCTCCAATCGAGTAGGAAACGTTAAGTTATCACTTAATGCTTAACCTCTCAGTATAAACTCAACTCGAAAGCAGCAACAGTTCAATGCTTCCTACTTTTAAAGTAAATCATAGCTGCACTCAAAAGAAAATCTATGTCAAGGAGGACAGAGCAAATCAAATAATTCACGGTTTGGTGGCTTCTCAAAGGACTTTGAAGCAGTCCAAAGACAATCGTGTTTAATAACATCCAAAGCGAACCCAAATTGATGCAACCGCAACAGGTACTGAAGATGGTTAATCATTTGAGATAGCGTTGCACCAAGCTTCTCATTTTCCGATTCGCTTATAGATTGATTGGATTGTGATGACCCGTTATCAGAATTATTGCCCGGTAACCAGACTTCTACTTCGACGGATACTGTTTTAGGTTTCTCAGATGTTCGGAGTAAAAGTATTCGTAGCGAAGAACTTTGATAAAGGGAGGAGACTGATTCACCTGATTCATTTTCAATTGATCGCAAATCAAGGGGTTTGGCGGTTAGCTGTTGGTATTTTTTCATCAATTCTTCGGTATTCATTTTAAATTCCTAGAGTAACCCCCCGATGGTTCGTTATTTATTCATGGTAACCGTAGGGTTCGGAAAACACCCATGAAAGAAACGGGGGATGAAAAATAATTATACAGCTGGTTCAGATTTCAATCCTATCTTTCCATTCAATAAATTGTTTGACGATTACCCGAATTTTTAAGAATTAACGTCATCATAGACGCTAACAGCAGCCTAGGATGCGATTCTGAAGATGTCTGATGACAAAGAGAAACCATGTCTTTCTGACCTTGGAGGCCTAATACAGGTTCTTGGAGGCATACTCGTTTTAGGGGCTCAAATTACAATTTATTTCACGCTAATGCCATTTCTTACAACGATTCCCTCACTTCCACCAGATATTCGACCATTGTATGAACTGATTGCCCAAATGCTACTCATTATCATCGTGGTAATGGTCATTTGTGGAATTATTATAATCGTCGCATCAATAGTTTCCTTCTTTCGAAGTGGAGTTATTGGAGGATTTCTTTCCCTTTTCTTCGGAATTCCAGTGATAGCAGCGGGAGCTTGGATGATGATAGCGATTGGATTTTACCCGGGAATCGCACACTTTGTCGGAGCAATCCTAGCGATGACTGGTGGAGTAATAAGCCTGATTCCAAGGATTAGAGGTCCTCCAAAACCCAAAACACGACGAGAAAAAGACATCATCGCACGGCAAAAGAGAAAGAGATAGTTCAAAAGATTTCGAACGGGCACCAGAGCTTTTGTATATCTTGTACATACCCTAGTTTAGCGTTCCTAAGCGGTGACCTTTCTTGGATCTTCAAACGGTCAACAAACAAATTGTTCACATTTCAGATGTCTTTACTAATATCCTGTTAGACCGTAGACTCTTAGAAAGCCAACTTTTCCCTGTGAACGCGTATATTTCTTTAGCCTGTTACAATACTTACGAAACCCAATACGAAATCATGAAAAAGGTTTGGGATAATATTTCACCTGATGAACTAGCCAAAAAAAGTAAATTCTTACTTTCAGAACTTTACTATAACGGTACCCTTATTTAGTGTAAATTTAGGTTGGGATTTTGTGAGCTTGGATGAATATAAGAAAAAACGGGACTTCACGAAAACTACTGAACCAGAGCCAAAAATAGTTCATGGTAGAAATCAAATTTATGTTATCCAACGTCATCAGGCACGAAATCTACATTGGGATCTACGACTGGAACGAGATGGTGTGCTGGTAAGTTGGGCTGTACCTAAAGAACCACCTAGCGGAAAAGGTGTTCGGCGATTAGCTATTCAAACGGAAGATCATCCCCTAGAATACGGAACCTTTCAAGGAGTTATTCCTGAAGGCGAATATGGAGCGGGAATGGTTGAGCTGTGGGATACAGGAAAGTATGAGACAGAAAAATGGGAAAAAAACGAAATAATTGTTTTAATCCATGGTAACAAAATACAAGGACGATATTGTTTAATTCGGTTTAAGAAAGTCAAGGATGGTTGGTTGTTTTTCCGTTGCNNGAGAGAGTCAATCTTTTAGGTCAAAACTGGTACTTTATAATTAGAAGTCGCATTTAGTTCTTGACTGGAGAGAAGCTATCAGGTGAAGCTAGTCACCTACGCAACGGATGCCGGACCTCGTGTTGGATGTTTAGACAATGGAGAGGTTATACCAACTCCGGGCATTCCAACCATGTTGGACTACTTGAATGATCCTAGCCTTGAATCTACGATTGAAGCCGCGTTAAAAGGACGAATCGATGCCCAACCAGTTGAAAAGGTTAATTTACTTGCGCCTGTTCCACGTCCGACGAAAATCATTGGCATCGGATTGAATTATAAAGATCACGTCGAGGAAACTGGACGCACAATGCCTGAAGCCCCAGTCTTATTTTCCAAACCACCCACGGCAACCATTGGACCTGATGCCACAATTATCATCCCTAATGAAGCATCGCAGATAGATTACGAAGTTGAATTAGGCGTAGTTATTGGTAGGGGAGGCCGGAATATTCCTCTGGACACGGCTTTAGATCACGTGGGAGGATATACCGTTTTTAATGATATCTCTGCACGAGACTTCCAATATCGTGATGGCCAATGGTTCCGAGGAAAGAGCTTTGATACCTTTGCACCAATGGGACCCGTACTGACACTTCCAGACCAACTTCCTGACCCACAAAACCTTAATCTACAACTCCGTCTAAACGGTAAAACCCGTCAGGATAGTTCAACGGCCAATATGGTGTTTTCTGTCGCTGAATTGATTGCAGATATCTCAAAGGTATTAACCTTAGAACCCGGAGATGTTATCGCCACGGGCACCCCGTCAGGAATTGGTGCTGTTGCAAAACCAAGGCCAGTATTTTTACAAGCTGGAGATGTGGTCGAAGCAGAAATCGAAGGAATAGGAATCCTTCGAAATCCAGTCGCGAAAAATAGTGAATCCTGAATTAATAAAAAAAAATGGGGGTCATCATTGATGACCCAATTGAACCCTCTTCGATTATATCCATGGAAACAGTAATTCAAGCATGGCAATGTAGAAGTTTCCACCTAATGGACGAATGAAGAGAGGATAGAAATGAAAATAGGGTCGGAGAATCCATGCTAGTTGAGTGCCTACAAATATTAGAACACCAATACCGATAAGTATCGGAAGAGCGGAGACACGAAAACCTTTGTCAGGTGATCGCATTATTCGGGTGCCACAAGATGAACAGAAAGCTGATCCTATCTTGAAACCTTTTTTGCACTGGGGACATTTTCCTGATTCGGTTATTGTAGGTCCTGGTTCCTCTTCTAACCTATAAATTGTGAAATATCCTTGAAGAAAGTAAATAACTGCGCCGAAACCACCGAGGGCAAAGACTGCAACATTAAGGATCACAACGAATGCATAATCGGCAGTAGTCAAAAGGAAGAAGAGAGAAACCGGTAGAAATGCAAGAAGGATGGTTGCCATGATGGTGAATCCCGCGAGGAGAATAAGAAGCATTTGCCTAAAGGAGAGGGCTCCTCCGAGTAAACTATCTAGAACGTAGAATGTTGGAATGCAAATGTATAATGTGAGAAAAAGGAGGAGTGGGATTTTCATGGCTGTGTAGAGGACTTGAATTCCTCCGGAATAGAATCCCATTGACGCCCCGTAGATGAACGCGAAAAGAAAAATTGCAACTTGAAAGTCTATGAAATAGCTTTTCGTGTTTCGGTTATCGTGAATGTTTGCAAAGAGTTGACTTCGGTTTTTAAGAACTGATTCAACTGTGCCTAGAAACCGGAAACTATACATAATATTTTAGATGAAGTGGTAAAATATAAAAGTTTACTTTTTTTACGTATAAACTAGTTTAAACGGATTAATTAGACAATTAATTGGATCTCGAGGCGGCATCATCTTCATTCGTATAGTCAAGTAAACGTTTTTGCCTTTCAACGGGTTGATGCTTCTCTGGTTCACGCGATTTTTCTTGAAATGGCTCTGAGGCAGTATCGGAAAGGTATGAATCTAAGGCGCGAGATTGTTTGCTAGGAAATTTAATTTTTAACGGCACCAAAACCTGTTCAAAGGCCAATTCAAGTTTACGAATGTAATCAGGGACATCAATTTCATGTTTGGTGGCCATTTGAGTGGGTTTTACTGTGAAAGTGCGAGATCCGTAGCGAAAAGGGATTACCTTAACAAAGCCAAGTTCATCACGTTTTTTCACTTTAATTCCAGAATCTGTTAGCTGTTTTAACGCTTGATAGGGTTGTGCCAGTGCAGTTCCTTTCCCTCGTTCCTTGTCAGCTTTCCATACTTTAACGCGATATTCCATTTCCTCTACGGAAAAGTCCCTTCGTCGAAGACGCATAATCTGATGCCGCAAAACATCAATAATTTTTGGAATCGAATCACTGAGTGTTTTAGGGCTATCAACGTGGGCTAATGGTTTTATAGTATCTAGAAAGATTTGGCGAAATCGCGGGGGTGTGCTCGATTTCCCAAGAGTAATTCCTTTAAGATCTGGAGTCCCATCGGTGAAAATGCCAAAATAAGCCTTTTTTGCTGAACTAAAAACACACAGAGGGTAAACAACATCTACGGCGAGCTGCAATTTCAATTCATCTTTGACCTTTGCAATTAGCCATTTAATATCTGATTTAGAAGGATTATCGAGAAACAAGGAATCCGTATCACCATAGATAGGTCGCATACCTTTCTCAATCGCAAAATCCCAACTGGTACGAAGAGCCCACCGACCATATGCCATCATTGATTCTGCCAGTGGCGGACTAGCAAGTCCTTGAATGCGGATGGTCACACCACCACTGCTCACAAGCAAGAATTTGAGAAGATCCGAAATGACAATTGCGCGATTTCTTTCATCAGCAGTGATTTCTTTATCTCGGGTATAGGGTTTATACCAATTTATCCGAAGATCTTTAAGCGCACCAATTAGCGCACTAAAAATTCCACGACGATGTCTACAAACATGATGGGGTTCATTAGGAACGGTGTTGAGGTGGCAATCCTCGTGGTCACAGTCCATAGTTTCATAGGAAAGATTGTATTGATCAATGATGCTGGGATAGAGGGACTCAAAGTCTAAGACGGTCATGTGATAATATACCCCAGGTGTAGGAGCTATTGTTAACGCGCCTTCAACTCGATGAGGCGTGTGCCCCATCTTTAGCTCTTCAGGATCTGGAATGAGGATACCTAATCGCCGATAGCTTGTGTGAAGCATGGATCGAATCCATTCGGAGACACTGCGACTGGTGAGTGCTCGCATAAATGGAATATTTGCGATTCGAGCTAACATTATGCCCCAAAGTATTTGGGACTCATTGTATTTTGTATTGAGCTTGAGAAGGTCCCTTGGAATATTGGGGATTGGTTGAATTGTATATCTGAAGAATTCTTTTAAAAACTCGAATTTAAGGGGGTTTTGGTCAGCAACTTCTGAAAAACGTGAATTGAATTTCTCAAGTTGACTGGAAGGGATGGGTAAATCAAGCTTGCATCCAGTGCTAGTTTGAATATGAGGACAGCCAAATCGTTGTTCTTGATCATACACATAGCTTAAGTTGGGACTGATTTTTCTTTCCCATTCACGCTCTGTTTTTGCAGTGCTTGTCGCCGGAACACGCGCCACGGATATGGTTTGGTTTTTCATAAGATCTTTTCGTTTTACTTCCTCACCTAGATTTGTTGGTAGCGCGTAGAAATATGGGGTAAAATCTGTTTGAACCATGGTAAGAGTCTGGGCTGGAGTCTGTAGAAAGGTTGATTGAACGACACGATCCTCTTCATTGAAGGATGCATCCAGTAACCAATATCGATCAGCGGGCATATTAGGTGCCTCAGACACGCTTGTGAAAATGGAAGTCCTTAGGCTTTAACCTTGCGCTCAAGGCTAAAGATAGATTGGTAGTATTGCAGCCATTAGCCAAGCAAAAAGTAAGGCATTGAAGAGAACAGCAACATAGAAGCGATTAGTAAGCCGATAAGACCAGGCAGTAAAAGTCGTTGAAATCGCGTACATTGGTATGAACATCCAAAGGAAGAGAAGATAAAAGCCCATGAAGCCAGAGATGAAGGGTCCTCCTATTGCTATGCTGACGATTGTCTGGATGATCAGAATTATGATCATAACTAAGATTTTGATGAAAATGGCTTTACTCGTCCACCAAATCTGAGTTTTCCACCAACTATCTTTGGATTGTGTACGAAGATATCCCATTATCCAAAGCCCGTCAATGAGAAATACTGGAAGGAATAACAGGAAGTAGAGAGGAATAAAGAGGGCACGTTGTGGTGAAACAGCTTTCATGAAAGGAAGAAAGACCCGGAAGTCCAAAGCTAAGAGTATATCCACAGGAAATACCCAGAGGTATAACCAAACAATTCCAATAAAGCCAAGAAGAAATCCCGCCCCAATGGTCTTTAACAAATCAAGGTAACTTTCTTTTTCTTCTCCATTGAAACCTCCAAAATCATTCCAAGTTGGAGTTTTATCTTTTCGATTAAGGAAGTATTTTATTCCAACAAGGAGGAAAAATGCCACAATGCTACCAACAAAAAGACCCAAAATTATAGATAATCCAAAGCTTTGAGGAGAGATAATGGGAAGATCCACGATGAGCATGAGAAATAAAGAAATAAGACCAAGGAATCCGTAAAGAAGGCCCATCCCCAAATACAGCTGTGTCTTAGCAAAATACCGTGATTTGGGGGAGCTTTGAATTTTTTGAAAGAAATTGAAGCTATTGAGAATTGTGAACAAGGCAATAACAGAAAGAATTGCACCAAGACAGGCTATGAGACCTCCGACCAACCACAGAGGAAAAATAAGATTTTGACTAGGAATCCAAAAGGCGTCAGGGACACCTTTAAGGCTGGTCATGAGCCATTCTATGGTTGAACTTATACAGGTTACATCAATGGTTTCAAAGAGATGATTAGTAGGCGGAAGAATAATCATTCGTGCTGTTCCAACCGCAAAATCACCATAGAGTTGACCTGGAACCACTGGTGGTGATGTGTTAAATGGACCTGCAAGATTAATTAACAGTTCAGGCACATCGAAGAGTTCATCATACAATCCAACAACAAAGAATATGTTATGCGGGTATGTAGCATTAGCCCATGTGGTCAGGTCACTACTACCCCCGCCCACTAGGACAAGACTATCAACTTGAATGGATGTCTCGTTTATGGTTTGGATAGCGATACCTGCGCCCATGCTGTGACCAATTATGCCAAGCGTACTCACATAAGAAAGACTATCCAAGTATTCTAACGCCGCAATACCTCCAAGATCTGTTTCAGGACCCACACTAGGACCCGAATTTCCATGCCCTACTGCATCGATAGTCAAAACTACGAAACCGCGGCGAGCAAGTTCTATACCAAAGGCCATAACCCATTCCTTGGATTGAACTACCCCATGGATAACAACTACACCGGGTAGTGGAGTTGCTGAGGTAGCAGCAAAAGGCCTTTGGAGAATAGCAGAAATTGGAACGCCCTCTGAGGTGCTAAGAGTTATCTCATTTGCCTGAACACTACCAAAGTTGTTTTGAGTACTCCAAGCCATTGTAATGCCACTAAGCATCATGATAATGCTGACAATGAAAACAATATAGCGAGGGCGAATACGAGTCAACTTCTCACACCCCAAGTGAAAGAAAACGTCTATTATTAGATGAGTTTATTACTTATGGAATAACGAAATTTCAATAGAAACTGCGTAGCAGGAATATTCTTTTGATTCTTCAACCCCCTAAACTTATGTACCTAGACTGAAACCAACAATGCAAAGTAGTGGGTTTTATATCAACCGGTTCCGTGTTAAGTTAAAGAATAATTCAACCAGGAGCAGAACGAGTTGCAGCCTCTGGAACATCTAGCAAAAGAACACCGTTTGATTTCGAAAGCGGTAGCTGTAACGAAAACCTTTCGTGATGAAATCGATGCAGGTGGTCCTATTAGACCACGACGATATTGGCAGTTAGTTGATTTCTGGAGCACCTATGCAGACATCGTGCATCATGGAAAAGAGGAACAGTGGCTCTTTCCTATCATCGTTGAACATGGAGTGACCTCAGAATTTGAAGCCACAATCGACAAACTAGTTGAAGAACACATGTATCTCCTTGCTTATATCGCTGAACTTCGCCGTTTTGCACGTCCCATGTTCACCGGTGATCGTCCGGCACGAGAACGCGTCATTATGTGTCTTGATAACTATATTCAACTCATTCAACCACACATCAAGCTAGAGGATGAGGAACTTTTCCCCGCTGCCAATGATTTGTTATCAAAATCAGAATTAGATGAATTAGCCAAAGAGTTTAAGGCAATGGATACACGAACGGGAACAAAAGTACAGTCATTTTACAGTGACCTTGTGACCAAATTAATGGAGAAGTAAAAAAATGACAAATGAACAACTAATTGAACTGCTAGAAACTCAGCTAACCTTAGAAAAGGAATCAGCACGAGCGCTTCGAAAAGAAATGAAAGACATCGATCATATTGGCATTAAAATCCTCTTCGAAATCTGTGCTGCAGATTCGACCAAACATGCTAGCATGGTCCAAATGTTAATCGACTCACTGAAGAAAAGTGAAGTTTCACGAAAAGACCCTGAAGAAAAAACCTATTTGAGCACATGGAAGCAACGTAACCAAGCACTTGAAGCAATAAAGCATCATATCAATCGCGAAGCCAAAATGATTGAACTCATTAAAGATGAAATTTTACAAACTGATGATAAAATCATAAAGGCTATCCTCAAACATATCGTTGCAGACGAAGAAAGACATCATAAGATACTCAAAGAGGAAATCTGGGAGCTATAAAATGATTCTATACCAAGAGGAGAAGTCTTTTTTATAGGAGAATCCCACTTCCGTGTTATCAAATCCACGGTGTGAATACCATGTCTGAAGGCCCCCACAAGGAATTACTAGAAATGATTGCAAGAGCAATCAAGGTTGAAAAAAAGGCAGTAGAGCTCTACAAAAAAACGGCAAATACGGTTAACAACGCCGCTGTCAAACTTTTGATTGATGAGCTAGGCATGGATTCTGGTAAGCATGCAAAAATGTATCAAACCATTGAACGCGTGTTAAAAGAACAACCCTACTCATTCAAAGATTTTCATGAAGAAAGATGGACAGATAAACTCGTTGCGAAACGTGACCTTTCACAGCATATCGAAGTTGAAAAAAGAATGATCGAAATCCTAAATGAACAGCTCAAGTTCGTCAAGCAGCCAACTGTGAAAGTCATCCTTGAACATATTCTCGAAGACGAAAAGCGCCATCACAAGATTCTCATGCAAGTTATCGGTGAGGTCTAATCTAACTGAATTAGAACCTTCTGACGAATAGAAGGAGCAGCTATCCTTTTAGCCAATCTACTTATGTATTTGACTAGCCAAAAAACAGGTTTCATGGATATTCGAATTCAGTCTTGGGCGGAAGTTAATCCAGAAGATATTGCTCGATTTACATTTCAAATCAGACACCAAGAAGGGCTAATAACCGAAAATACAACGATTGATACCTATCTGACTGCGGTCGATTGGTGGATTACCCAATCAAGCAGCACCCCCATCATCGCATATATTGATGATCAGATGGTCGGGTGGCTTGTGTTTTTCTCATTTGTTTCAAAGATAGCCACGATTGGACGGTGGCACCCGATTGTGGCACCCGGACCCCAACAAGAGAAGATAGCGCAGCAACTTCTCAAAGCCAGTATAAGTCATGCAAAAGAACAAAAATTTGAGCGTTTAGAGGCTGAGTTAACCGGTATCACATCCGAAAATGAATCGTCGTATAAGAAATACGAGAAATGGTATCATACCCAAGGATTTCACATTGCCGCAGAAGAATCCCGATTGGAAAAAGACCTAACGCAAGAGCCGCTACCTAAACCGACATTTCCTCCAAAATTCCAACTCCAACCACTAAGCCATTTTACTAATCAAGCTCTTGAAGGTCCGTTCTTCAATATGTTTAATAATAGCAAAGATCGGTTCTGGTTGGACCAAACACAAGAACAACGAAAAGAGAGTTTTAATTTTTGGTTTGATCGGAAAAGAGCCTTCGTAGAGGAAGCCACGGGAGTTCTTTTGAAAGGAGACGAGATAATTGGACTTACCGTTGTCCGCCCCATTCAAGATATTGGAATGCTGGGGCCAATTGCAATTCTCCCAGAGTACCGACGGAGAGGGTTAGGTCGAGCTTTACTGGCATATAGTTTTCAGGGCACCTTAAAAAGCGGGATTCCAACAATGCAACTTGAGTTTGACGTCACAAATGAGCCAGCACATAGACTGTATCAGGAGTTGGGATTTCATCATGTGCATCAGCTCGTGATTTTTGCGCATGTGTTGAAATGATTCGATTACAAAAAATTTACTGGTTTTCCGTTTAAACTTAAATTTACGGAAAAACAGTTAATTTTATAGGGGGGAACACCACATTCATACAATGGAGACACCAGCTTTGTCACCACCGTCGACCTTGTCGCCAAATCGTTTAATTCCTTCCAATCGTCCTATCTTAGGTGCAGAAGAAATAGCAGCGGTAAAAGAAGTACTGGAAACGGGAATGCTTACACATAAATCGGGAGCAGGCACTTTTACGCTTCGCTTTGAGGAAGCCTTTGCGAAGTTTATTGGTGTCAAACATGCGATTGCAGTAAATTCTGGAACCGCTGCTCTTCATGCTGCATTATTAGCTTTTGACATCAAGCACGGCGATGAGGTGATTGCACCCCCTTTTAGTTTCATAGCCGCAACGAATATGGTACTGTTGAATGGTGCAAAAGTAGTATTTGCTGATATTTCACCAGACACATTCAACTTGGATCCAGAAAAAGTAGAAGCGGCAATTACGTCAAATACAAAAGCCATTATGCCTGTCCATTTGTATGGCCACCCTGCCGACATGAATCTATTAATGGAACTGGCAAAGAAACACGATATTGCAGTTATTGAAGACGCATGCCAAGCTCATGGGTCAAAGTATCGTGGTCGCGATGTAGGTACTATTGGAGATGTAGGGTGTTTTAGCCTATATCCAAGCAAAATAATTACAACTGGTGAAGGCGGATTATTGACAACCAATGACGAGGAGCTTGCGGAGCGTTTAAAACAAATTCGAACCCATGGGGAAATTCGCCCCTATGAATACGTGCAGCTAGGACACAATTACCGAATGCCTGAACTTCAATCAGCCATTGGCCAAGCACAGGTCAAACGCCTCCCAGAATTCCTACACCAACGCAAGACTAACGCGGCGTATTTGACGAAACATCTCCGTGATATAGAAGGCATAGTGTTACCAACACAGGCGTCGTGGGCAATTCATAACTGGTATTTATATACAATCCGAATTTCTCCTCCACGAAATCGAGATAAAATTCAAAGAACTTTACATAGGGCAAAAATTGATGCCGCCATCTATTACGAGATACCTCTCCATCTTACTCCGATTTATCGTCAACTCTTTCAATATAAGGAAGGGCTGATGCCTGTTTCTGAGCAAGCAGCGAAGGAAGTTTTATCCCTTCCGGTTCATCCTGCCCTCACCAAGGAAGAGCTAGAATGGATTGTGCAGCAGAGCCGTCAAGCCCTCGCGTAACTAGGCTATTCCGATGATAGCCAGGCCCGGAATAGCCAGTTGCGCAGGGCTTCGGTCTGATATTCTAGACCTGGTAATCGATAAGCTCTTGGAGTTTTTCCTCTATCTCCTGGGCTAAAGGATGATTAGGTTCTTTCACCAGAAGTTGTTGTGCCCGCTCAAGACAATTGATAGCATCAAGAGTGAAGCCAGTTTCTCGATGAAGAATGGTAGCATTCTTGAATAAGAGTTCAATAGCAAGAGATACATCTTCTAAGCTGATGGAAAGATCAATGGCTTTTTCCACTGCTTGAGTAATTAAAATCCAAAGATCTTGGTTTTTTTCGCGAACCATAAAAAACGAGTTCGCAGCAGAAAGATAAGAACTGCGAGCATCTTCAGTCCGCCCAATTAAAGCTTCAAGCTCTGCTAACCGAAAATAACTATTTCCCGCCTGAAATGGGGCATCAGTTGCAGTAAAACCAGCGGCAGCATGGCCCCATAGTTGAAGAAGTTGATCAGTTTTCTCAGCTCTTTCAAGTTTAGCTGCTGCGCTTTCAAACTCCATTAGAGCTCGTTGGCGCTGACCCTCTCGAATAAATTCCTCGGCATTTTCGAGGTGTTCTTCAATAGCTCGACGAAGTTGTTCCTCTTCGTTCATCGTAATCACCCTTTAGAATACTTTGTAAAATGGTATCTTTACAATTTGATAAGGGAATAGACGCAACTATCAAATAAAAGAAGAGGGGAGGTCTGCATAAGAGAACAAAAGAATTGTTGGAACGAACGCCAATGACACGAATTTGGATTGATCCTTTAACCCCAAAACAGGCTCTTTTCTGTAGTAAGATCGGAAACCGATTTGAAGCCGCGGGTTTCGAAGTCATATATACAACTCGCGAATATTCACAGGTTACAGGAAAACTTAATCTCCTAGAGATCTCTGCACAGATCATAGGAAAACATGGAGGAGCAGGACTGTACGAGAAGCTCCTAGCAAGTGCCGAAAGAGTAGTCGAACTTGCTAAATATGTCAAATCCATCAACGCAGAACTGGCATTTAGCTTTGCCTCTCCAGAAGGCGCTCGAGTAGCCTATGGATTAGGAATTCCCTATTTCACCGCAAATGATTCACCCCATTCACGATTTGTAGCCCAGCTTACCATTCCCTTTGCAATTACACTATTCACACCATGGATAATGGAAGAAGCATGGTTGGAGTTAGGCATTCCCAAACATAAAATAATATCATATCATGGGCTAGATCCAGTTGCATGGCTACACGATTTCAAACCAGATCCTCAAGCTTTGAATAAATTAGGATTAGATGCAAATTCTGAGTTTGTCGTCATACGACCAGAGGAGGCACAAGCTTCGTATTTACATGGGCAAACAGATGAAATAAGTCCGGTCACAAATCCTGTAATCAAGGCTATTGAAAAGGAGCACTCTGATCTTCAGATAGTCGTTTTGTGTCGCTACCCAGAGCAACGGAGAGCGATCCAAGACCGCTTTGGAGACAAAATTATTCTTCCTGAAACCGTTGTCGACGCCACAAGCCTACTTTCTTCTGCACAACTGCTTGTAGGCGCCGGTGGAACAATGAATCAAGAAGCAGCTCTCCTTGGCACCCCGGTCATCTCTTGTTTTCCCGGAAACCATTTAATCACCGACCGATACCTTGCGAAAAAAACACTTCTTTACCGATTAGTGGACCCCGTAGAAGCCGCCCAAAAAGCGGTGGAGATTCTCCAAAACCGGAAACAATATTTGTCAGAACACAATGAAAGAGCACAAAAACTAATGGAACAAATGGAAAATCCAGCGGAAATTATCTTCTCCAAAATTCTAGCGTATTACAAAGAGAAATTGGAAAAAAGATGAACTCATAACAAGACAGAAGGAATTTAAAAATAACCTTCCAAAACAATTGACGAGGATTTTGTATAAGAATGAACCGCCAACAACTTTGCACAGTAACACTAGTCATTGCTTTGATATTCGCATGGAACGTCTATAGCTCATCTAATTCTCTTGTATTTGCCTATTCACCCATCATTGACCACCACTCAATTTACAACTATGGATTCATTAATGTGCTCAATAATCAGACTGCCGCAGAAATCGACTATTGGACCAACCTAATACTTCCTGAAAGCAACTACACTATGAACTGGCATCAATTAGTAAATTTATCAATTCGTGTCGCTCACCTGGTTCCCATTGGTCCTATCATCCAAGCATATTACAATTTCTCGGTTACTATCTTTAGGAACGTTGTTACAGTATTTAATAATACATGGCAAACAATTGTTTCGTTTAATGGATCTGTTCCAGCTCCTGCCCCAACAGGTATTAGCTCGGGCCTTGTTGATTATCCAATTACTGAAGGACTTCCAGGTTTCTTTCTAGATGTTGGTACGCTCAGCGTAATTACTACAGGTTCGAATGTAATAATTGGAGAAAGTCTTTGGCAAATGGTGTCTCACACAACGATTACATTAGGGAGTAGTCCGCAACTTTGCTATCAACTTTTTAACAGTAGTTCAAGCTCAAATCAGCAAATTACGACTACATATATTATCGACCAAGATGTAGGAATCTATTACCAAGCTAATGAAACTACCGTAGTTACAGTAGGTTCTACTGACACTTCAATAACTTACTATTATCAAGTCTTGACGACGAATATCTCATTAATTCCCCCACCCAGCCCATTACCAATATTCATTATAGTGGCAACAGTTATAGTAGTCGTAGTTGGTGTAGCCGTCTTGCTGCTCCGCAGGCTCTGGTTACATCGAAAACAAGACTCCTAAAAAATCTCGGATTTCCATTGCTACCATCCTACTAGGCACTCTGCTAGCTGTGACCCATGTTTTCTTGGTAAGAAAGAAAACACGATAACAATCAATTGCGTGGAAAGATTGGTTTTCCTAATTTTGTTATTTCCAGTTTTTTAACCTAGAAAATGCCCATTGGGCGGAAGCTATTAATTCCCGTTTTGGAATACCAAGTAAATGCCTGTTGCTGGCTTACGTGGTAGAAAGGTATCTGTTGAAGAAAAATGATTCACCAACTGTATCATTTTCACAAAAATGGACTAGTGTTAACGTCAGTGGGATTTGGTTCTATGGAAGTGGATGTTAGCCCTGAACTAGTCTCGGGATTTCTTTCAGCATTGCGTATGTTTGGGCAGGACCTCCTTGCCGATGATGTCACCACTATTGAAACAGGTAATTTCCAATTTGTTTGGGATTTTGCAGATCCAGTTCTCAGTGTTGCACTTGCTGATCGAGAAGATGATGATGTTTCAATAATGGCAGTTTTAAAAACCCTAAACGCTTTGTTCCTTGACCGATATCAAAAAGAACTCAGCCTCTGGACAGGAGAAATCGCCCCCTTTCGAAATTTCGATCCTGTTGCCCGAGAGGTCGTACAAGATTATCTGCCAACCTTTGAAAAACCTCTGGAAACAACAGAACTGCGTCCTGCAATAATTCGACTTTGGCGACGATTCGGACCAGGTCTGGATATACTCCTATATGGTCTTCTTCGGGGTGCACCAATCCTTACAGTAGGACGAAAATCAAGAAATCAATCGGTTATCCAAGCACTTCAAACACTGCGCCGTAGACGAATCCCAGTCATGCACTTTAACGATGCAGGAGCAGCTCTCCAAGTCCTACAAGACCGCCCAGCCAACATGTCCTTCATTCTTAGCCTCCCCAATCGGGCTTATGAAGAAACTTTCGCCGATTCAGCGAATCAGGGACTTCTTTACATTTGTTTGCTTGTTGAAGAGCATATCGTGTTACCTGTTGGATTTGAAACCAAACCTCTGAATATCGCTGAAGCTGTTGCCCATGCCGAAAAAGTTCTGGGTGAAAGTGGTGTTGAACTTCGCAATGTCGCTGAAAGAGCTTTTCTTACAGTGCGAGATCGCATAGATGATGTTGCTAATCTCCTTGCAAACTCGGAAAACCTTCCTGTCGATGAAGCTTCGAAGCTCTTACGATTATCGAAAAGCGATTATGCGATTTTTAAAGAATTAGCTGTTGAAGGGGGATATGTGCGTCGTGCCAGAAAAAGAGGCGAACAACAACAAAAACCGGCTTGAAGAAGATCTTCTCGTCTTTGAAATGATTCACGCCCTTCCAAAGCACTATTTCGACTTGATGAACAAGGGAAGTGAATTAGCGAAGCACGGTAAATTTTTAGAAGCCGCACAACGTTTTGAGGAAGCACGAAAAGAAGTAGGAAAGATTATTCAGCAACTCCTCGAAATGCCAAAAGATCCCACCTCGCAAATGTGGCAATTTTTTGGTATACTATGGGCCTTTAAACTCATCAAAAGTGCGTTCTACTGGTTCCTAGCGAAAAGTGAAACAGTTGAAACGGCAAAACAACGTAAAGAGTTACTGATGGCGGCTGTGGGAGCACAACAGATCGGAGCTGATTTAATTCCAGCCTTCGAAACCCTGAACGAAAGTTTCAAGGGTGAAGACCGTGAGCTTCTACCGATGCTTGGGGAAGCAATTCGAAACTTCGAAGAACGACAACGGGTTTTAGATAAAGCCCTAGAAGAACAAGGCCTGGATTTTCAAATATAGAATGACTTATTTCTTGGAAAAAAGCCGATTTATATAGTTTATAAGGCAAAATAAGGCGACAGAAACCTTTTTAAAGAAAAAGTCGCCAGACCTCTTTTTAGCGGCATTTCTTCTCTTAATCTAATAGGAGGAGAAGTCGTTTCTTCAAGTTGGAGGAAATAAAAATGGCTGTTGATAAAATCGTCAAGAAAGCCGTAGCTGCAAAAGCCCACAAGATGGGATTCAATGTCTCAGGTGATGCCTACCAAGCCGTCGATGATCTCGTCGAACAAATTATCACCAAGGCAACTCATCGGGCTAAAGCCAATAAGCGAAAAACTTTGATGGCTTATGACTTTTAGTTAATTAAAACATTTGTTAACTAAACGCAATGGACTGGGACAGTTCCGTCGGCGAGTTTGTTGCGGGGGATTGTCCTCTTCTCCTTTTTTTCGCATCCCTATAATGATGGGACACTATTTTCAACCGTAGAGATTGAAGAGCTCTTTTGTTTTCGGAATCGATTCAGCAGAGGAACAGCGAGATAGTAGCGTATAAGCAGATAGAGTGCAAGAAAAACGCCTACAAACCCAACGGCCATGGCGGCAAAGTAAACGAAAACAGAAAGGAGACTAGGTAGATAAGAGAAGTTGTAAGGGATCCCCAAAAGGTGGAGAAGGAGAAGAATACCGAAAGCCGAAAGGGAAGAGACGGGTATGACGATGACAGGTATGAGTGCAGCAGTAATGAGGATAATTGAGACAATGATGCCACCAATGGCCAAAAGCACGATCATTGGATCAAGTGGAATCCCCCTCTGTCCAACAAGTAAGAGTACATTTTCGTTGATATTGACGACAAGAGTAAGAACCAAAGCCGCCATGCAAGTGCCAATAAGCCAGCTGAATAAGTATTGAAACCAGGATGCTTGTTGGGGTTCGACACCAAAGAGTGAACGAAACGACTCGTTGTATTTAAAAACCCAAGGAATGTGTTGGCGGATTATGAGTACCAATATAGATCCACTAGTGAGGATGACAGTAGTAATCAGTAACCAGGTTTGATGAAGAGCCAGGCTCATGTTTGATCACATCATTTTATTGAAGACTTGGATGAAATAAGTTCTCTAAAAGTTTACGTGTTGTGAATCCTAGCAATTTAAGGTTGGAAAAGGGAGTGCAAGCGGAATTTATAAACTGTTGTGCCAAATATGAGGTATTGCAGCGGAGTACTACTGGATATCGGAGGAATACTCATGCCTTCCACGTTAGATTCGCTCACAGAAATTTTAGAAGAACTAAACAAAACAGGTCGAGTAAAGGCAAGTATTGTCGCAACTGATGAGGGATTTGTTATTGCTTCAGCTGTTAGGCGCGGGGTCGATGAAAAGGTCGCGGCAGCTATGGGAAGTTTTGTTTTCAATACCGCGGATAGAGCAAGAGATGAACTCAAGTTAGGTAGGATTCGTGATATTACTATCCGGTGTGAAAAGGGTTCATTAGTTTGTAAGTCGACCTTCTTAGAGGATGAACGTCCGGTTGTTTTAGCAGCATTGGTTCCTCGAACCACAAGATTCTACATTCGAGAAGTTAACAAAGCCCTACGAGAAATCCGGGAAGTACTTCGAGAGCTGGAGATTTAACTTCATCAGAAGTTTAAGATCCAAGACGGTTAGGGGTGATATTGTCTGGACTCAAGGATTAATGAAGAACAGGTGCTCTCCTCGATCAACAATGGATCCCAGCTTCGAAGCTTCTTGCTTGCAACCAAGGGTCAAACATCGTTTGAAACCTTTCAACTTCCAAAGATTGCCCAAGATCCAATTTTTCTTCATTCCCTAGAATCGGTGCACCTAATCCAAAAAAAGGAGCACCATTGGCTATTTCCTGGCTATGCTAAGGTTCGAGTGGCAATTCGTGCGTTACAATTAGGTGAGTCAAATCGACTGATACTTACATCCTTGACGTGGCAGGAGTTTGAGGAATTTGTAGCGCAGATACTTTCAGCTCATGGTTTCCAAGTTCGACATCGATTTCGATATACGACAACCCGCCGATATGAAATCGACATTCTCGCAGGACGTCAGCCGGTGTTATTTTGTATTGATTGCAAACAGTATGGAGTGCGATTAGGAAAAGCTGCAAGCCTTAGAACGGCCTCTGAAGAACAATTCCAACGGACTCAAGCTCTTGCGCGAAATTTCGTAAAATTCCAAGCAGATCTCGGTTTTTTGGATTGGCCAGACATTATCCTAATTCCAATGCTTGTGACCTTACTTACTGAGGACATTCAATTTCATGATCGAGTTCCCATAATTCCTGCGTCTCTTTTCAATGCCTTTCTTCTCGGGTATGAAGAACAGATGGATACTTTATGCACTATTCAACCTAATTTAGGACGGCAACAACGCCTTATTTGAGAAGCCGAGGACTTCCTCCATTTTTCGCAATTGCACAGTTTAGAATCCAAAGAAAATCTTCAAGAAGGACCAACATGCGATCCAAGTTTTGATGCGACCTAGATGTAAGCATTGAACCACTTTCGTTGATAATAGCATGTCCTTCATCGATAAGGAAAGCTTGAATTAGTTCAAGATTATGGAAAAGAGTATCAAGTTGGCTAAGCCGGTCTTGAATAATTCTTTTCTCTCCAATACCACGTCCTGGTCCCCGACGCTTTCGCTGTTTGGTGAACTTTTCCAATTCGATAATTTTTGATGCTGTGGGAGTTTCAAGGGGTTTGGTCATTTTAATCCTCATAGAAATTAATTAGCTTGTAAATTGAATGCGTTCGTTTTCCAGTAGATCTCGGTTTTGAGATTCCACATGGTCAAAAGCTGTTGGGAAGTATTCTCGGAACCATTGCCATTGTCCCATTTCGAAATTAAATTTACAACGCTGACGAACTTGAGGAATGATGAAATCTTTTGCACCGTTTCCATAGAATATCGCAGCGTCGAATTCATTCTGTTCTAGAAACAGATGATTGAGCTCTCGACCTACTCTGATAGCTACTCCGGTGGGTAACCCAAAGGCAACTATACATCCAGGTGTAGGATGTTTGAATACTGATCCACCGAATAGAGGTGCTTCTCGACAGCCAGCTAGGAAATTCCAAACGATCTCATCACTTCCTTCAAGGATTATGAATAGCGTTTCATTTAATCCAAGATGATACATGGATAAATCGGGGCGATCAAAGAGTACTTGCTGTTTGAAAAGCGACTTGAGGTGACGACGGATTACATGAACAGATTCTCCAAGGAGAAGCGCCAAATCCTCTGCTGTATTAACCGGGGTGACGTGGGCTAAGAGACGATAGGCAATAGGGTCCAAATCTGCTGGTTCAATATTGGGCTCATCATATTCGTAAATATAAGGTTGGGTTAACACTTCGCCGTAACCTTCTTGAATTAGCACATCTCGTATGTATCGAATCCATGCGACCCAACGAAACCGTTCTGCAATGGGGATATCAGCTTTGTGGGCAAGATAACTTCGGAGATTATAACCATTGAAGACGCCACTCAATTGATAAAAGCGATACCGGGTTAGATGCCCAAGACTAACGAGCTCTTGAAGCCATTCTTGAAGCCGTCGAATACGTAAACGGGGAAGCGTATAGCTAAGGAGATAGGGTGCCCCAGTTCCACCGAACTTGTGAGTTTTTCGAAGATATGGACATTCCTCTAAGTACCGAGATAAACGATTCCCTGGAGCAGGATAGGCAAGAACCGCTACATGATTCAAGCGTATCCGAGGGTAATTCACACGATAAAACTTAGAGAGGAGTAATTTCTCTCGAAATTTAGTCATATAATTACTTAGTGACCCAATAGAGTATGAGGAGATTTTTTGTAATTCACGGAGAGAAGCGGTTGGGTTTTCTTGGATCAGGTGAAGGACTAGCAATTCTTGCTCATTCAGAGGCGACGCATAGTTTAACATGAACGTTTCGAGTAAATCGACATATTCACGTGATGAGAGTGGCTTAAACGCAGGTTCAAGCTCATCAAAAAAAGGGAGTATACGACGAAGAAAAGTTCCCTGGGTTACACGATTGAAAAGGGGAAAGGAAAATGGAGCATTATATTCAACATCTCCGTAGTACCGACTTGGAGATACCACTTGCCATAGTTTCAAAAATGATTCATGATTGTTCTCGTTGGTATGTTGATATGCACACAGAAGTCCCAAGTCACCACTTTCGGGCACAACTTTGACAACAGGGGGAAGCATGATGGTATACATTTCTCGGTAAAGGACAGTTTCAAGAAGAAGAGGACGATTTACAAGTTGTGATGCTATACTCAATTTCTTCTCTTCATAATTTCCACAAAACCGTGGACTAATTAGAGCATCATCTTCATAAAACTGGATTCGATTTGGTAATGGCGGAACACGCCCTGTTAATCGCATAATCTTGGTCTGAATAGTTTTCAGCCGTTTTTTGATTTCGTGTCGGTGGTGTCGACGTTGATTTGCACTGAGCTGTTTTTTCCTAGGCTGTTGTGTACGTGTCGTCTTTGCCAAGCCATGATTCGCCCCCTGCTCGGCAATTGCCCTATGAAAGGGCGAAAATTCCCTGAAAGGTATTTAAAGTCCACGATTGATGTTAAAAGAACAAAGGAAAATCAATTAAACCAGCTATTTAAGTTAGATTAGACCCAAAAAATCATTTAAAGCGTTTTTAGTAGAGTTGGAAGAAAAATAACAGCTTAGAAAACAATGAGCATCATCTCTTTTCTTGAGCTATCGTCGCTGATGAGATAATTCTTTCAAATGGAAAAATTATCCCAAGATATTACTATCATAAAAAAGAACTATTGCTGGGTTCGTCGAGTAAGGGGATGGACTTCGCAAGTTCTATTTTTACAAGTTGTGCATTCTGAACTTTGATGAACCCAAAACTCATCAAATCGTTTGGTAAATTGATCTACAAAATCAAAGTTGTTAGTCCATGTAGCTTGTTCACCGATTCCAGAAAGGCCTTTGGCTGTGAAATTGGCGCTGCCTTCGAGAACCTCTGTTTCATCTATGATGAGAGCTTTGATATGCATTTGTGCGCAGACTAGTATTTCGATATCAGGCGCATCTTGTAGGAGCGTTTCAACGGCTTCTTGAAAGTGTTTGGAAGCTGCCCCAAAAGCTTCAGGTTCACGAATAATAATTCGAACCTTTATGCCCTCTTTTGCTTTCTCAACCAACCGACCAATGAGGTTGACTTCGCAGGATTCGGTGCCAACGGTGACAGTCTTGACATCTGTTAAATTTTGAACCATGATTCGAATACTTCGGGTCGCTTTATCGAGCATTTCAGCGAGGGTGCAAGCAATAGAAATTCCATTAAGTAATTGATGATGGGGGAAACTTTCAATGGTTGAACTTTCAGGAGAAGGTTCGTCTTTGACTATATCACCAAGTTCTTCGGAAACTTCTTCTTCAGGGAGCAAAGTTTCTCTGTCATTATCAGACAAAGGTAGAGGAGGCTCCTCGCCTTCAGGGAAGAAACTATCTAGGGCATCCACAAGACGTATGGGAAGAGGTTCTTCTTTCCGAAGTGCTTTGGTGATCTCAACTAGACTCCGTGCCCGTTGATAGGCAAGTTTTGAAGCAGATCCAGAGGAATGCTTTGCTATTTCATTGAAAGCTTCTGCAGCGTTAAGAGCCGCATTGGAAGCTCGTTGAAAATCACCCTGGCTCATGAACTTTCGAATTAAAAGCAAAGCCTCCTTTGCAACGCGACCAAGCCGAGTTGTAGTCACAAATAACCCTCTAATATTAATCAATGAAGTCTAGCATCAGAGCCATAAGAAGTTTGGCAACTTGATTTTTTCATGATTCAAAGATTGGGAAGAAGTGAGTGAATAAAATGGAAGAAAACCCTGATAAACGATATGGAGGCTGGGATAACCATTAATTGTGCAAGTGATAACTATCCCGCTGAAAAGGCGTTTTCGATTCATTGGGCTTCAATTTGACGACAGCCAAAGAGCTTCAACTTTACAAGAGAAAGAGGGTAAAAGCTCCGAGGCTTAAACCAATCAAGAGACAACCAAAGGTTGCAAGAGACCTTAAATTGAAGAGCGAAGGAAAAATTAGGAATGGAAGTGGAAAGAGGATTGGAAGAAAAATTAGAGTCCAAGCGTATGTATAAGGCCGGAGCAAATAGTTGATGATGATAAAAACGAATAGAAAAATCCCACTAAGACATAAACCTTGAATGAATCGCATTTTATCGCCTTTCTTTGAGGGTTTATTAGTCGTGGGAAGAGCCACTTGTGTAATTTGATACGGTGGGGTTGTAATAGCAGGATTAGCTGTTTGGTGAGAAGGCGTTGGGTTTTGATTGAGGACAACTAGTATTACTTGGTTATGAGGTGAAGCGGATTGAGAGCGTTTTCGACGTTTACGAAATATTCGAATTGCAATCAATATCTCAAAGAAGAAAATGACAGGGATTAGGATTGTAAGACTCGTATACCAATTAATACTCATTGCGATCATCTTCTTGAAATCCCATCATCGGTATGTATCGTGCCCTATGAGGGAAAATTGACTGCAAAAAAATCGGTTGAACCATTACTAATTGCAATATAAGAATGGGGGCTGTGAAACTAGGGAGAAGAGTGAGAAGACCCATTAGATGCATCTCAGTGACATGAGTGGCAAATTCTCGCTGCCCGCAGTCAGAGTTTGAGACATTGGTAACATAGGCATCGGAAAGAGGGGACGATTCAGATAGAGAAAGACAGTAAATATGTGATAGAGAAAGGGCGGCTTCTTGTAACCAAGTCTCAGGGAAAGTAGGGCTTGCAGATGTAGACAAGTCACGGGTAGTACAAAATGAGGTAATGCTACGGAGCAGCAGAATAATGGTTACCACCTTCATGATAGGGAGGCATCTCATGGGTTCTTCGATGTGCTGGCGCAATTTGAGTCATTTATATGCGTTCCGGTGAGCCATACAACCAAGCTTAGGGAAGGGTACATTGGACAAAACGATGTTTTAAATAGTAACCAAAAAAATCGGATAATCCTGGTCACAGGTGAAATGATAATGGCAAAAGTTCCGGATACTCCAGAAAATCTGGAAATCTGCAAGCGATTCTGTGGACCATGTCCCACCTTCACACCCAACGAACTGAATAAAATACCACCAAACGCGCTCTTCTGTGCACGAGGTACATCAGAAAAACCCGCAAGGGAAATTAAAGATAAAGGGTGCTTCTGTTTTGGTTGTGAAGTTTTTCAAAAATACAAGATTAGTGGTGGTTGGTTCTGCATGCACGGTTTTGAGGGGTGAAAATAGCCCCCACCATTTTTTTCAACTGAAATAACAGATGGTTCGTCTCTTCTGGTTATATTAGTCATCATTCAAATTGGGCGAATCATTAGGTCGTTGTTCAGACAAAGATTGGTCAATTGATTGTAAACGATTGATTGATGAATTTGTGAATACACTTTGATTCGGTTTAATACCCTTGAGAAATTCGTTTAGCTGTTTCTGGAGCCGCATAAACACGATAACACCGACAAGTAAGCCAATAATCATAACAGCAACCGAGCCTAAAAGTAGAGGATTAAAAAGACCACCAACTACGTTTTGCGGATAATGAACTAATAATATGGTTGTTGCTAGGCTAGGAGCAAATCCTCGTTCCCCATTGAAACGAGCTGCTACTGAATAAAGTCCTGGTTGGGGAGTGTTGATTATTATCAGACTTGACCCAGTGACGTCCGTTTCAATCTCTAGGGTAACAAGAAGGACGTCATCTTGGGAATGAATTTGAATAGATAAATTCGCTGACAGCCCATAGGAATAGGTACCATTGATGTATGAAAGATGTACTGTAATAAGTAGAGTCGGTTGTAACAAAGGATCAGCTATCTCAGGGGGATCAACTGCTATCGTGATCGACGGCGTGATAATTTTTCGTACATAGATATGCAAAGCTGTGGAGGATTCAGAATATGAATCTGGAGTATCCAAATGTCCGAAAAGAATAACGATCAAATGGTCACCTGTAGATTCCGAATAGAGGATTGGAATTTTGATACTTCCAAATCCTTGAGTAATTAGGATGTTATCTCGCCAGATTCCGTCCCAGAATACAGAGGCTGTTCCGTTGGGATTAGCAGAATTTAAGGCAACTATTTTGACGTCTATGTCGATTGTTTCTCCCAGATAGAGCTGTGTAGTGTTACTTGTTGCGCTAAGCGTGGTGGTATCTCGTACTAGGTATATTAGAGGTGAGGAAATCCATGACTCATAGGTTGCGGTGCCCATGATTTCGATATGCAATTCTCGGAATCCGACAGGAGCGGATGTAAGCCACTGACAAATGGCTTTACCGTTTACATCAGTTGTGGCAGTATCGAGTAGCATACTATTTTCATAAAGATCAATTTGCAAATTCGCAAGGAAGGATCCATTGAGACTATCAGAAACCTCAACCTGAATAAAACTTTGATTACCCAAATAGAGAACGGATGATGGGAGGAGTGTAACAAAACAAGCAAGCGGCCGACCTTTAACTTGAACCAGTGTTACATTCTGACAAGCGCCAAACATGTCTTGTCCTGAAAATGTATAGACAATCGTCCATTCGCCGATCTCATTTGGTATCCATGTGCAAGATGCTAGACCATTTTCATCTGTGATACTAGAAACTGAGTGAAATGGAAGTGCTTCAGTTGGGCGAGTAATGTTGAATATTATTTGATAGCCACCTAGAGAAATTCCGGTGCCATTCCGAAGCTCAATTACTAAAGAAGTAGGATCAAATAAAACAGGCGCCGAAGGATAGATTTGTTTCGAGTATAGGTGCGTATCAAATACAACGACCGAAATTAGTAGAGTTTCGGTGTAAAAGGAACAGAAGGGGACAGTGGCATTGATGCGAAGAATGTGATTTGTGGGTGTTAGATTGTGAGTAGAAATGAAGGCAAAATATTGATTTGATCTTTGGAGAGAAGCTTGGTAAGTATCAGATGTTGTTTCAACAGTGATGGTGACATTTCCGTTGATGAGCGGTGTAGAAAAATTGGTGGCACCATCAAAACCCAATTGCATAGTTACATTTAGTGGAATGCTTCGAGGTACCCTTGTACTAGGTGATAACACCGTTTGTAAAGCAATTGTACCCCATCCGGTGAAAATGGTGGGAATATGAATGTAATTAGGTATGGCGCCAGGTGAATAAGCAGTGAGAGATAGATTTTGAGGTCCTAGACCACGTGGTGCATAGGGTATGACATCTTGATGTTCAAAGTATCCTAGAACGACTAGACTGCAAGAATCGATGAATGATGTGTTGAAGATTTGGGTTTGAACTTGGAGAGTAGGAGGGAGATATCCCCAGCGAATTTCGGTCACATATGCAGAAAAGGTGATATTTTGACCTAGTGGGAGGGTACCAGTGGGGTAAGTGATTTCTGTGAGGTTCAGTATTGGACTAACGTCAAGGTGTGTGACAAGCTGCAAACGATGAATCAGTTGTAAGGCTAGATTTACGAGGTGGGGCATCCATTTTCTTGGAGGAAGTGATAAATCATTGACTAGCCCATCGAAGGAGAAGGCGTTGATAAGGTCTGTTTTAATGCTGGTCCAATTATGAAGATTGAAGGCATCTGGTTTGAGGCCTGATTCAACTAGGAAATGCAGAATTTCTGTAGCATAATAGGTAGTAATCAAAGAGGGATTTTTTTGTAGAAAACTTAATGCATATGTAGCTAGTTTTTGTCCATCGAGATTGGATAGTAAGGGATTGAGATAGGCGTAAGCTTGTAAGCCCATCCAGGTTTCAGCTAGATAATCTTTAGCGTCTCGCCAAGGCGCCGGAATTGAAACTGTTTGCGTGATGTCATAAAAATACTGATGTGTTGAGTTGGTTTGTAAGCAGCGAATTAAATAAGAAACAACTGATGAAGCGTTTTTGAGATCTACGGGTTGTCCACCTAGAATTTGATGGGCTATAAGATTCCAACAGGTAGTGTCGAATCGGAAGGTAAAATCACTTTCATGACCTACGTAAAGATGATGGAGTCCTAGCATTCCTGAATATTCCAGAACCTCAGATTGACATGCTTCGATTTCATGTCGAATTTGAGTTGCATATGTGGTCCACGGAGTTCCAGAGAGACCGAGAATTGAGATCAGCTGACTATATGCATAATGATAAAGAGGGCCAAAAGTACCGGCTTCCAAGAGTATTCGATCTGGAGTCGGTGAATCAGTATCAGTGCCAACAACGGACGGAAGTTGATGCGAGACAAACGAAGAACGGCTTTGGGACCAACAATTTTCAAGATATTTCAGAAAGGCAGTGAGATTTATTCTCTTCAGAGCATCAATTTGTGATAGAGTTGATATAATTTCAACACTAGTTAGAAAGTCGCCGAAGAGGATTGGTTCAGTGGCACCTCCCCAATCCGTAAAGCATTGGGTGATATATTTGATGAGATTCTGCTCTGCTGTGCCTAGCCCACCTGTTAGAGTGAGGGCCTTGGTGACTTGCCATGTTTCGTCAGGTGAGTTATGGAAATCGTGAAGAGTGTCACCTCGCCCCCAACCACCGTTTGGATATTGGTTTGCTAGGATGTATGTGCGACTAGTATTGATATCATAAACACCATGTGAGTTAAGAATGGTAAGAATCTGAATGACACAAGAGGTTCCTAGGATCCATTCATCGGAATCAAGGGTAAATTTCGTATCGAAGATTGCGCTGTCATGGGGTTCTTCGCAGCTTGCAATGAAGTAGAGCAGAGCAGATTGGTTGATATAATCCAATGCATCCAGTTGTTTGAGGGCGATAAGGGCATCAGTGGAATAAACAAGATTTGCCATAAGACCTCCACTAGTAGAGAAGTAGAATCCACCAAACTCAGAATCCAGTGGATTGAGTTCTTGGCAATTGACGATGTAGTCGATTGCAGCTGTCTTGTTAATGAGATGGAGTTGATTAAGTATTGCCAAAGCCTCGATTGCAAAACGGGTAGCAGCTATGCTAGTTGTCACTGAATTACGCTCTGTGAAAAACCCACCCGAGGTTATATCTTGACAGTCAGCTAGATAATCGCTAATTCGCGATTGGTTAAAATGCTCAAGAACATCCAAGTAATTTGCCATAAGAACACTCATGGCGGTTGTAATGCATCGATCATGTATTTGTGAACTAGATAAATCTTCAAAATACCCCATGTCTGGATTATAGCGGTCAAAAAGCCAGGACCTAAAAATCGAAAGATTTAGGGGTAATCTGTTTGTATAAACCATTTCAGTTACAAAATATGAAAATCGGATAGAAGGTTCTAACGGATATCCAAACCCGCCTGACCCTTGTATTGCCCAATAATCTTTGTCAGAAACAGCAGGTAATTGCCAGGCAGCAAGCGTTTCTCCTAGGCGGTGTTGTAAAGATGGACGGATTAGCCAATGAATAAGATTTTCACAGAACAGCCATCCCTGCGAGTTTAGACTGCGGACCTGATTGATTCCCCAGTAGTAGATATGAGGATTGGGAGAGAAGGACCTAAACCAGAATAGTTGAGCTCCAGATCCATCAAAGTTTGTGCCTAAAACTTCAACTTTTGGAGGAAGAACTGTCATTCGATAAGCATCGTAATTTACATGATCTGAATAGATTCCTAATCGACCACTTGTATGTGGAATTTTATGTGGAAGGGAAAAGATTTGTTGGGTTTCATCAGTAGACCAAAGATAGCGTTCAACACTCGGAATGAAGTCTGTTAGAGGGTTAAATCCAAAAAGCCGATCAAGGACTTCGTGACCATAGCCAAGAAGGAGAATAGGTTGTGAACAAGCCCCAATTGCTTCTGCATTTGCTATTGGTACCCCAAAAGACGTGTTGCTTGTTCCTACGCTAGGCGTGACGATTAATAAATCGAATTCAGAAGATTGATTGAACGCAGCAATGTGACTTGCCGTTGTATTAAATCCGAGGTTACGAAAAAGAGAAATCCATACCCCAATGGGTTCTTGGCTTGATTCATTGACATAATCACCATAAAGGACAAGAAGATTACCAAATGTCGCGTGATTGAGAGGTCCATTTGGTGCTGATATTTCGCTAGTCGGAGTTGCGGGGAAGTTCAAACCTTGTGGAAGTGAATGAGGTTTAGAAGTTAGAGTTTCAAAAAAGGTGGGAGCTGATTCTTGAGATGTTGAAACGACTCGATAATCATTTTGGACATTGCGGGGTGTAATAAAACATCCGTAAAGAAGGGGGACTAGAATAAGACAAAACAAAAGAAGTTGATAGATGGCTTTCTTATTGAATGACATAGATTCTAATCACCATAACATGGATGCAGGCGAATTTTAGTTTGTTTTTAAGCATTTTGTCTTGGTTGTGAGGTTTGACGGTGATAACGAGAGAGTGAAAGGAGATGCCTGAGTAAATAGTTGAAAATTAGTGTCAACAAGGTGGCACCGATAAGAGCTAGAATAAGTGATTGATAGTTTATCCAGTAATGGAAAAGCAGGTGGATAGTTGGGAGGGTAGGTTCAGCAGAGACAAGTTCAATGAATATTTCGTGGACAGGCTGGTTACCGTCTTGTAGAATTGAGGTTGCACGTATTAGAACCCCTGAATGAAATTCGTAGTAATAGGATTCAAATTGCGATTGACTCGAAGAATAGGAGAGCTGCCAGCAGAGATAGTAGTTGTCACGAATTTTGAGAGAAACAAGGTCAGTTACAATAAAGGGGGCAGTCCGAAGAAGGTTATTTGTGGCTGGTTCATCGCCGTCGATTTGAATCTGATCTCCGACCTGGATGTTGGGGTGTATCCACCAGCCAGTGTAAAGTAAAAGTCCTGCAAACTGGTAGCTCCGATTCCATGCATACAAATGAGAAGCGGTGTTGAAAGACCAGGTCTTTCCATCGTCCCAAGTTAGATTCCAAGTTAGGTGTCCAATATAAGAACGGAAACCGGTCGTATTCAGATTTAATTCCAGAATTCCTTGATAGGCACTTGTTAGATTATTGTAGCGTGTTGTAACTTCGAGGCGATAGTTTCGCACTTGTTCAAAATATGTTTGTTCGTAGTTGGGTTGATTTGATAAAAAAGATCCAAAGGGAATAAGAAGGAAAATGAAATAGAACTGATATGCACGTAAAAAGGACGGCAATCGTTGCTTATTTAAAATCGCGAAAATCATTCAATCTCACCGTTTTCATAATTGACGTTCGCCCAAGTAGGAAGAGATTGTAGAAGCTCTAATATTGAGGTGAGTTCAGAAGGAATTTCGGTCTGTTTGGTGTGGGAGGCTAGTATCTGGGTTTGTTCAGTGGTGAGGACTGGAATGGTGTTTAAAATTTTAAATTGTTTGAAATATTTTGTTGCTTTTTGGAGGAGAACTGCTAGTCCAAGAATACTAACGAGAATCGTTATTAGTCCAATGGATAATAGTTCAAGACCAATTAGTACACCAGAAAGCCCGAATAGTAATGGGAGAAGGATGAGGGTGATACCAAGATTTCGATAAGATTTTCGTAGATATTGAACAGCATTATTTGAATTGTCTAATTGATATGATCGCTTTGAAATTTTTTGAGTAAGAAATTCTTCAAAATGGCTAAGATGAATTAATTGAGCGGGATAAGCTCTTGCACGTTCGCGAATCGAAGGAACATAAGTTTCTGTGTGATAGATGAGCACAGGAACTATTTGGCAATAGATTGGAGCACCAGATTCATCGGTTAAAACATGCGCCCTTTTTCCGAGGAAGCTGATTAGATGGCTTTGAAAGGCCGAGTTGAGAAGGTGTGGATTAGTTGGAAACTGAGTTTGCAGATCAGAAAGAGCATGATTGAGATTGATAACCTCATTTAGAAGTGCCTTACCCATTCTGTTGATTTTCCTGTAGACAAGTATATCGCAGCAAACAACTCCTTGAACACCATAAGTTCGAATAGCTAGGTGAGTACCCTCATCTCTTGTTGGTAAGCTCACGAACTCGTGTCGACGAAGAATTGCCTGAAGATTTCCAGTAGGATGGGGATGCACTCTATTGGTATTAGTCTGGTTCATGATGGCGGAAGGCAGCATTTGAAGAATTTTTAAGGATTACTATTCATAGCTGCAGTTAGAGGAAATTGTGAGATATTGCAAATCTAGCGCCTAAGAATTGAAGCGCTTCACCTTGAGAACAGTGCCCACCAATTATTTGCCAACAATTAATTCTAAGTAGTTAATCATTATCATGTGATTTGTAAGGGGTTTGATACTAGAGTGTTCAGAAATTCAGAAGAAAAACTGAACAGTCTAGCATCTTTTCCTTAGACTTTAAGGGATAACCTTTAATCTCAGAGAGCAAGGGGAAGGCAACAAACGACAAAGTTGAGGTAAAAAACGTGACAGTTTCAGCATATTTCTTGTGTAAGGTTTTCATGGGTCATATTCAAAATGTCGTGGATGCTCTAAGGGAGCTTAAGGAGGCTACAAGTATTACCGTCACAACAGGAGATTATGATATAATTGCTCGATTTAATTTACCAAATCTTGAGGCACTTTATAATCTAACTGTAAATCATATCGGAAAGATCCAAGGTCTAGAGAGCGTTACGACATCTATAGTCGAAAAAGAATTTTAACAATGATAATAGGCATCAAAAGTGGAGCGGGTATCATTGCGAGCAGCGATGGAGAGGCGGATGGGTGCCCTACGAACAAAGCCAGTATTCTATTTTCTGGCGCTCATTTCAGGAGTTCTTTACGCTTTTTCCGTTTTCTACGACGTGCTTCTTTATCGATTATACTTTTACCCCTTTCTTCCAGACATATATTCATCTGTGGCTTTTGCACTTGGCGAACAATGGTTGGCACTCCTTTTCACCGTAATTTTACTCGTAATCGTAAGTATTCCAACAAACCGAGCGCGTCGTAGGAGTCTTGGGACCCAAATCGATCGATCCTTCGCCCATATAGCATTACCCTCACGGAAAAACATTCGTGATATTATCCTTGCTGGAATCTTTGCTGGTGTTGCTACTTTTGCATACTATTTTGTCGCAGGGCAAAGCAGCGATGTCTCAGCTGTTATTCCTTTCTCACGCCTTTCACTAATTTACTTAATGATTGGTGATCTGATCCTTATCCGAGATTGGCCTAGCTCACTTGAAGCCCTCTCCATTATCGTAATCGCATTTGGAGTTATTTTGGTGGGTGTAGCGCCCGTAGGTCTCTTCAATCCTTATTTATTGCTATTTGTAGTCACAGTGTGGGCAGGTGGCATTGCCATTAGCGTGTTCTTTCAAAGCCGGGCAAAACGTACTGAGATACGTCCGAAGGCGACAATTGACTCTTTGAATCTGCGTTTGTGGATTCTTCTTTTTCTAAATATTGTCATGACCCTTTTCATGATTCCGTTCATTACCCCCGAAGTATTCAATATCCTCGCCATACAACTTCCAGTAGTTTGGGGTTGGCTTCTACTTCCTGTAGCATTAACCTTCTTCTCACTAGTTGCATATCTTCAAGCCCTTGGTCGCGGAAAAATGTCCATTGTCCAAAGCATTGGATCCATTGCTATCGTCCTAGGAATTCCCTTAACCATGGTAGGGGCAATCCTTTATCCGGGCATTTTCTTTCCCCCTGCAAGCGACTTTTTATCCTGGATGGTAAAACTCACCGGCACGATTTTCGTGGTTGCAGGAATTGTAGCTTTATCAAGTGCCACGTTACGAGGATATGTGTTTGTAAAATTGCGACCAGGAACTGGTGATATCATGAGTGAATTACGACGCATCCATGGTGTTCGCAGTGTATCAGCAATTTCAGGACGCTGGGATTATCTCATACGGATCGAGATTCGCACTCTAAGCAGCACACGTGTGAAAACTCTCCGGAAAATCGAAGAAATCAAAGGCGTCACTGACATGGAAACTTCTCTTATCCTTAAAGAATGGGAATAAACACCCAAGTTTCTGCTTTAGTTTTCAAACAGCCTCCGTAACCTATTTAAAAAGACCAAATTCTGCCCAATTCTGATTACGATGGAACCAAGCACTCTATTACCCATTGAAGGGCTAAGTGAAGGCTATGGCCTTCGAGATGAAGCCTTAGATCAATTGCTGATGACTACAGGTTACCGTGAGGTAACGCTACAATATCGCTCTGCAATAAAGAGCGTTCAAGATGCATTTTGTAGCGATATGCGACTTCGCATTATTTCGATGCCCTACGAAGCTGAGGAAGATCCGCTTTGGCCCCATATGGCTTGGATGCCGTTATGGTCCAATCGAGATACCTGTGTCTTGGTGGCGGATCCATTGCAAACCCCTAGCCGTCATGATATCGATTATTGCATTCCATTAGGATTTGCTCAACATTATGCACACGGAGAAGAAGATTACCCATATTACATGCCCATTAGTGCCCCGGAAATGATTCTTCCACAATACCTAGAATGTCATCCTATTCAGTTTTCACCCATATACGCACTTAATCCAAAGATTCCTCATGATTACGATGATAGCGATCCAACCCTCTTCTCCCTAACACTTGAAACCATTTTCCGTCTCAGAGTATATCTTGCTGATCAACTTCTAATCGATCGTGGATATGGTACGGGAGTGGCGTATCAGCACACAACTTTCCTTTATGAACTTCCAATTCCGGCAGTTCCTGATGTTATATCATCACCGTGGTCCTTCGCTTTTCTACTCATGGATTCTGCCCGAGCTATAATCACCTTAGGACAAACGGACTGCATAACTTGGACTGGACTTCAGAATCTTATTAATCATGCTCGAAGCCGAATACAAGAACTTGATCTTCTTGTGGGAAACATCACGCCAAATGCTACATTCCTAAGTCATTTTGATCAAATTCACCAATATTATACAACCCTTCATCGATCACTTCTTCGTCATCCTTCTGAAGCGAATAATTTCATTCTAACACTGCTAGAAAGAGCGGGAATTTTTCAAGAAGAGAGCTAGTCCTTGTTAGGCATCCTAAGCCCGATATTTGTCGTTTGAGATAAAAGTCATAATCCGTCACGGGAAAATGGTAGTTTAAATGCTTAAAAGCAAAAACGAATCACAGATATGCCCTATCTAATTGGTGACTCTTGATGGTAGAGCCTTTACTTCCGATTATTGAAATTTTCAAAGTTTTTGTAATGACCTTTATTGGCTGTATTCTTTTGGCCAAATGGATTAGAGGAGAAAAACGGTTCTACACAGATATGCCCTTCCTCTTCGGTATTGCTATGCTCTTTGCTGCAGCAGGAGAAAGTGCAGAGGTCTTGATGGATTTGGGGTTACTCCCGACTGAACTGATCATTTTTAAAATTCGGACCACCATTGTGGCTTTTACCCTTATATTTTGGCTAATCGCAACTGTATTAATCTGGTTTAGTGAACGTCCACGATTAGGATACCTCATCGTGATTGGATACATTATAATTCTCCTATCCGTGATTTGGCTTGCTCCCGAAATAAATTTGGTCCGCCTTTGGGTGATGCCTTTCCTTTTTGCCCTCTTCATTGTTTTTGTAATCACCTTTATCCTTGCTTGGTATTGGAAACGCTTACCTGATGTCCACGGGCTGGTCATGGCGATAGGTGTTATTATTGCCATGTTTGGACAAGCACTCAAAGTATCGTTTAGTACCATTGGTCTAACGTGGGTTTCTGAAATAATCGATTTGGTTGGGCTTAGTATCTTAGCCCTTGGATTACTCATTAAGCCAGGTTATGCATAAGCTAGTCCTCTCATTTGAAACAAAGGAGATTCTCATGAATTTGAAAAAGGAGAATTGCGAGAGCTTCAGAAAGTTAGTGCCCTTGCTCTCGCAATTTTCTCATTTTATCCTTCAACTGAAATCGGGGTAGATATCAGATTTTGAAGTGCTTGATCTAGACTGGTTATTCGGGGCATTTTGGTTTGCCCAATGGCTTTATTGTGTTCACGAAGGCGTTGACGTTCAAGGGTGTCAAAGATTCCTATTGTAACAGGATGAATAACAGCAGGGAGAATTGTCCGGGCCTCGCGAACGTGATAGTACAGTTCGCTGACTTCTTGTAGGTGAGTGTCAAATCGTTTCGAGAATGCATCTAGATTCGGTGGTGATTGACCGAATTCGGCAAAGACATGATAGGTTCCACCCTTTGCAGTCACTTCGGGGGCAACTACAAATTCCCGTATTAGTAGCCCCTGGTCCTCACAGGTCAGCGTGAGAGCAACGCTGATATCACCCTCAGTGACTTTTTCACCACTGATATTTATGGTGTTTTGACTTTTTCCAAGACATTGGAGAGTTGGGGGATTCTTTGATGTAAATACAACAAGGTCATGGACATCATATCGCCATAATCCACTTGGAGCCGTTATAACGATACGATAGGGAGTATTGATTTTGACATCAGATAGGGGAATAGTTTGTGCGTCGGGAGAAATAGGACCCTCTTGGGATGGTACAAATTCGAATATTATATCATCTACAACAGGTACAACTCCACGTTGATCTTCGTACAGTTGAAATCCATAGGTGCCCTCAGTTCCCGCATAAGCTTCGTGTACATGCACATCGCCCACAAGATCTTTGATAACGGGTGAATACAATTCTTTTACTACACCAGATGAAAAAATAACAGACAAGTTTGGCCACAGGGTTTGTAGATCAAGTAAGTTTTCTTTCGTAACTGCCGTATTTATTCGCCTTCGAGCCTTTGATGATATGCTAGTATCAGACATTAGCCAGTCTAGAGATTCGAATTTAGTACGCCGAAGTAACGCCATGACAAAGGAGGTCAATCCTATACAAGCAGTGATATTAGGTTTTTCAATCGCTTGTCGAATGGTTTCTCGGAATTTTTCTTCCCAGTCAAGAATGTCAAACACATCAGTCTTGGGAACGATTTTACTCTTAAGAAATGGATTAGCATGTTTCATGCCATAACCCGTTAGATAGCCGATATCCCAGTTTTCCGTTCGTTTATAGATAGAAGGCGCCATTATTGCGAGAAGTTTCCCTTGTAGGAAAGATCGGATGTTATCTGCTGAAGCAAAATAAAGTAACTGAAATCGGTTTGCGGATTTCCAAGTTGTAGGCGTGTAAGGAATTAGTTTAGGTTCACCTGTCGTACCACTCGTCGCCATTACAGCGAAGATTGGTTCAGGATAAAATACGTTTTGATTACCATTCAATTCCGCTTGGATGAATGGCTGAAGGTCTTTATACTGATTAATGGCAACATTGTCTATGAAATCTTTATAATTGTTAATCTGAGAGAATTTATGTCGTTTGCCATAAACCGTATTTTTCGAAAAGCCAACTAGTTCTTTAAGTCGTTTAGACTGAGCAGCGTTAGGATCTTGCAGATTCTTGATAAACGGTTTAACCTTCGTTCGATAGAGAACTTTTGAAATCAGGTTCCATATCATTTTTTTCGCTCCTAATCATTTCATGAGCGAAACCTCCACACAAATAGGACCAGAGGCATTGTTCCACCACGCTCACCTCGAAGCCACTAGCGGAATCAATGCCTGGTCAGCATGAGTATTTGTCCGCAAAGTTTCGCTCCATCAAGCGAGCAGGCGTGAATTCAACCATTTTTAAGCGCTTTGGGAGCTAGAAAATCAAATAGTTATCAAAGAGATTAGCTGAAAGTGCTTTGAAGAGTCAAAAAACAGTTATTTCCAACATCAATAATGGGATGCGAAAAGATAACAAGAATGGATAACGAAGAATAATTTTCTTCGATAGTATTTTTACTATTCTCAAAGAGGAATTAGATAATTTTCACGAATCTGCACTAATTACAGGATATATCCTCTTTAAAGACGAAGAAGCTGGTTTAGCAGCTCTGTAGAATAGTTTCACAGTCTGGAAATGCAAATTAGTAATCGACGTATCCCACATAACGCTTTTAAACTAAACAAAATTGTCGCAAGAGAGGACACAACCTACTCCAAATCGAATAAATGAAGGTGTAGAACAACATGGAACCACGATCCGATGGCCCAGTTTTCCCGTGTTAAGTTCAATAATCTAGAAGAGTCTTGGGATGTACAGTGGAAGCAACCCTGTCATCCCGATTTCTTCTTTTTCATTACCCTTTCAGCTCCTGCAAGATGTAGGAGACAATTTCCTCAGCTGCATCGACGCCTGTTGCCTTTTGCAATCCACTCCAATTAGGAGCCGAGTTTACTTCACTGACCACCATTTGATCACCCACCTCGAGAATATCAATTCCTGCGAAATCCATTTCCAACGCTTTTGCAGCATTTAAAGCAAGCTTCTCTAACTCTATAGATATCTCACACTTCGTAGGTTTTGCCCCTCGAGATACATTGGTTTTCCATTCACCGGGTTTGGCATATCGATACATTGCTCCAATCACTCGCGAACCAACAACGAAGGCGCGGATATCTCTACCTGGCGTTTCGATGAACTCTTGAATTAACATTGTTTGATTCGCTGTTTGAAGAATCTTGAAAATTCTAAAGGCTAAATCTGGATCTTGTAAGCGGAATATCCCTTGACCTTGTGAGCCACGTAATGGCTTGGATACGATGTCTCCATATCGTTTCGTCGCAGCTACTGCAACCGCAAGACGTTCTGAGACCGTCGTTCGTGGAATCGGGATGCCGTGATGAGCTAACCAAACCAATGTTGCAAGTTTATCTTTTGCCCGTCGATGGCTATAAGCGCGATTGAATACTCGGATATCGGAAAACTCCAAAGCCTCAAGCACGGATATCCGACTGGTAATCTGATCTGTTGACCCTCCACCGATACTACGGAGTATAATCCCATTGACATCTAAAGAGCGCCGTCGAGGTAGCAAAAATTGCATTTCCTTAGAATCCATATGTACTGAGAGGTCCTTAAGGCAAAACGTAATACTCTCACAAGAGTGGGCATCTAATGCACGTAATAACCGACGAACAGGCCAATTTGGTCGATCTCGACTCATAGCGATTCCAATTCGCAAATTTGGCACACTCCTAAAATCCATGAATTACTGGAGTATGCGTTTCACCCCATTCCATAAAAAGAGCACTAGGACTCCATGAGCTTTAAACAGGGCGAGTGCTCCGAATGTAATGCTCAAAAATGGTTTCACTTACAGAAAGTGGGTAGGGGCGTGGTGGCGCTTTAAATCCATATGAGCATACAGCATCTATTGGACCACAAAACCCGCGATCAACGCCAATCTGCACACCGCGAATGACATCAAGGAGTATTGAAGTACTATTGGGGGCATCCTGACTGACCAAGCGAAGATCAATTTTGAAGTCAGCATCGCCAATATATTTTCCGCGAAGGTAGAAGTAACTTTCACGGCGATTGCCCAAGAAGTAGACGTAATCTGTTGAGCCCGCAGTGACAGGAACTTCATAAGGAATTTCGGTAGAAACAATTTTAGATTTCATTGACCTTTTCTGATCACGGGCACGGTATAGCGATTCAAGAGATTCTGTCCCCCCTCCAACATCGAGTTGATAGCTTTCTTGAATTCGTACACCTCGTTTCACCAAAAAATCGAGGAGCGCGCGATGTAACGCCGTGGCACCTAATTGGCTCATAAGGTCATCACCGACAACTGGAATCTTGGCATCACTAAACCGTTGCGCCCATTTTCGGTCACTAGCTAATAACACTGGAGAAGTGTTGACAAAGGCACACCCGGCTTTTAATGCAGCTTCGGCGTAATGATATGTGGCCTCGCTAGCGCCGCTGGGTAAGAGGCCAACTAAAACATTTACTTTGTTTTTACTGAGGGTAGCAGATACATCTATGGGCTTTGCTTTACTTTCTTTCACAAGTTCGCGAAGCTCAGATGTTATTCCATCTAAAGAAGGCCCACGTTGAACAATAACATTCATAGATGGAACATCTGCAAATTGAGGGGCATTGTTTGGTTGGGCAAAAATGGCCTTACTGAGGTCTTTTCCGATTTTTCTTTGATCGATATCAAAAGCAGTTACAATTTTGATATCACTTACAGCATAGTTTCCCAGCATGGGATGTGCTAATCCGGCACTTTCTTTGGCTTTCTGGGGATTTCCGTAGTGGTGAATGGCTTGAACAAGGCTACTAGCACAATTACCGACCCCTGCGAGAGCGATCTTGATTTTTCCCATCGTAGATGACCTCGTAATTATTTTACAGTCATGAAGTATAAAGGGTTAATGGGCGTTCTACTCTAAATGAATTTAAGCGTTTCTCTTCTCAATCAATATGAGCATTAACGAAGCTGGAGCGTGGAGCCTTGTTCGAACAAATCGTACCTTGTGTGGGTGCAGTTATCCTCGATGAACAAAATCGAGTTCTTCTCGTAAAACACGTGCAAGAGAAAGGTGGCTTTTGGAAAGACAAATACATTTGTCCCGGAGGACGACTTGAATTTGGCGAATCCTTGGAAGCAGGTATACGTCGGGAAATTCTTGAAGAAACCGGATTAGAGATTGAAATATTACGTTGGGTACGACCCATGGAACGAATGATCCGAAACGCCGATAACACCCTACAAGAGCATATTCTGTATCTGGACGTTATTGCTAGAGTTAAACATGGAAAATTTAAACCTGCATCAGATGTGGGAGAGGGGGGGTGGTTTTCAAAAGACGACCTTTTAACAATACAGAAAGAAATACACGAAGACACTCAAGAACTCTTGAAAGAGGTAGAATTACTTTAGATACTTTTTGAAATGTTCTTTGAGTTCAGAAGGATGTTTTAAAATTGTCATTCCTTTCATCGCACGAAGCCTTTCAACATTCTCTAAATCTACTTCTCGGGTCGTTAATTCCATTTTCTCTCCACTTGGTAAAATAGTAGTTACTGTCCCCCGTTTTTGATCTACGGGGTATATGTATATTGGGACTGCGGTTTTCATGGCTTGAGCCACCGCGTTGGTTACAAGCGTATCGGCAATACCATAAGCAATTTTTGCCACAGTATTGGCAGTTGCAGGCATAACAAGGAGAAATTGATAGGTGCCTTTTTGGAGTGCCCCTGCAATGAATGGGGTGTTGGCGTCAATTTCTGTTCGGACCTTTGGAGAAATGGCTTCCAATTCTTTCCACAATTTATACCATTTGATAACTTGCAGACCCCCCTTTGATAAAAACACCAGAACTTTCGCATCATGTTCAGCCAAGATTTCTTTTAGGACCTGAACAGATTCCCGTAAGTAGTCCCCTGCACCTGTAATTGCCCATGCAAATTTCACAGACATCGATAATCACTCCGTAATTAGAGATATGCTAGTGCTTACTGCCTTTTTGGGTTATTTCTTTCGCTAAGATTGAATTTAGCTTCCTTTTTGATAATCGAAAACTTAGATAAAATGGGAACCTATCCATAGCATTGGTGACCTTGATGAGCGCCAAACAATTCCGAGTTCTTGGAATATCAGGTAGCCCACGGAAAGCCGCCACCGAATACGTAGTCCAAGAAGCTCTCAAATATCTAAAAGAAAAATATCAGATTGAAACTAAGTATTTCTCGGTCGCGGAAAAAAAACTAAACTTTTGCATTCATTGTGATCACTGCATCCAGACAAAACAAGGATGCACTTTCAAAGACGATATGGTTGAGGTATATGAACTGATGGAATGGGCGGATGGCTTTATCCTTGGAAGTCCTGTTTACCAAGGAAACATCAGTGGTCAACTAAAGACCCTTTTAGATCGCACACGAGCCATAGTAGCACGCAACCCTGACATCTTTGATGGTAAAATAGGAACAGGCATAGCTGTTGGTGGGGATCGTGTTGGGGGTCAAGAACCCACTTTACGTTCGATTCACGATTTCTATATCATAAACCATATTTTTTCTACTGGTGGAGGTGCATTTGGTGCAAACCTCGGCGCCACAATTTGGTCAAAGGACAAACGTGCCGAGGGCGCGAAAGCCGATAAACGTGGCCTGAAAACCCTTTACAAAACAATGGACCGGCTATATATTGTGTTGCAAAAACTACGATAATAATCCTCTTTCGCCATTCAATTACACCAGCTGATTTACTAAAAAACCAGTACCATTATGGAATTAATCTATCAGAAGAAGGCGAGCCAGTAGTTTTCCCAACAGGTAGTTCGATGAAATTCCTATCCACAAACCAGCTAGTCCAGCAAGATGAGCAATTTGAACAGGATACCCAATGAAGAAGACAAGATACCAAAAGACACCAAATATTCCAATAGGGATGAATGCGATAAAAGCGCTCAATAATCCTACAATCAACATTTGCGTAATATGCTGGCTAAGCTCGAAGCCAATTAGTCGTCCACCACCAATAATTCGTGTGAAGAGAACGAGGGAGATATATGCGGAAACATAGACTGCTGGCATCATCGAGATGGCAAGAAGGAAAGATACAAGATTAGTGAAAGGTTTGAAAAAGGAAACCGCTATCACAAAAATCGGAATCGAAATCGCCATTAAAGTGATAAGTTGAGCCTTAGCACGAAGAATTCGTTCTGTTGGAAGCGGAAGAGTCATTGTGTACGCCATCCCCCGTGCTTCAACGCCTAAGAAGAAAATTGAGAAGAAGCCTAACATAATGGTGGGAATCACAATGAAGACGATGATATCGGAAACATGCACAATACTAATTTCCCATATAAACTGGAAAAAAATCGGAAGCATCATCAAGATCGGAAGAAAGAACATCATTGCTTGACCAGGGGTTCTGGTAGCGATACGTATATCCTTTTGTAGTAGAGCCCATCCGACTCGACTAACCTTGACATTTACAGGATGAATGGCATTCGATGTGGATATTGTAACACCACTAGTCCCAATTCGTTGTAAAAAATTCCTAGACCAACGGAGCCCTAATAACGCGAGACCTCCATAAAAAACCACCACGATAAAGACTAGCCAAAAGGGGGGAGTACCAGAAATTCCGGTGGCAAGAACAACAAATGTTCCCATAGAGAATGGATAGCCAAAATACAGCAGATGCCAAAATGGCGATAATTGAATTGCAAAACCTTCTATAAGTGGGATAATGATATTGAGAAGTTGTAAGGAGAGTGAAAAGCCCATGATAGCAACTGCCCAAAGAACGATGAATAGTACTCGAATGATAGATCCTAGTCGAGAACCACCAGTCGATTGGATACGTGTATAGAAATAGAGGGCTAAAAGTAACATAATCGTAATTGCGAGTCCAACGCTGATGAGAAAGACAGCAAGACAGGCTAGAAACGCGGTAATCGCAAGCGTAGATATTCCAGAAATCAAGAAAATTACGATACCATATGCCAGGGGAAATCCAAAGATGATGGATATCATCTGGGAGTCAAACAATCGGACATAAGCAAGTAAGGCTAGTTTTCCGGTATCAGCACGTGAGACCGGCAGATAATGACCAATGCTGGCAGCATTTGATGAAATGAATGAAGTTGAAACCATAATTCCCCAAAATACGAGAAAAGCAAATCCAACAATACAGAAAACTGAGACCGTAAATGCGACGGTAATCCACTGATATTCTTCCGGTGTTCCATAAATGCCACTGAGAGTGCCCCAAATGACGATGCCGAATACCATCGCAAGCATTCCAATAAAGAAACTTATTGTGATCTTGTTGAATCGGGCATTACTACGGGCTTTGTTGATTTGTTTTTCGACACTTTGCGTCATAGCTCCTGAACTCATGGACATTGAAGATCGGAACTGCACTTCAAAGGCAATCTTTCCTGCGATCCTCCAAGCCTCGCGCCAACCGATTTTGTGTTGTGTTTCCGTGACTTCGAACAAAATTAATGGACCACCCAGAATATCACCGATTGCTATTTTTTGAAAGAGCCTTGCGAAGTGCTTGAACAGTTTCTGCTACTTCAGCATCTTGTTGGACGGCGCGTAGAAAAATTTCTTCAAGTGAACCGTGAGCTTTTACCATTTCTCGAAGCTCATCAACGGTACCTTCAGCAACCATTTTACCGTCATCAATGATTCCGATTCGGTTACAAAGACTTTCAGCTACCTCGAGAATATGACTACTGAATAGAATCCCACCACCATTTTCTAGGTGGATGTTTAAAATGTCTTTGAGAACACGAACGGTACGTGCGTCCAATCCACTAAACGGTTCATCAAGAACCAGAAGAGGAGGATCATGAATTAATGCGGCAATTATACTGGCTTTTTGTCGGTTTCCATGGCTCAAAGCAGCAATAGGTTTGTCAAAATATTCTTGAAACTCAAAGGCATCAATTAATGATCTAACTCTTGTTTTCACTTGCCATTGATCGAGCTGACGAACCGAAGCAATGAAATTAAAAAATTCTCGAGGAGTAAGCGATTCATAGAGGATGTGGTCTTCGGGAACAAGGCCAATCCGGTTTTTGACCTCAATAGGTTGATTCATTGGATCAAAACCAAAGACTTCGACTTGACCGAGTGTGGGGGGAAGTAAGCCACTGACCATTTTGACCGTTGTCGTTTTTCCGGCACCATTAGGTCCAAGGAGTCCATAGATTTCACCAGCACGGACTTCAAAAGAGAGATGGTCTACAGCCACGGTCTTTCCAAAATTTCGTACAAGATCGTTTGCGACAATGGGTTTACCATTACCCTTCAAGGTTCAAACATTGATTTTCTCCTATGATTCTCAAAATACTCCAAGGCTAAAAAATTTCTGAACCCAGTAATATCTTGCCATTATTTGTCCTTTTGGCGTAGATGGATGATGGGAACCAAAATTGCAGCAATAACTCCAAGTAATGCCATTAATAAGAACCCTGCAACCCAGGTACCAAAGAAGAAATAGCTGATTGTAACGAGGGGAATGCCAAAGGCGCCAAGGCCAAAGCGGGTAAAGAAACTCCAACCAAAAATCTGTCCTCGACTTTCTGGGCTTGACAAATTCGCAATCATCGTATTCGTTGCGGCTTGAGCCGCAAAGAAGGAAAACCCAAATAAAAGTACAGCAGTAACGAGCAGAGCATCACCCCATATAGTTGGCAAATAGGGAACAGCCAAAAGCCCAAGTGAACCGCTCGTCAACAGAGTCATTCCTATTAGGATTTTTCGCCACCCAAGACGATCGGTAAGTCGACCTCCAATCTCTTGACCAAAGATCCCACCAACATATACCAATGTTCCAATAAACCCTGCAATGACAAGTAAAGCTCCAAGTTCCAACGTGATATAAACTGGAAGTGCTGTTACGGTGCCACGATAAAGCATCCCTCTTGAAGCGAGAATTGCTGAGATAATCAGCATAGCCAGAGGAGTCACGAGACTAAAGAAGCCCTTACTTTTCTTTGTCTCTGGATCAGGAACAACTTCTAGATGAGTTGGCTGAACTTGAACACGGAGCGTCACAAAGGCGATTAGTAGTCCGATCACGGCCAGAAAGAGAAATATTACTGGCCAAAAAAGGGTACTCAAGATAAATGCGGAGATGAGCGGAGCCATAAGTTGACCCACACTTCCTCCAATACCATGCCGCCCTAACGCTTTTCCGCGGTTATTTTCAAAAGTATTTGAAACCCATGTCGTGCCAGCGGGATGATACAATCCCGCACCAAATGCATAAGTCATGAAGAGAACTGTGATGGCACCAACACCCAGAGGCCAGAAAAAGAAAAGTGCAACTCCGGAACATACAGAGAGCATTAGGCCCATTGCTATTACCTTTCGAGGACCAATCCGATCACAAAGAACACCAGCAGGAATGGCACCAAAGCCAAAAACAAAGTACGCAGGAGTATTAAGAAGCAAAACAACCAGCCATTCCAATCCAAGAGGAATTGGGGTAACGAGGAGTAGTTTTGTTGTGATATATGGGAGCGCGAGCATCAACAGATGAACCAACCCATGTGACGCCCCAGTAATTAACAAGGTTGTATTCTTTTGGTTCACCATCTGATGCACCCTATGCTCATAGGTACTAGGAACGGGCTATTGAACCTGCCCTTTAAGTTTCTTTCACTTAACCAAGAACTCTTTTGGATGATTTCAGAGATTCTTTTGCTGACTAACAGAAAAACATTAAATAAAGAGGTGATTGGTTAGCCGCAAAGTTTGAGGGTGTATCATGGAAACGACGAGAGAACCACCCGTTGCTAGAGCCTGGACTGGGCGAGACCGGTTATCCTATGGAATTCTATTCATTCTAGGTATTGTTGTAGCGGCAGCCAGTGCAATTCTTCCCCCCATGACAGGAGTTCTCGTAATCGCCTTGGGGGTTTCTTCAGATGCCTGGATCGCTCTTATCGTTACGATTTTTCTTCTTATCTCAGGCTTTGCAGCATTACCTTGGGCATACATGGCTGACCGATCAACTCGTCGGAATCTGTTAATAATCAGCACGTTCTTCTGGATATTTTGGTTTATCCCAGTTCTTTTCCCTTTTATCACCTACTGGCAACTTTTACTTTTTTACAGTCTTGCAGCCATTGGTGTTGGTGCGGCCGGACCTCTATCACTCTCAATGACCATCGATTGTGTTCCGGCTCATTACCGTTCCACTACTATTGGAATTCTAGGGACAGCAGCAGGAGCAGGATATGGGCTTGGTTTCATCATTGCGGGTTTATTAGTTGAAACTTTTGGCTGGCAAATGCCTTTCCTCGTTATTACAATCATTGGATTTGGTGCAGGTATACTCCTCTTTATTACACGAGAGCCCCCTCGGGGTCAACATGAAGAATGCTTAGTCGATCTACAAGAACCAGGGGTAGTTTATACATACACATTGAATCGAAAGGATCTAACTCGAATGTGGCGTAAAGGATCGAATGTATGGCTAATTGTCGTCGGAATCATCGCCATTATTCCTACTGCCGCGTTTGGCGCGTGGGCTGTTCGCTGGCTCAATGTAGATCACAATCTTAGCATTTTTGTAGCCACATTATTCATGACCATCGCCCTCGCGAGCCAAATTATCGGTACTGCTCTCTTCGGCAGATTAGGTGATCGATTTTACAGAAAAGATCGCCGTGGACGAGCTTACCTCATCCTCCTCTGTTGCCTTGCAGCAGGACCTATCCTAATTCTTGCTAGCCTCTATCCTTTCACCGTTGCCCCCACAGCAACCATTTGGGACCTTTTTCTTAATCCAGCGACCTTCATCTTTTTCCTTCTCATCTTTGTGGGAACCCTTTTTGATGCTGGCATTACCCCGCTAATCTATGTCAGTGCTGGAGATGTTAATCCCCCGGAAATCCGTAGCACCGCACTTTCCATAAACATGCTAGCGCATGTAATTGGAGTTGCTTTGGGCACTCAATTAGTCCCAACCATAGCGGTCATATTCTTTGCTGGCTTTTATTCCCCAGCATTTGCAATTATTTGCTTGTTCTTTTTCATTGGAGCTACAGTGACGATTCCTATTATCCAAAACATTCGAAAGGACATCGAAATAACTGAAGAAGAAACACGTCAGCGCTTTGAAAACCAATCTACGAAATAAGGGTCGATGGAAACCTAACCAGGTTTTTAAGTCACTATGATGCCCTAGACAAGCGCCGATCTCTAAGCTTATTACCCATCGGGTGATTTGAAATGGAACAGTCGTCAGTAACCATGGGTCTTGTCAGCACAGGTGTTTACTTACCCAAGCTGCGACACACAGCTGAATTCATCTCAGCACAAACTGGGATTCCCAAAGAAATCCTGAAAACAAAATTTGGACTCATAAGCAAAACTGTCGGCGGCCCAGAGGACGGCCCTATCAAAATGGGCATCCGTGCATCAAACATCGCCTTGAAAAAAGCAAAAGCTGTAACGGTAGAAGATATTGATGTAATTTTATGGACCGGAGAAACATTCATTGAACGCCCAATGCAAGTAGCGGGTGTCAAACTTTCCTATGAAATTGGAGCAACGAACGCCTGGGCTTTGGATTTAAGCGCCCGTTGTGCAACCCTAATGGGGGGTATTCGTCTTGCCAAAGCCCTAATGGCCGCAGAGCCTGACATTCGCACGATTCTTTTGGCTAGCGGATATCAAAACTGTGATTTGATCAATTACCAAAACGAACGCAGTCGGTTCATGTTTAGTCTAGCAGCAAGTGGAGTAGCAGCGGTTTTGCAGCGGGATTATACCCACAACCAAGTTTTAGAAACAGCAATCATTACTGATGGAGCGTTTGCTGACGATGTATACTGTCCAGCGGGAGGAACAGAAATGCCCATCAGTTGTGAAGCCATAGAGCAAGGCCTTCATTACCTCGATGTCCCTGACCCCCCCAGCATGAAAGAACGACTTGATAAGCTCTCGATGCAAAACTTCATTCGTGTAATAAAAGAAGCCACGGAACGAAGTGGCTACTCAATAAGCGACATCGATTACCTAGCTTTGCTCCATATGAAACGTTCCGCGTTTTCCTATGTGCTCAGTGAGCTCGGATTAACAATGGACCAATCGACCTACTTTGAGGAATTAGGACACATGGGACAAAATGATGCTATTGTTTCGATTGAGGAAGGACTGAAAGCTGGAAAAATCAATGCGGGCGATTTGGTGGTAATGGCTGCCGCTGGAATTGGATATACATGGTCATCAACTTGTATTAAATGGGGCTAGCAGTCCTACCAGTTTTTTTACCAAAGACAACCGAATTTACACTTAAAAAAAATCGATTAGTAATAAAGTCACTTCCTGAAGCAAAGCCATATGTATGTGAGGGCGTGGAGGCGTTAGGCAAAGTCTATGTAGTTTTCGAGGTTTCGAATCGTGCGACGGAGCCGATAGAACCCACCACCCAACACCAAGCTTCCTAGAATCAATAGACCAACGATGAAGAAAATCGGATAGAAGTATGTCACGAGAACTTCAAAGTGCTGTTTGGTTATGATGCGCACAAAAAAGGTGACATCGGAAGTGACTCGGCTGATTGTGAGCGTGGTGTTGATGTTTCCATACATGAGTCTGTCATTCTCGTAGAGGATCTGACTCCAATATTGATGTGCTGTGAGGTTCAAGGAAAAGAGGAGGGTGTTATTCCAATGTAAGCTGAAGGCAATGGGTGTGTCATTCGTCCAGAGTTGAGTCAGTTCTATTTGGTTGAACCGGCCGTCGAGGGTCAATTGGACCGAAGAGTTGGTTGTCGTCAGAACACCATGTTCGTAAGTATCACTAATTACAACGTTATAGATAACTGGGCTGGGATAAAGCCATCGCCACATCAGGATATTTATCCCGCCCATACAGAGCAGGGTAGTGCCAATGAGGATTAGGAGTCCACCGGTCATAATTTGCGAGGAGGCAGATTTGGTTGGTTTCTTTGCCATTTCACCATCCCTCTGGGAATAGATTTGAGCAGAAATATTTAGTTGTATGGATACCTATCTTTCACATTACATAGAATGATATGTCTTGTTTACATTCAGATGATACAACGAACGATGAACTCTCTAACTGGTTAGAGAATCTTACCTTTTTTCAATGACTTCTCTTTCATGTAGGTGCAACCTCCGTTATCCTAAGATGTCGTTATTAACAGCTAAGCTGATGTTCCGACCACTCCAAAATCTCTTAAGCTAAGAATTTATGAGCGGTAGCATTGTGTTTGATGGCAAGCCTTTGAAATCAGTAATAAAGTTGCAGTCTTGGATATTGTCTTTGCTCATCAAGCAAAACCGCCTAGTTGAGAGAAAGGGTTCGAGATTCTTCTCTTATGTTACTTAATTATGGCGGTTTAATAACAAGTGAATGATAACCCTCTTTCTTTACTTTAAAGCCAAGGAGTTGGTCATCACCTATATCCACCCGGTCCCAGTCAGAAAGAACAACCTGAAAGCCATCTGGATAGTGAATAGATGGCACATAAATAATTGATGGGGCTTCGATTCTTGAATCTGCATCAAATTCAAAATGAAATATTTTCTGTTTAGCTGAAAAGGACATCTTCAGTGGTGTTCCTGCAACGACCATAAGGTGGGGACGGCAGAAGCCGGTAATCGCGCGACCTCCACTGTTAATGTCTGATGGATTGGTTTGTTGCGTGATACTGAAGATAGAGAAATCTTCTTGGTTCCATTGATCTCCCCATTCATTATCATTGTCTGGGGTATAGTTCCAAAGCATGGAGTGGAGGAGATTCTTATCCATGGCGTTGTAATACATTGTAAGAGCTTTGATGTGTTGTCGCCAAGCCTTTGTTGGCTTGGTTTTCCATAGATGGAATGCCTGTCTGTTGTTTACGTCAAAGCATAAACCAAATTCACCAATTATTGTTGGAATGCCATCATGAACCTCTTGAGAAAGGAACTTAATTTTTGCAAGCTGTCGGTTGAACATTTTTTGCACGTTCTTAGTCCCAAGCACGAGTTTGTTTCGGGAGGTATCATAACTTAGCCATCCACGAAATCGTTTCAAACCTACTGTAATTTCATCGTACCAATGTGATGAGTTCACGCAATTTACAGGTGGATCACTTAGAAACGCTTCGCCACGCATTCCTGTTTCCGGAGGCGGTTCAATTCCAATAATAATCTCTGGGCATACTGTACGAATCCTAGAAGCAAATTTGTGAACGAAAGGTGACAGATAATGTTCCAAGAAATCTACTGGTTTTCCTTCTCGAATTAGAAAATAATCGTTGCAAAGAATCACAGGCTCTCCCGTGGAATCAATATCCCAAACACCGTGTTTTCGCCAGAGATCCTCATATCCATCGAGCCAGCAACTAATTCCCTTTGGATTCAGAATGTCGTGTCGAACCTTTCTAACTGCAAAGCGTTTAATGAGACTGTAAGGAATTTTGCGTGGAAATCCAGCTGCAAGAACCATTGCATCAAAGGGATTGATACCGTAGAATAGTTCACGAGAAATGAGTTTCGATGCACCATCCACGCGTTGTCCAATCCAACCGGGGCTAGGTTCATTCATAGTTTCGAAACCAATCACATAGGGGTTATCAGAAACACGATTAGCAACTTGCTTAATGGCATTAAGATAATGTTCCTGCAGATAATCTTGAACCGGGGAATTTTCAACTCTAAATGAGGGCGCAAAGTCATTTCCTCCAAAAAAGAGGGTAAACATAGTACAGGAGGCAAATCGACCATAATTCTGGAGCCAAGCCATCGGGGGATAAGCATCAGGATTTTCCGAATCATAACGATATTGCATTACGAATGCAGCGGCTGACGCATCGAATTTTGTAACATCGAGACCCACTTTTTCAAAAGTCCAAATTGGAGCTCCATCACCACCTGATGCGCGACTCCAGAGATCTTGGTGGGGATCGATGAATATGTATAGGTTGTGTTCAGCCGCCACCTTGAGGATTTCTTCAATATAATCTAGATATTCTTTGTCGTATTGTTTGGGACCATCATGCTCGATAGCTTCCCAGGTTATAATAAATCGTAATGCATTGAAGCCCCAGTGACGAATTCGTTGAAAATGGGCATTCGCGTCTTGAAGAGGAAAAGGACGTCCGACAAATGAGACATTATAATCAGTATAATCTGTTTTGATATGAGTCGCACCATTCGGTGTCTTGGGTACCTTGGAGCTCCCTCCGATATTCACTCCCCGTAACAAAACTTTCCGACCTGCATCATCAATAAACCATTCATTATCAATGGAAAGCAAGAGGATTACCACAATAATCAGTCAGTTGTTTAGTCCATCGAGCCTTACCTTGTTTATAGGGAAGGAAAAGTCTATTTTTTGTATAACTTAGTGGATTGAATACCTAACATTTGCAGAGGTTTAGGTAATGACAGAGTGGATTAGACAGGCTTTCGCAGATGCTCTTTATGGTAAACATGCGCATTATGATGTCCTCAAAGCGTTACGAGGAATCACAGCCGAAGAAGCGAAAAAACAATCTGTTAAGAATGAGCATTCAATTTGGGACCACCTGTATCATATCGTGTTTTGGCATGATATCACGCTAAAAGCCATTCATGGTGAAGAGTTTGATTGGAAGGCCCTTCACGATAAAGACTGGTTACAAAAAGATGCAAAGCTCACAGAAAAAGCTTGGAAGNNAAAGTTTCTCAAAACACCTCAATACCCTCAAGGAAATCAGTGAAACTGAAGGCTTGGCACGACCCCTCAAGGGATTTGGAAACACGCCCCTAGGAAGAGCTATCATTATCGAGTTTCAGCATAATGGATATCATATCGGACAAATCGTCAACCTGCGCAAAATTCAAGGCCTTTGGCCACCACCAGAGGACGAATAAAAAGGATCTCGTCGCACTAGGAGAACTCTCGGGCTTGTTTTTCTAAGATTCGTTTCGCAATCTTGCCTGCACTGGTTTTGGGTAGCTCAGCTACAAAGACAAGACGTTTGGGTACTTTGTACCGGGCTAGTTTCGATTGCATGAACTCCACTAGGTCGTTTTCCGAAATTTTAGTATCCTGTTTCAAAACGATGAAAGCACATCCCACTTCACCCCATTTCTCATCGGGAATTCCTACAACTGCTGCTTGATCAACAGCGGGGTGTTCATCAAGTACACGTTCAATTTCGATGGGAAAGACGTTTTCTCCGCCTGAGATGAATAGTTCTTTCTTCCGACCTGCAATGTAGTAGAATCCATCTGAATCTTGGCGAGCTAGATCACCAGTGTGAATCCAGCCATCTGGTTCGATAACATCTTGAGTGGCTTGAGGGTTATTCCAGTATCCGCTGAAGGCATGAGGACCTCGAAGAAGGAGTTCACCCACTTCACCTTGCAACACGTCTTGAAGTTCATCATTGACAATTCGGACGCCATTATGAAAAAAAGGGAGACCCACGGCAGTCGGTTTCGTTTTTGAGGCACCATGAGGCATGTAGAAATTATTGGGTCCGACTTCTGTTAGTCCGTAGCCCATGGCAAATTCTTGGTGACGATTCCAAAAGGGCTCCATAATTGAGACTGGGCAGGGGGCTCCCCCACTTAGCCAGAACCGAACTGAGCTGAAATCAGTCTTGGTGAAGGCTGGTGTGTTAATCATCATGTGGTACATTGTAGGGACGCCGATGATTATGGTGCAGTGTTCTTCCTCGATGCGTCGAAGAGTATCAACCGCGTCAAATTGCCTCCAGAGAATTACTCGAGCCCCAACATGGAACAGTGGAATGAGGAGCACATTCCAACCCCCTGTGTGATACAGTGGAAAAATAATGGGACACACATCTGCTGGACCGAGCCCCCAGCAGACTATAGTGTTTACTGAATTCCAGAATATATGTCGGTGAGAGAGGACCGCCCCTTTCGGTGAACCGGTCGTTCCCCCTGTAGGAAGAATGAAGAAAGGGTCTTCAAAACCGAGCGAAGGGCGGGGTGGGGGTGTGGTGGGTTGATTGTTAAGCAGTTGTTTGTAAGATTGGAAGTTTTTGAGAGACGTTTTGTCTACGGCTAGGAAGTGCTTGAGACTCGGTACGTTTGGACGGAATTCGTCGATTGTATTATCGAAGGCGCCTTCGTAGATGAGTACAGCGGGTGTGGTGTTCGTTAGGTATTTTTGGTGTTCCACCGGGGTTAGTCGGACATTGAGTGGGACAAGGATGGCTCCGAGTTTTCCACAAGCCGAGAAGGCATCAATACACTCGATGCGGTTGTGGAGAAGGAACGCTACACGGTCGCCTTTCTTGATACTGTATTTAGTGGAGAGGAGATGTGCAAGTCGATTGCCTCTGATATCGAGCTCTGCATAGGAATAACGGCGTTCAGTGGAGGAATCGAGGAGAGCTTCTTGGTTAGGTGTTAGTGCGGCGCGACGTCCGAACCAGTCACCAATCCATTGCCAGTTCTCGGGGGGATTGATGTTCATCATCGTGTTTCGCACCGAAGGATTTGTATCCCTTTGGGATTAGGTGGATGCATCGACTTCTCTAAGGAAGTCGAGGACCAGCTTGTTAAATTCTGCAGGGTTATCGACTGGTGTCATGTGAGAGGCGCCTTTCATGACTACAAATTTTGATTTGGGAATCCAGCTTTTCAGTTGTTCAGCATGCCACATGGGAACTGTTTCATCCTTTTCTCCTTGAATGATAAGAACAGGACTACGGATTTTTTTCAAATCATTTGCAATGTTAAAGCCAGCAGTCGAAAGAATCGCCAAACGATAATCATTGCGATCCACACGTCGAATCATTTCTCGAACATGGATTTTGGCTTCATCAGAAGCTAATCGCAAGATTTTCTTTGTACCCCAGTCTGCAAACCAGTTCATGTCATGCTCACTGATAAGGGTCAGTCGGTCGCTAACAGCGTAGTCAGCAATCATGGCGGCAGAATCAGCAAGAACCAGACCCTTCACAACTTGAGGATATTTTATCGCAAGCACCTCAGCGACCATACCACCCATTGAGAGACCACAAACATGGGTTTGAGTGATGTTCAAATGTTGCAGAAGCATAAAGAGGTCATCAGCATGCGAGTGAACCCGGTATTCCTTGCGAGGCTTAGTAGATTTGCCAAATCCCTTTAAGTCGACCATGATGGTCCGATAATGCTTAGCAAATGGTTCAACTTGGTATCGCCAGCTGGATAAATCACTTAACAATCCATGAATAAGGAGGAGCGGATAACCTTCACCTCTTTCTTTAAAGTTGAGTATTATATCGTCATATACTTGAACTTCTGGCATGCAAGAACCTCATTTGTGCCAACAACATTAGAAGGGTCACCAATTCACGCTTAAATATCTTAACTGCATGATATAGGATTCGTCATAACAATCAACAGGTGTTGATAAAA